>JAEEGJ010021805.1_pt1 | contig 13711 bp, 12 predicted proteins | sample 8958761 | NCBI WGS metagenome assembly JAEEGJ01 (sample SAMN16246546, study PRJNA631951) | gut metagenome | biome: gut microbiome; feature: rumen; material: RS-attached | host: Bos | place: Iran: Karaj | collected 2018-10 | reverse complement strand
TAAATCTACATCAGGTTCCCGGAAATCTTCAATAAAAAAGCGTACAACACCGTAACCGCCGGTGTAAATCCAGGCCAACATTCCGTCAAACTTTTTATGCTTGCGACAGAACCAGATTACAAGCCACAAAACTAATCCTTCAAAGAATGACTCGTACAACTGACTTGGGTGGCGGGGAAGATTTACCATTCTTATTGACGAAATATCCATTCCAATTTTTTCTGCAAAAGCCTGAACCCATGGCAGGGAAGAAGAAAACTTTTCTGCACCTGGAAAAACAATTCCCCATGGCATACTTGTAATTCTTCCGTAGAGTTCACCGTTCATAAAGTTGCCGATTCTTCCAAAAATGTATCCTAGCGGAATTGCACAAACCATTGCATCTATCCATTTAGCAGGTGACTGTTTGTGTCTTTTACACCAGATAATCATTCCCAGTAATCCACCGATAAAGCCGCCGTGATACGACATTCCTACAAAGCCTGTAAAGTGTCCGTTTTGGAAAGGCCAGAAAATAAGCCAGGGTTTTCGCCAGTAGGTTCCACTTGTATCGTAAATAAGGGTTGAACCAACACGAGCGCCAATCAAAAGCCATAAAATGCCTGTTGCTAAAAAGCCGAACAAGTCATCTTCGGTGATTTTGTAAATATCTGAATCGAGAGCACCTTCGTTTGCAACTTTACGCAAAATAAAATATGCAATTCCAAAGGCTACGGCGTACATAAGGCCGTACCAGCGCAAAAGTCCTAAAAACTTTACGCCTGGAAAAATCTCTGGGTGAATCCAGGACGGATAGTTAATATATAAAAACATTTTTTTCTCCTAATATGTACCAATTTACAGTTTGCTATGCAAACTGTAAAAGCAGCTAGTAATAATGTATTTCAAAATAGCTGTGATCAGCTGCTTTCTGCTTATCAAACTTTGAAGCCCATTGCGGCGGCTTTAATAATTTTTGCCTTGAGAAGCTGGTTTTCCTTTTTGAGCTGAACCAGTTCATACTGCTGGGTTTTAATCATTTCGGCAAGTTCGCCAATGGAAAGTTCACCGCCAGCAACTAAATCATCAATTCCGGAAAGCTTGAAATCGTAATCGTTATTGGCTTCTTCTTCGGCAGAGATAAAGGTGTCGTTGTTGAAATCTTCCGGATTAAAGTCAGCATCAAAGGTGCGTGGTGGAGTTTCTATAACTTTGTCTGCAATTCTGTAAACGGCCTGACCGAGAACTGACTGTGGTTTGTAAACAACCAGAGGCAACTGGGATGCAAGGGCCTTATCCTGAAGCATATCGCGGTACATAATTCCAAGGAAATCAACTTCAAGTCCAAGGTACTGGTTGCAGGAAGTTTTGATTCGCTGGGCTTTGTTGGCATCGTTTGGATTTTCAATCATATTCATTACAAGGCGAGGTCGGAATTGCTGCATTCTTGTAATAAAAAGATGGGTGTTTTCGCGGTCAACACGTCCCAGAGCTTGAACCAGCTGAGGAATGTAAAGCTTCTGCATTGAAACAGAGTTCTTTTTAAGATTGTCCAGAAGCTCGCGGCCAGGTGTATTCTTTTTATATGTTGTGTAGAGTAGGCGGAAAACGGCATTTTTTAAGAAAAGATATCCGTTCAGGGTTGCTGTAACTGCCGGTGCGGAAACAATAATTCCCTGAGGAGAGAGCAGGAACATATCGAGAATAAACTGATGGGTTCCGGCTCCAAGGTCAAGAATAAGATAATCCGTATCAATATTTTTAAGGTTGCGTATGAGTTTTATTTTCTGGGCATGTTTAAGAGAGGTCAAATCAGGAATCTGACTGTCGCCGGCTATAAAACTTACGTTCTTATAATCAGTTGGCTGAATGATGTCTTTAAATTGTGTTTTTTCGGTGAACCAGGAACCCAGACTTGCTGAACCAGGATGTTGTCCTATAACAAGATGAAGGTTTGAAGCTCCCAAATCCAAATCAACTAATACTACCCGTTTGCCCTGCTGTCCAAGGGCGATTGCTAAGTTTGCAGAAAGAAGGCTCTTTCCAACTCCGCCTTTTCCGCTTGCTACTGGAATTATCTGTGCCATAAGTTTAATTATACAATCAATAGTAGATTTTTTAAAGGGAGTGAAGTAAAATGAGCGCTATGAATAGATTTAAAATTTCATTCAAAAAGAGACTTTTTCTCGTTTCAACTGTAGCTATTACACTTTTTTTCAATTCATCTTGTTTTGCAGCTTCCAGGCAGGATGAAAAAGCTTCTGCCTTTCAATATATGAAAAAACTTAATTCTGTTTTTGATTTTGTTTTACAGAATTATGTTGATGAAATTGATCCAAAGATTTTATATGAAGGCGCAATTAAAGGTATGCTGGATTCGATTGGCGATCCTTATACGCTTTATCTTGACCCTAATGCAATGCGTGATTTGAATGATACTACTGCGGGTGCTTTTGGTGGTATTGGTCTTTCTATAACAAAAGCCCTTGAATCTACTCCAGAAAAACCTGCTTATATAGAAGTCGCTTCCCCAATGGAAGACACTCCAGGCGCAAAAGCCGGTATTCAGGCGGGAGATTATATTGTTGCGATTGACGGAACTCCAACTCCAGATCTTACCATGAACGAAGCTTTGGGAAAACTTCGCGGCGAGGTTGGTACGCCAGTTACTCTGTCTATTCTTCGCGGTACAAACATGCGTTTTGATGTAAAAATCATTCGCGCGCTGATTGAGGTTCCAACTGCAAAATATGGAATGATTGAAGACAGTTCGATTGGTTATGTTAGACTTATTGAATTTACTCCTGAGACGCCTAACCGCTTGCAGGACGCGCTCAATTTCTTTGAAGAAAATAATTACACAGGAATGATTATTGACTTGCGCGATAATCCGGGCGGACTTATAACAAGTGTTGCTGATGTTGCAGATAAATTTATTGATGAAGGTGTGATTGTTTCTACAAAGAGCCGACTTGCTTTTGAAAATCAGGAATTTACTTCGACCGCAGCAAAAACAACTGTAGAAAAGAATCTTCCGATTGTAGTTCTTATAAACCGTGGTTCAGCAAGTGCTTCCGAGATTCTTTCCGGGGCTTTGAAGGATTATCATCTGGCTTATCTTGTTGGTGAGCGCACTTACGGAAAAGGTTCGGTTCAGCAGGTAATTCCATTGAGCAATATTGATGGAATGAAAATTACAATGGCCCGTTATTATACGCCAAGTGATGTAAATATTGATAAAATTGGTATTCCGCCTGATTTGGAAATCAAAAATCTTGAAAAAATGACTCCAGAGGAAGAAGAAATTTACGTAAAATTAGTAAATTCCAATCTTATTTCTACTCTTGTAGAAAAAAATCCAAATTTGAGTGAAGGGGCAATTGCTCTTGAAGCCGAGAAAATTGCTAAAGAATATCCGCTGGATTTGCGCCTGTTGCGACGTATGATTCGTATTCAGGTTCAGAGAACTAAAGCTAATGTTCTTTATGATTTGGATTTTGATTTGCAGCTGAACGAAGCATTAAGAATTGTAAAAAGCAAAGATTTTGACGCTTTAATGAAAAATACAAAAACTTTGAAGGAACTTCAGGAAGCTGTAGAAGATTCTGCAATAGACGCTTCAAAACAGGCTGCGGAATAAATTCAGTAGACGAGAGCAAATGCGACAGTTAATTTTAGATAAAATGCCGGATAAAAAAGGCATTGTCAGTGTAGAAGGCAGCGATTTTAAATACCTGAGGCAGGTTCTGCGGGTAAAAAGCGGCGATATGATAAATTTGCGGCTTTTGGATGGAACTTTGCAAAATTCTACGGTTGCTGCGGTCGATGACAAATCTAAAAAAATTCTTTTGCAGATATGCGCAAATACTTCTTCAGGAACTGTAACACGTGGGGTTCAGGCGGAGGAAATTCAGACAGAAGTTGCTTCCTTGTCTCAGGAATACATACTTTTCCAGTTTATTCCCAAGCCTCAGAAATTTGAACAGATTGTGCGTCAGGCTACGGAATGTGGAGTAAAAACTATTGTTCCGGTAATCGGTGAATATTCAGAAAAAAGCAGTATTTTGGCTTTGCAGGGAAACAAAAAGGACAGGCTTGAAAAGATAATTCGAGAAGCGCGTCAGCAGAGTGGATCGCCGGTTGAGACGGTAGTTACAGAAGCGATGACCTTGGGTGAGGCGCTCGGGCGGTACGAGAGGGATGTCGCTTTTGTTTTGTATGAGCGGCAGGTGGAGGAAGGGACTTCAACTGCTGAATTGCTTAAAAAAAATCCTCAGGCAAAAAAAATTGGAATTGCCTGCGGGTGTGAAGGTGGAATTAGCCCGAATGAAATTGAACTTTTGACAAAAAAAGGTCTTTTTATTCCAGTACATTTTTCCGTAAATATATTAAGGTGTGAAACAGCAGCTTTGTACGGTATTGCCGCTGTCCAGGTTGCCCGAAGTTAATAAAATCAAAAAAAGGAATTAAACATGGCGATTGAAAGAATTAATTTAATTGGTGTACCAGTTGATATTTGCCAGCCCGAAAATCTTGAAAACGAAATCCTGGAGATTCTCGCAAAACCGGGAACAAAGCAGATTATTTTTCTTTCAATTTGGGATTTATTAAAAGCCCGCCGTCGTGGAGATTTTGCAGACTGCATTAAAAGTGCCGATTTAATTCTTCCAATCTCAAAAAGCATATTAAAAGGCGCCAGATTCCTTAAAAAGAATGTTCCAGTTCGCTATAATCCTTTCAAAGCTATAATACAAATTCTTACAATCCTTGATTCTCATTACAAAAGCCTTTACATGCTGGGCTCACACGCAAAAACCCTGCAAAAAGCAACTGCAAATGTCCGCGATACTTTTCCAAACTTAAAAATCGTCGGTCGATATGTAGGATATTTTTCAAAAGAAATAGAAAACGACATAGTTCAGGCAATTTTTAAAGCTCAGCCGTCTTTAGTTTTGATAAGCGACGGAATCAAAGAGAAAAACTGCTGGGCCTACCGCCGCCGAAACCGCTTTTCTTCAAGCATATTCCTTTATTACCGTGATGTGTTCGGTATCTTTTCTGAGCGCGTAAAACGCATAAAGGAAAAAACTTTCGACAAAGGAAACGAAATTTTCGTAGAATTTTTTCACAATCCCTTCAAAATTTTTCTGATTTTCCCATTTTTAAGGTATAAGTTTATTCTGCTTTGGTATAGAATATTTAAAAAGTAGGAGAATTAAGTAAAATTTTAAAAAGTTTGGAGAAAAAAATGTCGTCAGAATTCTATTCTAACGTACTGTTAATTTCTTCACGGCAAGACGTTATTGTCTATTGTAAACGAAACTTGCCAGATGCCTTTCAACTTACGGTTATTCGTGATTTATCGAATTATAATTTGAATCTTTATCAAATTGTTTTGTATGATGTTTCTTCTGCAGCCTCTGATTACAAAAAGCTTTTTTCTGATATAGAAAGCAAACTGATTCCAAAACTTAGAAAAGTCGCTTTTATAATTCCAAGTATTGTTTGTGCAGATGTACGCAATAAAATCTTTTCCCTTACCAAAAACATTATTCCATATCCATGCAATTCCAGAATCTATAAAAATATTATCAATTACATCGCTTTTATAAACAAAGATGAAAACAATTCTATAAATAATCGCTTTTATATTTATGGCGATATCAGTGAAGAAGAAAAAATCATTAAAGAAGTTATTCTCGGTGAATCAGCTGCAATGAAAAGCGTCCGTGAAAAAATAATCTGCTATTCAAAAAATGATAATCCAGTTTTATTGCTTGGAGAAAGCGGAACAGGTAAAACAACTAGTGCAGAATATCTTCATCGTTTTTCATCCCGAAGTAAAAAGCCATATATTCCAATCAGTACCATAAATATAGGTATTAATTTTGCAGATACAAGCCTCTTTGGAACTGTAGACGGTGCTTTCACGGACGCAAAAGTTACAAAAGGATTTGTTCAGAAGGCAGATGGCGGAACCTTATTTATTGACGAAATTGGATTAGCAGATCTGGATATTCAATCAAAATTTTATATGCTTCTTGATTCAGGAGTCATTTACAGTGTAGGAAGTTCAACTCCACAAAAAATAGATACCCGTCTGATTTTTGCCACAAACGACAATCTTGAAGAAAAAATGAAAAAAGGACTCTTCCGGAAAGAATTATATTACAGAATCTTTGCGAATGTAATTTATTTTCCACCATTACGCGAACATCGCGGTGATATTGCTCTTATAGCGCAAAACCTTGCAGAAAAAAATAATAAATATTTTTCACCGACAGCCCTTCGCAAGCTGGAAGAATATTCCTGGCCAGGCAATGTTCGTCAACTTGAAAATTGCGTAAATCGCGCAGTCGCATCAAATAAAAACGAACAAATCACAGAAGACAACATTTTCTTTGGAATATAATTGGAATATAAGTTATAATACAGAGTAGAACATAAAAGTTTTGTAGGATAGTAGAATAATAATACTAAGCGATAATAAAGAGGTATTATGAATAAGGAAACAAAAAAACTGCCCCCAAAAAAGGGAAAAATTCAGAAAAAAAGTCAAACAAGAAAAAAATAAATAAGACCGCATTAATAATTATCTTATGCTGTCTTGTAGTTGGCCTTGGAACAGGATTAACAGTAAGCCTTTCCATAAAAAAGGAAAAAGCAAAAAATCTTGATGTAGCATTTTACAAATTATCTGATTTAATCAAATCTGAAATAGAAAAATATGTTTCTCAGACTTATAGCGGAAAAATCACCTTTACAGATATTTCCGAAGAACAATTTGATGCCAGGAAAATTGCCCGTAAATATGATTTATTTTTCTCCTGGAATGGTTCAGCGGTAAGTAAACTTGATAAATACGCAGAACCACTCCCTGAAGGAATTACTTCACAAATGCCGACTTCTCTCAGAAAAAAGGCAAATAAGGCCCTCCCAATCATCCTTGATCACTATGAGTTTGATTATTATCGAAAAGCTATGAAAGATGCAGAACTCAACTTTCCGCAGAACATAGTTGAACTCGAAGAATATCTTAAAAAAATGCGCAGTTACACCTTTACGCCTTTCTTCTGTGCCGGTGGAAACGATGATACTTTGCTTGCACTCGTCGGCGGATTTGTAGAAGCTTTTGGTGGTGCTCCAAGTTATAATGAATTAATTAACAATTTTATAAAGCGCCCGTCCCTTGCTCAGACAATGGATTTTGAACTTTCAACTAGCGGAAAAAAGCAGGATTCTTTTACATTGCGTGCTATTCTTGACATGTTCCGAAACTGGCAGGAAGAAGGATTAGTGCATCCAAACTGGTATAGAGGAACTCAAGTTGATGTTGAAGCCTTTATGGATGTAAAACAGATTGCTATTTTGTTTACACCACTTTCAGTTCACAGAACAATGCCCTATAAAAATGTTTCAGAAATGGATGTCGACAGAATGCCGGTATTCTCCTTTAATACAGCACACGGAGTTATTGCACCATATGTAGTTGGATTAAAGCTTACAGACCAGAATATTTTTGATGATGCTTTATATATATTTACAGATGACAGTACACAAGAAGCACTTTGTATGAAAATCCATTTAGGACCGGTAAACAGAAACTCCAGAGTTTATGACCGCCAGTCAAGCGATGTAAGATTTATAGTTGCAGCTTGTTCTGAAGGCGCTCTTCCACCTTTGGGAGATGCTGTATTCCAGACAAATGAAGCCGCAAAACATAAGATTGCAGAAGAAATAAGAAATTATCTCAAGAACGGCCCGACTGGTGTTTACAAAGTAACCGCAAAATAAGCTTTTATTAAATAAGCGTTTGAAAAAGGATTTATATGAATATAAGTATAATACTTACAATTTTAGCAGGCATTCTTTTGATAGTAGGTTTTCTTGGAACCTTTGTCCCTGTTTTACCTGGCGCTCCCTTAGCCTGGGTAGGTTTACTTTTATCGTATTTTTCGTCTTACAATAAGATTTCAATTCTTTGCCTTATAATAACAGGTGTTGTGGCAATTGTAGTTTCAATTTTAGATAATATTCTGCCCGTTTATATGACAAACAAAACAGGCGGAAGTAAAGCCGCAACAACCGGTTCAACAATCGGACTTATAATCGGGTTTTTTGTTGGCCCACCTGGAATTATTTTTGGACCTTTTTTAGGAGCCTTAGCAGGTGAATTAATCAGTACTTCCAGCGATTTTAAAGTTTCCATAAAATCTGCATGGGGAGCCTTTCTTGGCTTTTTATGCGGAGTAGGAATTAAAATGGCAGCAGTCATGATTTTCATATGGATTTTTATTATCTCTTTTCGTTAAAATGTAAAAATGAATCTTAAAAACATAGTTATTATTCTTGATCATCCGGATGAAAGCCGAAATATTGGTGCAGTCTGCCGTGCAATGGCAAATAATGATATTAAAGAGCTTAGAATTGTCGGAAATCGTGATGATTACGATATCGAGCATATTCACGTACTTGCCATCCATGCAGGATATATTTTTGATAAAGCACAATTTTTTGATTCCATTACCGAAGCAACAAAAGATTGCAGTATAAGCGCAGGCACAACCCGCCGCCGTGGAAAAAAACGTGGCAAATTGTATTTACCAGAAGAGTTTGCCCGTAAAGCTTCAGAAATTACCAGCGGAAACTCAAAGGTTGCCGTTATTTTTGGTAACGAACGCACAGGCCTCACAGATGAACAACTTTCCCAGTGTACAGTCGGTGTAACAATTCCTTCCAGTAATGATTTTGGTTCTTTGAATCTTTCCCATGCAGTACAAATTATCAGCTATCATCTTTTCCGCGAAAAACTTGCCGCCCAAAATAAAGCCGTAAAAAGCTATGAATCCCTTTCTCTGGAACGCATCGATACAAGCGTAAAGAACATTACCGACAACCTTAAAGAAATAGGCTTTTTCAAAATGCCTGGTCGTGAAGAGATGGAAAACTTCTGGCGTAGTCTTTTGTCTCGGGCAAGCATGTCCGAAAGCGAAGTCCAGTATCTGGAAAAAATCTTTTCAAAAATCAATGGATTGAATAAGAAAAATAAAGCAGAAAATAATGCGGAAAAATCTGATATATAAATGTAATTTATGTGTTATAATTTTTTTCTAAGATTGTTTTATAGCTATGGAGGCACTATGAAAAAAATCTCAATTATCTTCTTATCATTGTTTTTTAGCGTTTCAGCGTTTTTTGCAGCACCAAAAAATGCAAATTTTAAAGACAATGGAGACGGCTCTGTAAGTATTATCAATATTGATAAAGATACTTCTGTTAAATTCAAGCAGAAAGTCGACGGATTTGATAACGTTACAGTTATTACAGGAAATAAAATTAAAAAGACCAATCCTGTTACCGTAGATTTATCCGCTTTTGGCAATCAGGAAGTATATTTAAACTTCAGTTGTGACATTAAAGTTGTTGATGCACAAAACAATGAAAATGAAATCAGCTGGGTAATAAATGAAATGAATCTTGGTTTACCTGAAGTTGCACATAAAAAAGTAAAATCCGGTGAATGGACTACATTAAAAGGTGATCTCGCAATTCCTCTTGGAGAAAATCGTTCCCTTTACATTTCCGGCGCAGGTCTTTCAAAAGAAAACCTTGTTTTTTATATTAAAAATCTTCAGATTAAACTTACTGGCGATGGAGTCAGTGCAACAAAGGCTGCTCCTGTAAACTGGACTCAGGCACCAAGTTTATACGACGCTTATAAAGATTATTTTGATTATTTTGGATTTGCATGTGAATATAAAGCAAATCTTCAGGATCCAGAAGTTCAAGAAACCTTACCAAAATTAGTAAATTACATAACCCTTGGCAATGAGTTTAAACCTGATTTCATCTTTAACTGGCAAAAACCATCCAATCTTGAAGATTTCCTTGCAGAAGATGGAAATACCTACAAGGTTCCAATGGGAATGCCAAGCTTTGGTGCAGCAAAAGAGATTTTATTCCTTGCAAGCCAGATGAATGTAAAAATCCGTGGACACGTTCTTGTATGGCATTCTCAGACACCAAAATGGTTCTTCAAGGTTGATTACAAAGATAAAAATGATTACGTAGACAAGGCCACTATGAATGCCAGAATGGAATGGTATATAAAATCAGTAATGAACTTTGTCTATGATTTTGAAAAGCGTATTGGCTGCAAAGAACATATTGTTACAATGTGGGATGTTGTAAACGAAGCCGTTGCAGATAATGCAGGAAGCCAGAAGTGGCTCAGACAGGATAGCGACTGGTTCCGTATTTATGGCAGCGAAGAGTTTATTATCAATGCTTTCCGTTACGCAAACGCTTATGCGCCAAAAGACGTTCTTCTTATTTACAATGATTACAATTGTTATAGCACAGGAAAATGTAATGCAATCTGCAATTTGATTGATGAAATAAAAGCTACTCCAGACGCAAGAATAGATGCTGTTGGAATGCAGTCTCATGTAAATATGACATATCCTAAGGTTACTGGCAATAACAGCTTTGAAGATGCAGTTAAAAAGTTCCTGGAACATGATATCGATGTACAGGTAACAGAACTTGATATAGCAAACGGTTCAAAACCATATAGTTCAGTGATGTTAAAATCAAAATATAAGGAATACTTCAAAATGTTCCTTGCAAACCGTAAAACAGAAGATAAACACGGAATTATGGGTATAACTATCTGGGGACTTTCTGATGACGGTACCTGGCTGGATGCTTTGGATCAGTATAAAGGTTATAAACAATATCCACTTTTGCTGGACGAAAATTATAATCTGAAACCTGCATATTATGGTGTTCTGGAGGCAGCAGAATCTTATGCTGAATCCTTAGAATCATTAAAATAAAAAAAATAATAAAAAGAATAAAAGGTCCGTAAAAAAATGCGAGTAATTGGTGAACTGCTGATATTTTTCCTCTTGTTTCTGACAAACAGCCGTGTTCTTTATGTACGTCACGAAAAAAGGGATGCAATGGTTATTTTAGCTCCTTTATCTCTTTTTCTTGTTCTTTTGCATATTCTGGCCTGGGGACTGGATATTTATAATCTTTATGCGCTTGTACTTTCTATTCTGGTCCTTCTTTCAAACTTTCATGCATTGTTTAGATATTCAGAGAATCTGTATATAGACCATTACAGTTTTCTTATGATTTTCTGGACTATTATAACTAGCATTTTGTCTATAGGCGCAATTGTTGTTCTCATAATTTTTTATCCGATTAATTACAACAACAAAAAACTGAACATAAACGAAGTAACTAGTTATTATGAAGGCAGTATCCGTTCCGGTTTTACAGAAAAAACTGTTTTTGGTCGTACGAATATGACTTTGCATGAGTTTTCACCTGCCGAAAGTGCTGATACTGCAGATGCAGATGCTGCTGTTCCCGAAGATTTAGTAGTTGTCTATATCGCCGATAAGCGCAGTGAAAGTGAATACAGCAAAAATTATCTTCAATTACTTGCTTCAAAAGGTTATACAGTTTGTTCTGCAGATATATATACAGATGATATAAAGTGGCTGGGAATAAAGGCAGAAGCTCGTTTTTACCGCAGAATGTCCATGATAATAAAAAGCCTTTTTTATCCTAAAGATTTTGCGCTTGATCATACAAAATATACCTATAACACAACAAATGAACTGGAAGCTTTAATTCCTATGCTTCAGGAATATTACAGCCAGAAAGAACAATATTCCGATTCATTAAAGTTTTTCTTAATTTCAGATGAATTGGGAAGCACTGCAACAGAATTTTTTTCAAAAAAGAATGCAGATATTGTAACCGGATATATGCTTCTTGATTCTTTAACTGAATACAAAACTAAGGGATATGGATTTATCAGTCAGACAGAACCTTTGCTTGCCCGTATCTTGGGAAATGACCGTGATACAAAGGGTAAAAATATTAATCAGATTGTAAATTATACAGATTACGAAATACAAAAAATCAAAGAGTTAAAGGAGATAAAAGAAGATGACATTGAAGGAACTGGACAATTATTTTAATAGCTTTCTTAAAAAGGAAAATTATGCCAATGATATCGCAATTAACGGAATCCAGGTAGAAAACAGCGAGCCAGATAAAAAGGAAATTAAAAAGATTGCATTTGCTGTAGATGCTTGCGAAGCTACCGAAAAAATTGCAGCAGAACTTGGAGCAGACCTTTTATTTGTTCATCACGGTCTTTTCTGGGGTCATTGTCAGCCAATAACAGAATCTTTGTACAAGCGCCTTTCAACTCTTATTAATAAAGATATGGCTTTATGTGCTTATCATATTCCGCTTGATGCAAATAATCCTTATGGAAACAATTATGGACTTGCTTCAAGATTAGGTCTTACAAATGTTGAACCATTTGGAAGCTGGAAAGGCATGACAATCGGTGTAAAGGGTGAATTACCCGAACCTTTAACAATAGATGTAATTTCCGAAAAAGTAATGCGGATTGGTAAAATGCCATGTGCAGTGCTTAGATTCGGTAAAAAAGAAATAAAAACCATTGGAATTGTTTCGGGTGGAGCCAGCGAAGATGTAGAAACTGCAATTTCTGAAGGTCTGGACTGCTTTATTACCGGTGAGTTCAATCATGAGCAGTATCACACAGCCGAAGAAATGAAAATCAATGTAATTGCAGGCGGTCATTACGAAACAGAAACTATGGGAGTTTCCCTGGTTAAAGAAAAGGTGGAAAAAGAATTAGGCATAGAATGTGTCTTCATAGATTTACCAACCGGATTCTAAAAACTCTGTTAAAATGGACAATTGTGATTACACATTTTTGACTTCACACATTTTTGATTCCCTTTAAACACTAATAATTTTTTGGTATATTAAATATATGGATATCGATAAGAAATTAAAATCAAAATTATTACCTATTGCGTTAACAATTATAGTCGTTGTATTAGATCAGATTACAAAAATGCTGGTCGTTCGTTTTATTCCGATGAATACCATTGGCACACAGTTTTTTGGTGATTTTTTAAGAATAATACATGTTCGTAATCCGGGTGTAGCCTTTAGTGTTGGAGCCGGACTTTCTTATAACATAAGAAGGGTTCTTTTCTCTATTGTTCCAGTTATAGTTTTAGTTCTTGTACTTGTAATTTACTTTAGAAATAATGACTTTACAAAATTACAGCGCTGGGCAATCTGTGGAATTGTAGGCGGTGGCTTTGGAAATATCATTGACCGCATTTTCAGACCTGCCGGTGTAGTAGATTTTATTGATGTAAAGTTTTACGGACTTTTTGGATTTGACCGCTGGCCAACATTTAATGTCGCAGATTCTGCTGTAGTTGTATGCGGAATACTTTTAATCATTTCCTTCCTGATTACAGTTGTAAAAGATGCAAAAACAAAATCTGAAAAATCAAACGAGAAATCAGTTGAAAAATCAACACAGAAAGAGGAATAAAAAATGATAGAAGAAGAAATGACCCCTTACGAAAAAGAAGAAAAAGAGCGCCAGAAACAGGCTAAAATTGAATACACCAAAAAGAAGAAGTTTTCTGCAATCTTTATGACACTTGCTTGTGTTTTTGAAATCATAGAAACACTGATTGTTATGCTCTTGCTTTTAGTTGGTGTTGCTTTTCTATTTACTAAAGTAATCCACGTTGAAGGCAAGATTTACGATACAATTATGACAATTTGTATGATTGTTGTATTTTTTGGTGGACTTGTACTTGGATTTATTATTTACAAAAAGCTGGTAACCTTTGTTATTAAAAAGTTC
>JAEEGJ010021801.1_pt1 | contig 13713 bp, 11 predicted proteins | sample 8958761 | NCBI WGS metagenome assembly JAEEGJ01 (sample SAMN16246546, study PRJNA631951) | gut metagenome | biome: gut microbiome; feature: rumen; material: RS-attached | host: Bos | place: Iran: Karaj | collected 2018-10 | reverse complement strand
TTGCAGGACCCAAGGGAACAGGCAAGACGGCTAAACTCGTCGATGACATCAACGAAGTAGCCAGAACCGACAGCAACGTCGTATGCATCGAGCGCGGCAACCGCCTCGACCAGCTCCTGAAGCCCAACGTCCGTCTCATTAATATGAAAGAGTACCCTGTTAAGGGTTTTGACCAGGTATTGGCATTCGTCTGCGGCATCTGCTCCAAGGACTACGATCTTACTCACATCTATATCGACGCAATCTGCAAGATCGCTGACGATTATGATTTCAACAACCTCGGTGATTTCCTCGGCAAACTCGATGCTTTCATCGGCGACAAGACTATCAGCGTAATGCTTCTTCTCAGCGGCGATGTTGAGAGCGTCCCTGATTCAGTAAAGAAGTATTTCTAATATCAATCTAATTCAGAAACCGATGCCCGGCTTTATTGTCGGGCATTTAATTAGATAACCACAAGGAGGGTATATTTATGGGTTTTATCAAGAAATTTACAGCTGAATTCAAAGAATTCGCACTCAAGGGCAACGTTGTCGATATGGCGATCGGTGTCATCATCGGTGCTGCATTCAAGGATATCGTTACATCCTTCACCGATAACTTCATTTCACCGCTCATCAACTCATTCGGCGGCGCTGACATCGCAGGATCCATCAGACTTCCCTGGGTAGATTACTCCGGCATGGCTCTTGAAGATATTCAGAAGCTCTCACTCAACTACGGTGCATTCATCAGCGCCATCATCAATTTCTTGATCATGGCTCTCATCCTCTTCGCAATGCTCAAGGCTATCAACGCTCTTAAGAACCTCGGCAAGAAGAAGGAAGAAGAAGCTCCTGCTGCTCCGCCGGAACCCTCCGATGAGGTCAAACTCCTCACCGAGATCAAGGATCTCCTCAAAGAGAAGCAGTAACAGTCCAAGTCTCAGACTTTTACCAACGGGTCGCCGCGGCGGCCCGTTTTCATTTGCTTTTCGATATCCGCCCCAGTCCCATTCGGGCCAAAAAGTCCCAACTTTTGCCCGAAAGTCCCAATGTTGTTCCAAGCTATTGAATGTTGTGCGCCTGAGGCATTAGCATATTGCTATCGATTCGGGCTAACTACCGACAAAAAGATCTAAATCACACTCTTTTGTCGGTAGTTTTAAAGGCGTTGTGGTCTCTTAAATCAACAAACTACCGACAAAATCCTCAAAACTTCTGATTTTTGTCGGTAGTTTCGAAGCCATTTCGTCTTCTCGAATCATAGAAATACCGACAAAATCAGTGTAAATCAGCTTTTTTGTCGGTATTTCCAATGACACCACAGCCTTATAAAGCTGAAATCTACCGACAAAAACCGCTAAAAAGCCCGTTTTTGTCGGTAGCACACTCTAGAAGGGAAAACAAATGGATATACAGAATTATGAAGCAGCTGTCAGCAGGCTGAAGAAGCAGCAAACAATAATTGAAACTGCTATAAAGATGGTCAAAAAGCGTCTGAGAAGTTCACCCGAAGGATCGCTCCGTGTTGAAAAGAAAGGAAACATATATCAGTACTATCATCGCAGGACCCCGGATGAAGTAAGAGGCATCTATATTGCCCGCAAAAACCAGGCACTTGCATCAGCTCTGGCTCAAAAGAACTACGATACAAATCTTCTTGAAGTACTTGAATCACAGTTGAATGCAATAAAGGATTTTCTGAAAAGCTTTGATCCAAATGCGGTTCAACGTATATACTCCAACCTCTCCGCCCCGCGCAGGGCGCTCATAGACAAAGGCTTTCTGACAGACGAAGAGTTTGTGGCGCAGTGGCAGGCTGTCCCCTACCAAAGGCTCGGTTTCAGGAAGGACGACCCGGAATACTACACGCAGCGGGGAGAGCGTGTCAGGTCCAAGTCTGAGATCCTGATCGCCGATGCGCTTTACAGGCATAACATTCCGTACAGGTACGAGTATCCGCTCTATGTTGACGGTGTGCTTGTCGCGGCGCCTGATTTCAACTGTCTCAACGTCAGGCTGCGCAAAGAGCACTACTGGGAGCACCTTGGCATGATGGGCGACAAGGATTACGTCAACCACAACGTGAAAAAGCTCGAGCGCTACAGTCTGGCGCGGGATTTCGACGAATCGGGCCTGATACTGACTTTCGAGACGGAGAGCCAGCCGATCAACACCAGAGTGATCGAAGAAAAGATAAGAAAATACCTGATGTGACGGCAAAACCTCTCACATTAATAAGGAAATTAAGTTATACTGCATATCTGTATGGTACGTAAGTTTTTTAAGAAGTTTGGTTTCCTGATACTGGCAGTCCTTATAGCCGTTTGCGGCTATATCTATGTATGCGCGGTCGGAAATGAATATACTTACTTGTTCACAGACTACAACTCTTCCTCAGGGGTAACGGATGTCAGGATCGATGACGACTCTGTCGGCAAAGCAGAGATCACTGCCTGGGAAATCAGCGATACGGCTCTTACGGTACACTTGAAGTCCGTTGCCCCCGGCAGGGTCTATTTGTCGATCGTCAACGAAGAACATATGGGAATCGGAGTTTTCTACGTACACAATAACGGCGTGATCACCAATGGATTGTTCTTCGGAGACTGCACGGGCTGCAATGCCGTGATTATCAGTGTTGCGGTCTATCTCTTTTTAATGCTCATTCATCTCATCGTTAAGTATGTAATGCTCGAAAAAAGGAGCTTCTACAGCTACGACAACGTCCTTTATCTGGGACTTATCATTTTTGCGTTCTTCTTCATATTTGCTGTATGCAAGGGCCTCTACTATAAGAACGGGATCTACGGCGCGTTCCGTCAGGCCTTAACCTCAGCTAAAGACTTTGTTCTTTTTACATTCCCGCTTGTTATAGTGACCACGGTCTGTGTTACGGTATCCAACATCAAGCTCATCAGAAAAGAGGGCCGGACATGGAAAAACATGCTCGGCATGATACTCGGGCTCACGCTCGGGATCGGAGCCGTACTCCCTATCATCATCGGCGATATAATGCAGAATTCGACTATCATCGACGTTCACTATCAGCGCGGCATCGGCTACTTCTTTGCACTGTTTCTTGAATCATTGATCTACTCGTTTGTGGCATATCTCGAATGCATCCTTTTGGGAACGATAATCACGGGCATCAAGACCGCCAGGCACATTCCGAAGTTCAACAAGGACTTCATCATCATCAACGGCTGCCAGATCAGAAAAGACGGCACACTTACTCCGCTCTTAAAATCAAGAGTTGACCGGGCCATCGAATTCGCGAAAATGCAGATGGACCGCGCAGGCAGACCTATCGTTTTCGTGCCGTCGGGCGGCAAGGGATCTGACGAGGTAATCTCGGAAGCCGAAGCCATGAAACGTTATCTGCTAGAGCAGGGGATCGACGAAAAGAACATACTCGCAGAGGACAAGTCGACTACCACTGAGGAGAACTTTAAGTATTCTTATGACCTCATCAGGAAGTACCACGGCTCAGACTTTTTCAGCACAGTTTTCTGCACCACGAATTACCATGTCTTCCGCTCGGGAATGCTCGCCAACGAGCTCGGGATAAGAGCCGAAGGTATCGGAAGCAAAACAAAGAGATATTACTGGATCAATGCTTTCGTAAGGGAATACATTGCCACGATTGTCCGGGAAAAGAAGACTCATATCCTGGTTGCGGTCACGCTTTTCCTGATCAATCTCATCGGCTCGATACTGATGTATATCTCTGAAGCCGTACTGTTCTAACAGATTGCTGACTCCCCGAAAACAAAAGAAGTGAGCTTTTGGCTCACTTCTTCTTTTTCTTATCCTTTTTGTCTTTCTTCTTCTTTTTCTTGTCCTTATCTTTGTCCTTCTTGTCTTTCTTGACCTTTTCGGGCTTGACTTTGACAGGCTTAACGGGCTTGTCGGACTTTTCGGACTTCTCAGGCTTATATGCCTTCTCTTCCTTCTTGCCCGCAGCTGCGGATGACTTCTTTGAAGCAGGCTTGGATGCGCTGCCGTTTGCTATCGAGGCCATCAGGTCTGCGACAAGGCTCATTGTGCCTTTGTTCACTGAGAAATAAACGCATCTGCCGTCCTTGCGTGATGTGAGAACATCATTTTCGAGAAGGACATTGAGATGGTGCGACAGCGTGGGCTGCGTGATCTCAAACTCGGGAAGCAGGTCACATGAACGGAGTTCGCCTGCACCGGATATCAGCCGGATTATGCGGATCCTCGTAGGTTCGGACATTACCGAAAGGACCTGGGATATTTCGTTATCAGATGATCTAACTGCCATGGCTCTGATTATGCGATGAGCTGATCCTTAAGGGCTTCCTCGAACTCGCCGAGATTTGCGCAGGCAATAACTTCAGTGTTGTCTTCAAGAAGAATGCCCTCGTCGCCTCTTACGAGTACGGTCATGGGAACGCCGAGCTTACGCAGGAGCAGGAGCTGGTAATCCTTTGTCTCTTCAGCAGAAAGGTATCTGAGAAGCAGTCTTAATACCTGCTTTGCGTCTTCAAGATAGATTCCGGACTGCTTCATGAGATTATCTACGACATACATGCCGAAAACATCGTTGAAATCCAGAAGATCCTTCTCGGGGAATACCGCAGTAAAAGCGGTAAGTGACATCTTGCCGACCATTTCGAGTTCCTTGAAATCCTTCATCGGGATCTTGAAGCTCTCAACGTTGGCGGAGAAAAGCTCCTGCATCTGATCGACGGAAAGCTCGTTCTTGAGCTCCTTGATGCGGTCGATCCTTGCAAGGATCTTCTCCTCGGGGAAGAAAGTAGCCTGGCCGATATCCGTTGCCTTATGGATGAACCAGTTCTCGGGAATAAGTCCCTGTCTCTTCCAGCGGTAAAGTGTTCCATATGAGATCTGCTCAAGATTCAAAAGGTCTTTCTTCGAAATCAGTTTTTCATCCATATACTTGTTCCCCTTCTGCCCGACAATACGGGCAATTACATTACAAGTACAATTTTAGATTAACAATGTTACAATCACGCGACATAGGGATAAAAAGAAGAAAACAAAAATGGGCCCCGGAGGGCCCATTGGTCAGTTCATGTAAAAAACTCAAACTGCGAATCCGAGTGAACGGCAGATCTTCAGGAGAGCGTTGCCGATCTCGATCTTGTTGTCTTCAGGGATGACCGCGCCCGCAACGAGCGTAATGATGAGGCATGCGATGAAGATGATGATGTAATATGCCAGCTTGGAACGTGCAAAGCTCTTGATGTTCCTGTTCTTGGGGATGATCGACATGAACAGCGAGATCAATACGCCGATGGCAGGCAGCCAGCAGAGGATACCGAGCCAGAAGAACGTTGATGTTCCGACGGGCTTATACTGCGGCGGACACTGGCTCTTAAGAGCCTGAAGCTTTGCTTTCTTCTCGTTGCGCTTCGCTTCCTTGGCGGCAGCGGCTTCCTGCTGCTTCTGTGCTGCAGCTGCAGCGGCGGCTGCGGCAGCCTGAGCCTTTGCGGCATCTTCTTCGGCCTTCTTGGCATCAGCAAGCTTTTTAGCTTCCTCGGCCTTCTTCTCTGCCTCTATCTTGGCCTCTTCGGCCTTCTTATCTTCATCAGCCTTTTTCTCGGCTGCTTTCTTTGCTTCTTCTACTTTCCGGTCAGCTTCCTTCCTGGCTTCCTCAGCCTTCTCGTCAGCTTCCTTCTTAGCCTCTTCGGCCTTCTTCTTTGATTCGGCCTCTTCCTTAGCTTTCTTCGCTATTCTCTCGGCCTCTTTTCTTGCTTCCTCGGCAGCAGCTTCGGCAGCTTTGACCTTCTCCTCAGCCTTCTTTACTTCCTCATTTTCGTAATCTGCCATAGTAAGCCCCCTCCTATTTAAGATTTGAAATTATTATATCACAAGGCCGCATTCATTTGGCTTTTGCACTGGTCTTGTTTTTCTTGTGAAAAGACAGTGCAGCTCTTGAGACTCCTTCAATGACCGCAAGCGTTCCGACAAACAGGATGTAGAATTTGAGGGTGTTTTCGGGAGCGAAAAGAATGAACAGACCGCAGTGCGCCCAGACGGCCGCCATTACTATCAGGAAGATCTTTCTGAACTTCCAGTTGTCCTTCTTGGCTCTGTTGAGGCAGTTATATGCTTCGGCGAGCAGCGCGGTGCCGAAGATCGCGCTCGCCATGACGAACAGCGCGCCCTCTTTGATAAAGGTTATCAGCGATACCGCGATGAGGAGTATCGACAAGACCGCGTATGCGAAGTGCTTGTTGAGGTTCCACTTGTCTTTTACGAGCCTTCTGATCGTCGCGGACACGAAGAACGTCGTGATTATCACGAGTGCGGCTCCGACGACATAGAAGATAAAGCCTTCGGGGATCAGGAACATCAGAAGTCCGATGAGTATAGTCATGAGGCCCTTGGCAAGCTCGGACGACATATACTGCTTGAAGATCTTCCATCTGAACAGCCTGCTCGTGATCTTTTTGCCCTCGCCCTGGAAAAGCATCTGGTCAGGCAGTGCGGCAACGATCTCCCTTATTGTCGCGTCGTCCTTGATAACGCTCCTGAATACTCTTTCCCAGCCGATCAGGCCAAGGTCCGAGAACTGTTGCAGCGTTCTGGTTCCGTCCGCGCTCATGGAATCGAAAAGCGCATCAATGAATTTCTTTCGGTCTTCGAGCGGGATGGACTTAAGCCACCTCTCGATGCCGTCATCTATCAGCTTGGCGATCGGGTCCTTACCCCCGGCATCAGACAGTTCGCCGTGGTCGATCTGCCACGAGCAGAGTTCATGCTGCTCGAGCATCAGTTTGTCGCTCTTTACGACATGGCAGTCTGTGATATGCGGCTCGAACTGGCAGCCGACTATAGAGAACTGCGGGATTATCCTTGTGGTTATCGGGTCGATCTTGTCGATCATGCCCTGCGAAAGGATGTCCTCGCAAAAGCCCGGACCGTCGTGCGTGTAAACGTGGACGAGCTTATCGAACCTGTCTGGATCTAGTGTCGCGGCAGCGTAGATCGCCAGATGTCCGCCCTTTGAGTGGCCTCCGGTTATGACACGTCCGCAGCGGTCGATCTCCGCGCCCAGATGAACGGCAGCAAGCGACTGCGCGCCTGTAAGCGTGGTGGAAAACATGAAGTCTTCCTTCCAGCCTGCAATGGTGCTGTCAGTTCCCCTGAAAGCCACGTATGCCGTACCTTCCGTATCTACGGGCGAAAAGGTCGTCGCACAGAACTGGATGGTCGAATCGTCGCTGTACATATCGGTAAAGCGAGTGATCTTGAGTGAACCGAATCTCTTTGAAGATGCGCAGGCGCGGACGAGTTTTTCAAAACGGACACTGTCGTCGGGTGCCTGCTTTTCGATCGGGATGCCGGACTGGCCGAACTTCGCTATGCATTCGGTAAACGTCATGGAATCTTCGCCGCCAACGTAGTAATCGCCTAAGACCGCCTTGAAATCAATGTATGACAGCTGGCTTAAAACAATGTTATCAACATCGTTAAACGGCTTGGTGTCAAACCCGGCATCCTTGTACCAGCGGACGTAATCGGTAATGTTAGGCATAATTGCACCCGCTCTTTGACGGACCATCGTCGCCTGATTCGTAACGTGCTTTGAACTCCATGTTGATCTCGCGGATCTCCTTCTTGCCGTCGATGTAATCCTGGTACATTTCGGCAAGACCTGCCATGCAGCCGTCACACGAACCGCCAATATAACCGATGGACTCGGCTACGATCTTTTCGCGTTCTTCTTTTGTTGTGTCTTTAATAAGTATGCTCAAGTGCTTCAGAGCCCCCTGTTCTTAAGATCAGACACGAGTTCAACGAAAAACTCGCGCACATCAAAACCCGGGACGTTCTCACGATTGAGATCGATTATGTCGCCATGTGACACGCCCCTGTTGTTATGAGTATCAATGAATGTGTATTTTTCTCCCCACTGGAAAGAGTTCTCGCCGACAAGACCGTCGTTCCTGCCGTCAAAATGCTTGACCAGAGAATAGCTCATATTGAGCGGGAATCTGCCTCCGACGGCGCGCACAAGCACCGAGCCGACACTCTGCGTGAATATACCATGCGCTTTCATGTCGAACCCGCTCATTTCCTGATTGAGTTCGCTGCATCTGGATGCGGTGAGGTCCGTGACCGCGGAGACGAAATCCGGATGGAGATCGCCGACCTTACGGAGTGCCGCGTTATAGCCTGCCGCGACGCTGTCCCTGAGCTTCTGAGGCGCCTTGCCAAGAAGATAGTCAGCAAATTCGCAGCCCCTGTGGGGAGTGTTTACTGTAGTTATGGAAGCGACGTAGGGCGCGATGCCGAGCATGCTGACCGCGTATCTCGTATCGAGTCCGCCCTTCGAATGCGCGATGATGTTGACCTTTCCGCAGTTGGTCTCCCTGATGATCTCCATTACTTTATTGGCGATCTGCCTTGCGCTCTCGGGCACGGGGCTTGCGGATTCATGTTCGCCGTAGAAAAGCTTCGCGCCGTTTCTTTCAAGCTCTTTCGGGGTTCTTCCCCAGTAATTGAAATGATCGAAATCCCTGAAGAACACACCGTGCACCATGAGGATCGGATAGCGCGTCCTGCAGACCTGATCCTTTTCTCTTGCGATATCGAGCTTGTTTTTCGCGTATTCGAGTTTGATCTCCCTGTCGACCTTTCTGATTATCAGTCCGAGCGCGAAAAGATGCGCTATGGGGATCATGCCGCAAAAGATGCCTATCAGCCTGTACTTCAGGCCGAGCTGCTTCGAATTGATATAGACGAAGATAATGCCGGTCCAAAAATATATGAGTTCACATGTGTACGGGATAACGAGCGCAGGCCACCAGGAAAAGAACCCTTCCTTCCCGATGTACACCATAGTCACCGTAAAAACGATCACGGAGACGACCGTTGATACAAGGAACATCAAAAGCATCTTCATGCCGTAATAACTGCCCTTTAAGAGTTTTCCCGGAAAACCTCCGGCGCAGAAAACAGGAAGCACAAAAGCGAGGACAAAGCACAGGACCGCGGGGATCCAGAATCTTTTGTCAAACCTGATGAGCATATATGAATTTGCGGCGAAAGCACCGGCAAGATAATGGAGGATCACTAAAGGGATCCTCTCTTTAAGCTTGTATCTGCTGTCTTTTTCTGCGTTTTGCATCTGTGTCCTTATCCTTTGAAGTTCCTCGCGAACTCATTGTAATTTACAGGGTTGTAATCGTTCCTGATGATCGCGAATTCCACGGTCTCGAACAACCCGTCAGTCTCTTTAGCAGCCTTCTTGAAAAGATCCGACATCGTCTTTGCGTCGTTACGGAACGCACCGCATCCCCATGCACCCAGCACGAGATTGCTGTATCCTCTGCTTGCGGCGACCAGGAACATTCTCATTATCCTGTTATATACGAGCGCTTCATACTCTTCCTGAGTCATATCCGCGATACCGTCAGCGATATTAGGCGCGGCACACGTCATCACCGCAACAACGACGCTCTCTTCAAGGAGCTCATTATCATCATCTCTGATTATCTCGACGCGCGGCGTAATGATAACACCGTCAGTGCCGAAATTGGTCATCTGTTTCCAGTTGTAGTTATAGTATCTTCTTGCCTGCATGCTCTCTAACGAGAAGAGCAGCGAGCTCTTTCTGCAAAGGTCTTCTTCCTGCGCGTTTGCGCCGTTCCTGACACCGCCGCCCGGATGGAAAGCGTTTGCAAAGTTTAATACGAGGATGCACTCCTTGCCTTCTTCCGCGAGTTTTCTGGCAGCTCCGTAAGAGTCGCCGTATTCACATCTGTAAGAGGTAGTGAAAGTTCGTGCGAACTGATCTATCGAAGGGATCTCGTCTTCGGGGAGGATTACTTCAGACTGGGGCATCTGGAGTTTGGAAAGCTTGCACTCGGCACGTTTTCCGTCAACACCGTAGTATCCCCTGCTGCAGATTGCGAGGGTTTCTTCAAGTATCTGAATATTCTTTTTTCTGTCATTCATCATTCAAATCCTCCCCCAAATTATCAATGTAATTTTATCACACGCGTCAATATAAATTGGGGAGTTTTTTAGGCAGCAAAAGGCGTTATTTATCCATTTTCGCGATCAGATGCATGACGATATGGAAAGCCCTCGAGAACCCTCCCGAATAGTCCGCTTTCTCGAGCGCCGCGGAGATCAGCATCGGGTCGTCCGTGCCTATTACGTCAACGCCGCAGCTTACTAGATACTGTACCGTATCATCCTTGTCAACCGTCCAGCAGAATACCTTCACGCCCTTAGCGTGCATATTGCGCACGAGTTCCGGTGTTACGTAAGTCTCTTCGATGGTTATGTTATCCGTGTAAGGAATATCGTTGAGATCACCGACAGCGATCGCCATGCAGTATCCCTTGGTTATGGTCGGATCGAGTTCCATTACGCGCTGAAGCCTTCTTGCGTCCTGCGCGATGACCATGACGTTATCGTGCATTCCGGTATCGTTGATGACCTTGAGGACATTCTCTTCAAAGTTCTTGTCGAGCGGGTGTCCCTTAAGCTCGACCTGGACATTCATATCATTCTCTTTGGCGAGCTTAAGCGCTTCTTCAAGCTTGGGAACAGATACATCCGTATAATCGCCCGGCATCCACGAACCGAATTTGCATGCGGAGAGCTCGGCAAACGTGTGGTCGTGAATTGAGTAATTGATACCGGTCACTCTCTTTATCGTCGAATCGTGATTGCATATGATGACGCCGTCTTTGGTCTGGTGGACGTCAAGCTCTATCCACTTGAGGTTCTCACTCGCGGCTAGTTCAAATGCCGGCATCGTGTTCTCGGGCGCATTAACGTTGTCGCCTCTGTGCGCGCAGACGAGCGGTCTGCCGACTTCTTCAAACAGATAAGAATACCTGTAAGCAAAGATCCCGAGCACGCCGAGAGATACTGCGATAATGGCTGCAACTGTAATAGCCGAGCGTCTGAAAGAATAATCCTTGACCTTGATAAAATCAGAGGACAATGTGTACAGTTCGCTCTTTTCGCGCACGTATCTGTAGAACAGAACGGTGAGCGCCGCGTTGTTGATCGCGGGCGAGATAAAGCTCTTTAAGATCTGTCTCAGAACGTAAGTATAAGTTCCTACGGATTCGGTCTTGTCGATAAAGCTCGTGTTGCCTTTGAGCCAGCTGACAACCTCTTTGAAGTTAACGACCACGATCGAAGCTACCGAATTGATGGTGAAATTGAGCATTATGGTCAGCAGCAGCATTGAGAAAAGCGTCTCAAAGAAATGCCCCTTTTCGAGCTTTCTCGATCTCCTGCAGCTCCTGAAAAGCGACTCCCTCTGGAGCACGAAGCTGTTGATGGAGAAGATATAGACCGTCAGGAAGATGATAAGGATAAAGTAGATGATGTTATACAAAAGATTCAGTCCGCTCGTGTAATCGATCGTCTGGTTGATAAAGCCCGGCAGGATCAGCTTGAACGTCGAAGATGACAGCGGCAGGAGCTTGGTAAGCGGGAACAGGATCAGGATGAAGAGTATCAGGAGCCAGTTCTTCGGGTGAAGAGCTTTTCTGCAGGCCCTGAAACCCGCTCTGAACATGCATGTCAGGTTGGTCTCGCGTCCCGTTCTTCCGACGGAGAAAGTGTGAAGAAGTCCTGCGATCTGGAACAGGGACATCAACGTCACTATGACCGCGAAAAGGATCATCATTATCATCGACAGAGGATTTAACAGAACCTGTCTTAAGTTGCTCGGAGCGATGTAAGTTACGCCGTTGACCTTCATCATACCCCAGATAACTGCTTTCTTAAGGACAGATGTGGATACCGCGGTAAAGATCGTGCAGAACAAAATAAACAGCGTACCTTCAATGTAATCGCGCTTGAAAAGGCTCAGCACTTCCCTGATGAACTGGCCGAACCCCTGGAAGAACCTGATAAACTTGCTCTTTCCTATCGATCCGTAATGCGCGAGCGTGGGTATCCTGGAAAGGAACCCCGTGTACTGCTTCTCTTCTGTTTTATTCTCCGAATCACCCATAAATACCTTCCCTGCAGGCTATATAAACAACATTCCGATAAGATGCACGATAAATGCGAAGATCCATGCGACAACGCACTGGAACACCACCGTTATGAGCGCGAATTTCCATCCGCGTTCACGCTTGACTGCGGCAACCGCGGCAACGCACGGAGTATACAGCAGGCAGAACACCAGCAGAGCCAGCGCGTCCACAATACTGAGCGCCGCATTAAGAGAACCTACGCTTCCGTAAAGGACCGAAAGCATTGATACAATGCTCTCTTTCGCGAGGAATCCCGCGATAAGCGACGTGACTATCCTCCAGTCGCCGAGTCCCAAAGGCGCGAAGACCGGAGCAACCAAGCCCGCGATCGTGGCAAGTATGCTGTGATCGGTATCGGCGACCATGTTGAATCTGAAATCGAAAGTCTTTAGGAACCACACGACTATCGTTCCGATGAAGATGACCGTGAAAGCCCTGGACAAAAAGTCTTTTGCCTTATCCCACATCAGCCTTGCAACGTTCTTGATGCCGGGCATCCTGTAGTTCGGGAGCTCCATTACGAAAGGAACGGCCTCTCCCTTGAAAACAGTGTTTTTCGACAGGAACGCCACCAATATCGCTATAAGCACTCCGAGGAAATAAAGTCCCGTCATTATAAAACCCGCATACTTCGGGAAGAACGCGGCGCATATGAATGCGTAGATAGGCGTTTTCGCAGAGCAGCTCATAAACGGAATAAGGAGCGTGGTCATGCGGCGGTCCCTCGTAGAAGGAAGCGTCCTCGTGGACATCGCGGCGGGGACAGAACATCCGAATCCGATAAGGAGCGGAACAATGCTGCGTCCCGAAAGTCCTATCTTACGCAGGAGCTTATCCATAACGAAAGCCACGCGCGCCATGTATCCGCTGTCTTCCAGTATCGAAAGGAAGAAGAACATGACTACGATTATCGGCACAAACGACACGACCGTTCCGACGCCGTTGAAGATAGCGTCTATCACAAGGGAATGAATAGGCGCCGCGACATTTGCCGCAGTGAGCGCACCGTCAACCTTTTCGGTAACGAACCCGATCCCCTGCTCAAGGAGATCCTGCAGGAACGAACCTATAACATTAAACGTCAGCAGGAATACAGCTCCCATTATCACAATGAACAGCGGTATCGCCGTAAACTTGCCGGTAAGTATCTTATCTATCTTTCTCGAGCGCTCGTGCTCCTTGCTCTCATGAGGCTTGATCACAGTCTCAGCGCAAAATCTCTTTATGAAGCCAAAACGCATATCCGCGATAGCAGCGGCACGGTCTAAGCCTCTTTCCTTCTCCATCTGGCCAACGATATGACCGAGCATATCGAGCTCGTTATCGTCCAGGTCGAGTGCCTTTTCGACGAGCGGGTCACCTTCGATCAGCTTGCTCGCGGCAAACCTTACGGGGATCTTCGCTCTGTGGCAGTGGTCCTCTATCAGGTGCATGACGCCGTGGATAGCCCTGTGGACCGCGCCTCCGTCGGCCGTACCGTCGCAGAAATCCACCCTCTGTGGCTTCTCGTCATAAGCAGCAACGTGAATGGCATGAGTTATAAGTTCTTCGATACCTTCATTTTTCGCTGCCGAGATCGGAACGACAGGAATCTGAAGGAGTTCCTCCATCTCGTTGATCCTGACCGAACCGCCGTTGCCGCGGAGCTCGTCCATCATGTTGACGGCGAGAACCATCGGAATGCCGAGTCCCATCAGCTGCAGCGTCAGATAAAGGTTACG
>JAEEGJ010021795.1_pt1 | contig 13717 bp, 7 predicted proteins | sample 8958761 | NCBI WGS metagenome assembly JAEEGJ01 (sample SAMN16246546, study PRJNA631951) | gut metagenome | biome: gut microbiome; feature: rumen; material: RS-attached | host: Bos | place: Iran: Karaj | collected 2018-10 | reverse complement strand
CCTTAATTCCGCAGCACTTTAGTTTAACTATTTTTATAAGTTCCTGAGCAACAAAAAGTTGCCCAGGATTTTGCCATGTCAGATTTTTCACTTACCTTAGTGCTGCAAATCAAGACAAGCAAAAATCATCAATGACATGGCAAAGGTACAACAAAAATCTGAGAAAATCACCGCTTTTGGCGGAATATTTTTCGTTTTGGACAGATTTGACCGTATTCTTTCCTCTGTAATCGACTCCCACCTGGGACTTCGCAGTAGGCTGATAGGCTATCAAAGCGCGAGATAATACGGGCAGTCTTCTCCGTGTTCTGCTGCGGTGGTGACTGTATGGAAGACCTCAACCTGTATCTGAAGGACGTTCTTACCGAGCGTCCGCATACCCGCGTCCCAAGCGCGGACACTGTGCTGCGTGGCATAGAGGAACTGGCAACGGAGAACATATCGTATACAGCGGAAAAGACCGGCAACGTCTATGACTTCAACACGGCGGAGAAACTCAACCAGCTGCTCATCAAGTTGCTGCTGGCAACGGGACAGCTTACGGAGGGCGGAGCATACGACGTTGATTTCGACCACCAGTTCCTTGAGGCGGACAAGTATGACAGCAAGCGGACCTACAAGGGCTTTGACGGCTACAGCCCCGGCGTGTTCACCATCGGCGGGCTGATTGCCTATCTGGAGAATCGCGACGGCAACTGTAACGTGCGCTTCAAGCAGGCAGAGACTCACCGCCGTTTCTTCGAGATGATGAGGTCGTTTGGCATTCATGTCAGGAGTTTCCGTGCCGACTGCGGCTCCTATAGCGAGGACATCGTGAAAGTGGTCATGGAGCATACGGAAAAGTTCTACATCCGTGCCGAGCGATATGCAGGCCTGTACGAGAAAGTGAAGCGGCAGACGGGTTGGACCACCGTGGAGATTGGTTTCCAACACTATGATGTACAATCGTTCCCCTTCGAGAGTTTCGAGGACGTGAAGCACTGCCGTCTCGTCGTACAGCGGCAGCGTAAGCAGAAGGGCGAGCAGCTTGACCTCTTCGACGGCGAGTATACATACCGCTGCATACTGACCAACGACTGGGACATGACCGACGAGGAAATCATACTGCACTACAACAAGCGGGGCTCGGCAGAACAGGTCTTTGACCGCCAGAACAACGATTTCGGATGGGCACATCTGCCAAAGTCGTTCATGAACCAGAACACAGTATTCCTGCTTATTACAGCCATGGCAGCAAATTTCTACCGATACATCGTGGCTTTGCCCCTCATGGCTGTCCTCTTTGGAATCAAGGCCACAGACAGGGTCAAGAGTTTCCTGTTCAGATTCATCGCTGTGCCTGCCAAGTGGGTCAAGACGGCAAGACAGTATAAACTCAACATCTTCTCCAACAAACCATACAACCTAATTTGGGAGCACGGATAGATTAACACTCTTCGTTGATGCTTAGGTCAAAGCCTCTCGACCTTACGGGGTAAGGGGAAGGTGTCTGCATACAAGTCATGTCAAGCGTTTCTAAGCCTAGAGTCAGACACAATCGTCACAAGCAAGGGCTAAATCTGACACTCGAAAAATTATCTGCGGATTTTAGGATGACAAGCAGCTACAACATAATAGCTCCGGCAAAGATAATTAAATTTTCATTACGAACAAATTTTAACGCTAGAAAAAAGAGATGTTGGAACAAAAATGTAACCTAAATGTTAAAATCTGAGTATGTTTGTGAGTAAACCGCATCTCAATAATAAATAGGAATAGTCGCAATGGACCAAGACCATTTATTATATGATATCCTCAACGGCGTCACCACCAGTGAGCCTCGCCTCACCGATGATGAGCGCACCCACATGTGGGCCGCCATCACCCGCCAGGCGCACCGCGACACGCACCGTCGCCAGCTGCTGTGGGCGGTCGCCGCCGTGGTTCTTGTGCTGCTCATCCTCACACCATTCTACTTCTTCCACCATCGCCGTGGCGCAGACCTCGAGCAGATGCTTGCCGAGGTCAGCACGCGGCAAGTGCGCATCGCCACGGTGTACACCGCCAAAGGCACCGTTGAGGTGCCGTCGAAGAGTGTCGTCAGCCTGGATGTTGCCGCAGGGAAGCTGTCGGTCAGCCACAATGGCTCCGTTATGGCGGTCGATGCCGGCGATGCCGACGGCCTGGTGGCCTTCGCCGTTCCCGCCCATGCCCGTCTGGAGGTGGTCCTGGCCGATGGCAGCCACATCACGTTGCGCGAGCATAGCACCCTTGTCGTGCCGTTCGACATCCGGAAGGCCGACATCCGTCAGGTGGCGTTGCAGGGTGAGGCCTATCTCGCCGTGCATCATGAGGAGCAGCACCCCTTCGTCGCCATGGCCGGTGACCTTCGTGTGAGCGTCCTCGGCACGAGATTCTTGGTTGCTGCCGACAAGGGCCGTGCGCAGGAGACCGTCACCCTCCTCGAAGGTGCTGTGGCGGTGAAGAACGACCGTGGCGGCACGACGATGCTCAGTCCCGGCCAGACCTTCGTCTACGACAAGGCCACGGCCCGCAACACCATCCGCCAGGAGCGTGACGCACAGTCCCTCGCCCTCTGGAAGGACGACCTCCTCTCCATCGACGGCGCGTCGCTGACCAGCGTGCTGCAGAAGATAGAGAAGACCTACTGCATCCGCATCCGCTACAACCGCCAGCTGACCGACACCATCTACCTCGGCGGACGGCTGGACACCTCGGTGGGCATCGGACAGGTGCTGCAACGCCTGGAGACCATCGCGCCCATCCGTGTCGTCCATAGCGGCGACCACTATGAGGTGCAGGGACGATAACTACACATTATTATATATGAAACATTGCTCTTTTGCCTATGAAAATCAGACCGCCATCACCAAACTAAAAAATTCGGAAGGATGCTGCAACATCCCCCCGGATACGAGAGTATTCATCCTTGTACATAAACCCGATAAAAGTTGATGTTATGGACAAACATTTCCTAACCTGCAAAAGTATACAAAACTTTGCAGTATGCATTCTGTTGTTAAACATATTTATGGTATTTCCACAAAATTATGCTATTGCTGATGAGAAAACCTGCTATGTGGACCAGAACGACCAAGTCACCCTTAAAGTAGATAACCAGCCCATCAAGAACGTGCTCGCACTCATCGAGCGCAAGACGGGCTATGCCGTGGGCTATAACGCCAACCTCGCCGGCATGGACCGCCTCGTGAGCGTCAACCTCCATGGCGCGTCGATCAGCGCTGCCATGCAGTCGGTGCTTCGCGGCAGCGGCTTGGGCTATAAGATCACCGGCCGCCAGATCCTCATCTTTCAGAAAGCGCAGTCGGCAACGACGCGTGGTGGCGCCGGCCAAGAGATCACTGCCTCCGGCACCGTCACCGACGCCACTGGCACCCCGCTGATGGGCGTGACGGTGAAGAACGAGGCCGGCAAGACCGTCGCCGTCACCGATATGGATGGCCACTTCTCCTCACAGGTGCGGCCGGGCGAGCGGTTGTCGCTGTCGTATATCGGCTTCCGTGAGAAGGATGTCCGTGCCGGTGGCAACCTCAATGTCGCCATGCAGGAGGACAAGGAGCTGCTCGACGAGGTCGTCGTCGTCGGCTATGGTACGATGAAGAAGGGCGACCTCACAGGTTCAATCTCCGCCATCAACGAGAAGGACTTCAACAAAGGTCTCATCTCCTCTCCATCCCAGATGCTACAGGGCCGCGTGACGGGTGTGAACGTCACCAACAACGGTGGTGAGCCTGGTGGTGGCGTGACGATCCGCGTGCGGGGTAGCAACTCCATTCGTAGTGGGCAGGACCCGCTCTACGTCGTCGACGGTGTGCCCTTGAACATCAACGACGACCAGCAGCCGTCAGGTGCGTATGTCAGTGGTGGCGGCTCTCCCGGCGTGTCGAATCCGCTGTCATTCCTTAACCCCGACGACATTGAGCGCATCGATATCCTCAAGGATGCCTCCGCGACGGCCATCTATGGTGCACGTGGTGCCAACGGCGTCATCATGATCACCACGAAGAAAGGTGGCGAGGGCGCGATGAAGGTGAGCTACTCTGCACAGGGCACCGTGTCATGGCTGCCGGAGCAGTACGATGTGATGTCGGCCGACGAGTTCCGTGCTGCGGCTAAGCAATACGGCTACGAGATCGATGACCGTGGTGCCAACACCAACTGGCAGGACGAGATCTTCCGCACGTCGTTCTCCAACAGCCACAACCTCACCTTAAGCGGCGGCACGAAGAAGAGCTCCTACCGTGCGTCCATCGGCTATCAGGACCAGCAGGGTATCATCAAGACCAGCAGCATGCAGAAGTATAATGGTCGGTTCTATCTGGCTACCAATCTGCTCAACGACCGCGTGAAGCTCGAGTTGAACACGACCGTCTCGCGCATCGACCAGCGCCGTGTACCCATTGGCGAGAGTGGTGGCGCCGAGGGCGACATCATCTACAATGCCCTGCGCACAAGCCCGACGTTCCCCATCTTCGGCACCGACGGCAAGTACTTCCAGTACAACAACTCCACCCGTAACCCCGTGGCGATGATCAACCTCACGCGTGACAAGACGCAGACCGACCGTGCCATCTTCAACGCCACGGCCACCGTCGACCTGGTGAAGGGCCTGAAGTATAAGTTCAACATCGCCTTCGACGAGATGAAGGCTACCCGTAAGGTGGAGCAGAAGGAAGAGCTCGTCTACCTCGACGACGGTGGCGTGTTCACCACAGGTAATGTTGAGGCTCACAACCTCCTCATCGAGAACTACTTCACCTACAACCTCAACCTCAATGACCAGCATAAGTTCGACTTCCTGCTCGGTCACTCCTACCAGCGCACCCGCGACTACAGCTATGGCTACGATGAGGATGGCTTCTACATCGACGGCATCGGCTACCGCTACGACCTCTCGCTGTCGAAGAAGAAAGACCAGATCAGTGGCTCTTCCGACGTGACCATCAATGAGCTGCAGTCGTTCTTCGGACGCATCAACTACAACTATATGGACCGCTACCTCGCCACGATGAACATGCGTGCTGATGGTAGTACGAAGTTTGGTGAGAACAACCGCTACGGTTTCTTCCCCTCTGCTGCCCTCGCCTGGCGCGCCAGCGAAGAGGAGTTCATCAAGAACCTGGGCGTCTTCTCGAACCTGAAGGTACGTGCCAGCTGGGGTATCACTGGTAACCAGGAGATCCCGAGCAAGATCTCGCACATGCTCCTTGGCAGCACCGGCAAGAGTGCCATCTTCGGCGTCAACGGCTCGACGACGCCGGGCATCACGCTCACCCGTACGCCGAACCCCGACCTGAAATGGGAGAAGACCAACCAGTGGGATGCCGGCATCGACTTTGGTGTGCTTGGCGGTCGCCTCTGGGGTAGCATCGACTACTACGACAAGACCACGAAGGACGTCCTGCTTCAGGTGCCGTCCGCCTCCCCGGCCCCGACGACCTACGTCTGGCAGAACATCAAGGATATGAAGATCAAGAATCACGGCTGGGAGTTCACCATCAATGGCCGCATCATTGACAAGCGCGACCTGACGTGGGAGATGGGCGTGAACCTCTCCACCATCAGCAATAAGGTCGAAGACCTGCCTGTGGAGTACCTCACCACCGGCAAGCCCTCAGGCCCTGGTCTGGACGGCGAGACGGCACAGGTCATCCGCTCCGGCTACCCCATCGGCACGTTCTGGGGTAAGGTGTTCGAAGGCTTCGACGCCGACGGCAAGAGCGTCTTCAAGAAGGATGAGGACGGCAAGGATGTGGAGGAGAAGATTGGCTGCGCACAGCCCGACTTCACCCTCGGCCTGTCGACCACCGTTCGGTGGCGCAACTTCGACCTCACGGCCAACTTCAACGGCGTCTTCGGCAACGATGTCTATAACAACCTTGCCAACGTCGTCGACAACCGTGCATGGCAGAACGCAGGACACAACGTCACCAAGCGCGCCGCCAACGACACGCGGGAGGCTCTCGGCAACCCCGAGGACTACTCCAGTCGTTACATCGAGGACGGCAGCTACTTCCGTCTGAGCAACCTCACTTTGGGATACAACGTTCCCTTGAAGTCGAACAAATGGCTCAGCGGGCTCTACGTCTACGTCAACGGCACGAACCTCTTCTGCATTACCGACTATAGCGGCTACGACCCAGAGGTGAACGCCTCGCGTGTCACCAATGGCGTGCCCGCACTGGGCATCGGCTGGACACAGTACCCGATGGCCCGTACGTTCAGCTTTGGTATGAAACTGGATTTCTAACATTTAATTGACTGCTTTATGAAAAAGATAATGTTTACCGTGCTCGCTGCCTCGTTGCTTGCCACGACGGCCTGCACGAACCTGCATGAGGAAATCCTCAATGAGGAGACCGGACAGTCGCTCGTCAGCGATTCGTCGAATCTGACCTCTGTCATCGCACCAGCATATATCAACGTCCGGGAGATCTTCTTCAAGAACTTCGAGCTCTCCACCGATGAGCTCTGCATCCCCGCCCGTGGCACCGACTGGAAGAGTTCGAACACCCAGCCGCTGGTGCTCCACGACTTCAAGGCCACGAACACGAACATCCGTTATATCTGGCGTAACACCACCTCCGGCATCGCCGCCTGCAACACCGCACTGCTCACGCTGAGCGAACTGCCGAAGACCGATGAGGTCGTGCAGGACATGGACGAGATGATCTTCATCCGTGCGGTGCTGATGTTCACCCTCAACGACGCATTCGGCCAGGTGCCCTATCGCGACTACACCGAGACCGACTTCTCGAAATACCCGACGATCCTCAACCGACAAGAGGCTATCGGGCAAATCGAGAAGGACCTGCTCTCCATCATCCCGACCATCAAGGAGAAGGGACAGGTGGTCTACGGCCATGCTACGAAGGCTGCTGCACAGATGCTCCTGGCGAAGCTCTATCTGAACTGGCAGGTGTTCACCGGCACGAGTCCGGAGTTCAAGGATGGCACTGCCCGCTGGCAGGAGACCATCGCCCTCTGCGACCAGATCATCAACAGTGGGAAGTATAAGCTTGCCGACGACTACTGGGCTATGTTCATGGCCGACAATGCCGCCTACCTCGACCAGACGGAGTGCATCTTCCCCTTCGTCAACGACATTAAGGCTGGTGTCTCCGGCGACAGTTGGATGAGCAATGTGCTCCACTACAACCAGACCTTTGGCCCGTACACCCGTCTGCACAATGGCTTCTGCACCACACCGGAGTTCTACTATAAGTGGGACCAGACCGACCCGCGCTTCTCCGACGACCGCATGAAGGCCGAGACCGGCTTCAACCTCGGATTCCTTCACGGCGTGCAGCATCACCCCGATGGCACGGTCATCTTCACCGGCAAGGGCGAAACGCTGAACTATACCCCGGAGTTCCCGCTCTACAACTGTCCTGAGCAGGGTGGCGTCCGCATCGTGAAATATGCGCCCAACATGAATGCCACACAGTCGAGCAGTTCCGACAATGACGTGCCGTTCTTCCGTCTGGCCGACACCTACCTGATGCGCGCCGAGGCAAAGTATCGCAACGGCGACACCAATGGTGCGCTGCAGGACCTCAACACCGTCCGTCGTGCACGGAAGGTGAAGGAGATCACGGCTGCGGAGTTCACGCTTGACAAGATCTACGACGAGCGTGGCTTCGAGCTCTACTGGGAGACTGGTGAGAACCGCCGCATGGATATGATCCGCTTCGGTCACTTCTTTGAGGCACGCACCACCAAGCCGAACGTCACCGAACCCTACAAGTACGTGTTCCCCATTCCGCAAGAGGCACTCGAGGGTAACCCGAACCTCAAGCAGAACCCCGGATACGAATAAATTGGAATAAGAGTATAATTCTTTTATTCTAAATTCGATTAATTGACCTTTATATGGAATATAAACGAATCATTCCATTTCTCTCTTTGATTGCCGCACTCCTGGTCCTGCCCGTGAAAGGCGAGGCCCAGGAGCTGCGGTTTCATCAGAATGGCGAGTTCAAGATCTTGCAACTCACCGACATCCACATGAAGCTCCACAACCCGGCTTCGCAGCCCGCGCTGTGGAACATCGATGAGATGATTCGTGCGGAGCAGCCCGACTTCATCGTCATCACCGGCGACGTGGTCTACAGCCGGCCCGCCGACTCGACGTTGCAGGTGGTCCTCGACCGTGTCGCCGCACATGGCCGGCCGTTTGTGCTGCTCTTTGGCAACCACGACGAGGAGCGCGGCATGACCAACACCGAGCTATACGACATCATCCGGAAGGCGCCCCACTGCCTCATGCCCGACAGGGCTGGCCAGCCGTCGCCCGACTACACGTTGCCCATCCTGGCACACGATGGCAGTCGCACCGCTGCCGTGCTCTATTGCATGGACTCGCACAACCACTCCACGCTGCCCGGCGTGAAGGGCTACGCGTGGATGACGCCCGAGCAGGTAGTCTGGTACAACCGTGAGAGCGCCCGCTACACCCAGGCCAACAGTGGCACGCCGCTGCCTGCATTGGCGTTCTTCCACATTCCTCTGCCGGAGTACAGCTACGCGCTGGCCGACGGCAACGACATCCTCGTCGGACACCGCATGGAGAAAGTTTGCTGTCCGCCACTCAACACAGGTCTCTTCGCGTCGATGCGCATCCGCGGCGACGTGATGGGCATCTTCTGCGGACACGACCACGACAACGACTACAGCGTGATGTACCACGACATCCTCCTGGCCTACGGCCGCTTCTCGGGAGGTAACACGGAGTATAACCACCTGCCCAATGGAGCCCGCGTCATCGTCATGAAGGAGGGCCAGCGCTCGTTCGACACATGGATCCGCGTCCGCAAGCAGGGCATCGAGAACAAGACCACCTATCCCTCCAGCTACGTCAAAGACAACTGGAAGGAGCGGCCGTTACCCACTGATTAGGCAGTTACCGTTTATATAGGTCGGCAAGTTTAACTTGCCGATTGATAAAAACGGTACGCAAACCCTTCCGATATCTCAAACCCTTCCGATATCTCTATGTTATGAAGCACCTCGCCCTCATCCTTCTCTCCCTCATCAGCCTGCACGCCACTGCCCAGGACCCCTGGACGGTACGCGCCACAGCTATCGACACCGCCCACTACTACGGTGCCACGGTGGCCAATGGCATGCTCGGCATCACATCGTCGACCACCCCACTACACACGGGTGCGGTGATCCTCTATGGCGCCTACGATGGTGACCCGCACTCCACCATCCCCCGTCTCTTCGATAATGTACACTGCTTCGACCTCGACCTCGCCATCGACGGCGTGCCCTGCGACCTGCAGCACATCGCCGACCGCCGGCAGGAGCTCGACATGCGGCAGGCCACGTTCCGCGACCACTTCACCCTGCCGGGCAAGGCCACCATCGACAGCCGCACGATGGCACTACGGCAGATGCCCTACGCCGCACTCGTCGTCGTCACCGTCACGCCACAGCACGACCTGACGCTCTCCGTCACCAACCGCCACACCATTCCCGCCGGCCTCGTCGGCGTGGAGGGTCGCTACCGTATGATGAAGAAGAAGCGGGCGAACCTCTATCTGCTCTCTACCGACGCACGGAGCCCATGGGCCCAACGAGGCATCACGGCGACATCGTCGTTCCTCTTCCCCACGAAAGACTATCCCGCCGTCACCACCGACTCCACGTCGACGGTTTGGGCTGCCGATAGCAAGACGGCGATGCGATTTACCGTTCGCCTACGTAAAGGCGTGGCCTATACGTTTGCCCTGACAGGTGCCGTGCAGACCGACAACATCCATCCCGATGTCAAGAATGAGGCTGACCGCCTGGCCATCTTTGCCTCCCTCACGGGCATGGCAACGCTCGAGCACGACCACCAGCAGGCGTGGGACCGCCTCTGGCAGAGCGACATCACCATCACCGGCGACCGGCAGGCACAGCAGGACGTGCACGCCATGCTCTATCAACTCTACAGTGCCATACGCGACGGCTCACGCCTGTCCATACCGCCCGCCGGTCTCACGGCGCTGACCTACAACGGCCACATCTTCTGGGACGCGGAGATCTGGATGTACCCTGCCCTGCTCGTCCTCCATCCCGAGCTGGCGCGTCAGATGATTGACTATCGCATCGACCGCCTCTCCGCTGCTCGCCGCAACGCCTTCGCACATGGCTACCAGGGCGCGATGATCCCTTGGGAGAGTGCCGACAGTGGCATGGAGGACACGCCATCGTGGGCGACGACAGGCACCAACGAGCACCACATCACGGGGTGCGTGGCGCTGGCGGCCTGGCAGTACTTCTGCGTCTCGCGTGATACGCTGTGGCTGCGCGACGAGGCGTGGCCACTGCTGCGCGAGACGGCCGACTTCTGGGTGAGCCGCATGGAGCAGGACAGCTCGGGGCAGTGGCACATCCGTAACGTGGTCTGCGCCGACGAGTATGCGGCGAACGTCGACGATAACGCGTTCACCAACGCCATCGCCATGGAGAACCTGCGCATCGCCTGCAAGGCGGCACGACTTCTCGGGCGGCCGGCACGACGCGCCTGGCAGGAGCGGCAGGACGCCTTGCCGATCCTGACGATGGCCGACGGCGTCACGGCGGAGTATGCGGGCTACAGTGGACAGACCATCAAGCAGGCGGATGTCACGCTGCTGTCCTATCCGCTGAAGGCCATCACCGACCCCAAGCAGACGCTGCGAAATCTGGAATACTATAATGGTAAGACGGGCGGAAAGGAGGCGCCGGCAATGACCGAGTCTATCAGCGCCCTGCTCTACAGCAGGATGGGCCATGCCCGCGAGGCGGGCGACTATTTCCGCAAGGCGTATGTCACCCATCTCTGTCCGCCCTTCCGCACAATGGCGGAGTGCCAGGGCGGCACCAATCCTTATTTCCTCACCGGGGCGGGCGGCATCCTCCAGGCGGTTATCATGGGCTTTGCGGGCTACGACATCACCGACGAGGGCCTCCGTCGCCTGCAGGGCACCGTTCTGCCTGAAGGTTGGAAGTCCGTGATCGTGAAAATTTTGCCAAATGCACATGATACCCACGAATGCAATGATGAAGAAGATTTTAATGATGATCGCCCTTGTGGCAACCGTGTTGACTCCTGTGCACGCCACGCCACGTAACCCGTCGTGGCTCTCCCACGCGGTGTTCTATCAGATCTATCCATCGTCGTACATGGACAGCGATGGCGATGGCATCGGCGACCTAAGGGGCATACAGTCGCGGCTCGGCTACCTCAAGACCCTGGGCATCACGGCCATCTGGCTCAACCCCATCTTCGAGTCGGGGTGGTTTGATGGAGGCTATGACGTCATCGATTTCTACAAGGTCGATCCCCGCTTTGGCTCGAACAGCGACCTCGTAGCACTGGTCAGCGCCGCCCATGCTGAGGGACTGAAGGTCTGTCTGGACCTGGTGGCAGGACATACCAGCAACCGCTGCGCATGGTTCCAGCAGAGCGCCACAGGAGGCGCCGACGACCGCTATGCCGACTATTACATCTGGACCGACACCATTTCGCCCAAAGATCAGCAGGACATCGTGGCGCGCCATCAGGCCCCCAACCCGCTCTCGAGCACCATTGGCAAGTATGTAGAGGCGGATGCCAAACGTGGAAAGTATTATCTGAAAAACTACTTCGAGTGTCAGCCGGCACTCAACTATGGCTATGCCCATCCCAATCCGGACCATCCCTGGGAGCAGGCCGTGGACGCGCCAGGACCGCAGGCGGTGCGCCGCGAGCTGCGCAACATCATGGCGTTTTGGTTTGACAAGGGCGTAGACGGCTTCCGCGTCGACCTGGCAAGCTCGTTAGTGAAGGACGACCCCGACAATGAAGCGGTAATGGCGCTATGGCACGAGATGCGACAGTGGAAGGACCAGCACTACCCCGACCGCGTGTTCATCTCCGAGTGGGCGAACCCGCCGAAGGCCATCGCCGCCGGCTTCGACATCGACTTCATGATCCAGTTTGGCATACCGGGCTATGGATCATTGTTCTTCGCCCCTGATACGCCATGGGGACAACGACTGACGAAACGCATGGGGAAGGCTACTCCTTGCTACTTCGACAAGGCGGGGCGCGGCAGCATCAAGGAGTTCATCGACAACTTCTCCAATTCGTACACGAAGACGAAGGGCTCGGGCTACATCGCTATCCCCACCGCCAACCACGACTTCCAGCGACCCAACATCGGCACACGGTGCACCACCGACCAGTTGAAGGTGGCCATGACGTTCTTCCTCACCATGCCGGGCGTGCCACTCATCTACTATGGCGACGAGATCGGCATGCGCTACCAGGAGGGTCTGCCGAGCAAGGAGGGCAGCAACGACCGCGGTGGCTCGCGCACACCGATGCAGTGGCTGCCGGGGCCCACGGCGGGCTTCTCCTCCTGTGAGCCGGCACAGCTCTACCTGCCTGTGGCCACCGATGGCGGACGCCTCACCGTAGCCGCGGAGGAAAACGACCCGCAGTCGCTGCTCCGTTACACTCAGGCGCTCATCGCCCTACGACAGCACACGCCCGCACTGGCCAACGATGGCGATTGGCAACTCGTCAGCGACGTCAACCGTCCCTACCCGATGGTCTACCGACGGACCACTGGCACCCAGCAGGTCATCGTGGCTCTGAACCCGTCGGGACGCAAGGTCTCGGCGCCGTTGGCCGTCGAGGGCCAGCCCCGTGAGCTCCTCCGCACAGGGCGCTGTCGTCTCGGCCATGACCGTCTTGTCCTCGGACCTTGTTCCGCCGTCGTCATCGCCGTCAGCTTCTGACACGGTTGGCTGAGGGGCTCTCCCCCAGCCTGCCTGATGCTCACGCAGGACAACTGATGACGTAAACAGATTATCATGCCCAAGGGTCTTTAACGGAGAACCCCTTCGATCGTCTTGGAGAACCCCTTCGCTCGTCTTGCAGAACCCCTTCGATCGTCTTGCAGAACCCCTTCGATCGCAACGCGATACCCCCTCGGTCGTGATTCTCCCTCAGGCTGCCTCAAAACCCGCATGGTTCGATCTGCCACATTTGCGCTTCTTCCCTATCATATGATGATTTTGTTTCGCGTAGCGAAAAGGATTTTTAATAATAGGATTTTCAATAGGTGAGCAGGAGGATTTTGGAATGATTTCTAGCGCGGTAGCGCTATATAGACTCTCATTGGCGCATGGCGCCAACGATTCTTTTATATAGCGCTACGCGCTAGAAATCCTTTTAAAATCCTTTTTGCAGGTGATTTGAAAATCTTTTTTTTAAAATCATTGCCGCTGGGGCGGCATATAAAATCGTCAAATGCTTGGCAATACCAATGTGCGTGCATGGTAACACCGATGGATAGAAATTGTAGCACCGATGTATTGATGATTTTGTTTCGCGTAGCGGAAAGGATTTTTAATAATGGATTTTCAATAGGTGAGCAGGAGGATTTTGGAATGATTTCTAGCGCGGTAGCGCTATATAGTCCCTCATTGGCGCATGGCGCCAGCGCTATATAGGTTGCTCGTAGGCATATAGAGACCCCATACGCAAACATGGCCCGGCTACCTCTGCAGCCTGGGCCATGAAAGCATTAATTGTAAGTAAGTATTACTAAAGTTTCCCACTTGCAAATAGCTTGCCCTTAAAGTCTTAAAAATCAAGAGAGAAGGAATGTCCAAAAGTTTTTGTATCTTTGTAGTGCAAATAAATCATTGATACATAAACAATTAAACATTC
>JAEEGJ010021794.1_pt1 | contig 13720 bp, 12 predicted proteins | sample 8958761 | NCBI WGS metagenome assembly JAEEGJ01 (sample SAMN16246546, study PRJNA631951) | gut metagenome | biome: gut microbiome; feature: rumen; material: RS-attached | host: Bos | place: Iran: Karaj | collected 2018-10 | reverse complement strand
GGTGCATGGTTGTCGTCAGCTCGTGTCGTGAGATGTTGGGTTAAGTCCCGCAACGAGCGCAACCCCTATTGTTAGTTGCTACGCAAGAGCACTCTAGCGAGACTGCCGTTGACAAAACGGAGGAAGGCGGGGACGACGTCAAATCATCATGCCCCTTATGTCCCGGGCTACACACGTAATACAATGGCGGTCAACAGAGGGAAGCAAAGCCGCGAGGCAGAGCAAACCCCCAAAAGCCGTCTCAGTTCGGATCGCAGTCTGCAACTCGACTGCGTGAAGTTGGAATTGCTAGTAATCGCGGATCAGCATGCCGCGGTGAATACGTTCCCGGGCCTTGTACACACCGCCCGTCACACCATGAGAGTCGGGAACACCCGAAGTCCGTAGTCTAACCGAGAGGAGGGCGCGGCCGAAGGTGGGTCTGATAATTGGGGTGAAGTCGTAACAAGGTAGCCGTATCGGAAGGTGCGGCTGGATCACCTCCTTTCTAAGGAGACCTCAGTCAATGAAACACTTGGCTGTAAATTCCTATGGTCAGCATGATGTTGTTTTTCGTTGTTTAATTTTGAGGGTATATTGCTTTTGCAGGCCACCGGGAAGATAATGCGCGCAAGCGTTTGAAATACCCTTCTTCGGAAGGCTGATTGAAGAGCTTTGAGAGCTTTTCAATGAGCTTTTTGAAGCTCTGTTGTATCTTGAAAACTGAACACAGAAACGAAGCAATTATGGTTGTACGCAACCGCTCGAGTAGCGGCGCACAGCAGTGCGCCACGGAAGAGGGTAGCGTATGACGAGAAGGCAACAGTAAGGAAATTCAAAGAGTAGTTTCGAAACTAATTTTTTGGGTAAATTACAATTTTGTTGGAAAGGGTAAACTGATCCAATAATGGAGCCTGCATAATTCAAACTTCAAGAGAACCAAGAAATTGGACCAACTCTGAAAGGTTTGACCGAAAAGGTCAAGCGTAAAAGAGCGCAAGGGGAATGCCTTGGCATCAGGAGCCGATGAAGGACGTGATAAGCTGCGAAAAGCTTCGGGGAGCTGCAAATGAGCTGAGATCCGGAGATATCCGAATGGGGAAACCCACCGCAAGGTAACGTATACTGAATCAAATAGGTATACGTGGGGAACCGCCTGAACTGAAACATCTAAGTAGGGCGAGGAAAAGACATCAACCGAGATTCCGCTAGTAGTGGCGAGCGAACGCGGAGGAGGCCAAACCGGGGGTCGCAAGATCTCCGGGGTACGGACCCGCATCACGCGGAGGATTTGTTAGAAGAACGGCATGGGAAGGCCGGCCATAGAGTGTGAGAGCCACGTAATCGAAAACGAATCTGAGCAGCGGGGATCCAGAGTACCGCGGGACACGAGGAATCCCGTGGGAAGACGGGGGGACCACCCTCCAAGCCTAAATACTACCTGATGACCGATAGTGGAGCAGTACCGTGAGGGAAAGGTGAAAAGCACCCCGGGAGGGGAGTGAAAGAGTACCTGAAACCTTGTGCTTACAAGCAGTCATAGCCCGTTAACGGGTGGTGGCGTACTTTTTGTAGAACGGTCCGGCGAGTTATAGTAACTGGCGAGCTTAAGTGATTCAGTCACGGAGGCGCAGGGAAACCGAGTGTTAATAGCGCGAATGAAGTCAGTTGCCATAGACCCGAAACCGGGTGACCTAGCCATGTCCAGGCTGAAGTGGAGGTAAAACTCCATGGAGGGCCGAACGCACGTTCGTTGCAATGACCGGCGATGAGGTGTGGCTAGCGGTGAAATTCCAATCGAACCCGGAGATAGCTGGTTCTCCCCGAAATAGCTTTAGGGCTAGCGTCGGTAATGAGTTTCACGGAGGTAAAGCACTGAATGAGCTAGGGGGCGATAAGCTTACTGAACTCTATCAAACTAAGAATGCCGTAGAAATGCTTGCCGGCAGTCAGACTGCGAGTGATAAGATCCGTGGTCAAAAGGGAAACAGCCCAGACCCACAGCTAAGGTCCCAAATACATGCTAAGTGGAAAACGATGTGAGATTGCATAAACAACCAGGATGTTGGCTTAGAGGCAGCCACTCGTTCAAAGAGTGCGTAATAGCTCACTGGTCGAGTGATCTTGCGCGGAAAATTTAACGGGGCTAAGCATGTAACCGAAGCTTGGGATGCACGAAAGTGCGTGGTAGGGGAGCGTCGAATACGGGGTGAAGTCAGAGCGAGAGCACTGGTGGACTGTATTCGAGTGAGAATGCCGGAATGAGTAGCGAGAATTATGTGGGAATCATAATGGCCGAAAATCTAAGGTTTCCTGGGGAAGGTTCGTCCGCCCAGGGTAAGCCGGGAGCTAAGGCGAGGCCGAAAGGCGTAGTCGATGCACATACGGTTGAAATTCCGTAGCCTCTCATCACTAGAAAGCTGACACATAGAGATAGCTGATCCCGGCCGTTGGTCGCGCCGGGCGCAAGGGACCGAACTACAAGTAGGGAAGTCGGCGATGCTCTGTGGCGAGAAAAGGCGAAGGTGAGAGCCCGTACCGCAAACCGACACAGGTGGATGAGGAGAGAATCCTAAGGCCAACGGGAGAAGGGTTGTTAAGGAACTCGGCAAATTGACCCCGTAACTTCGGGAGAAGGGGTGCCTCGTAAGAGAGGCCGCAGAGAATAGGCCCAAGCAACTGTTTACCAAAAACACAGGTCTCTGCTAAATCGAAAGATGACGTATAGGGGCTGACGCCTGCCCGGTGCCGGAAGGTTAAGAGGAGAGCTTAGAGCAATCGAAGGTTCGAATTTAAGCCCCGGTAAACGGCGGCCGTAACTATAACGGTCCTAAGGTAGCGAAATTCCTTGTCAGGTAAGTTCTGACCCGCACGAAAGGCGTAATGATTTGGGCACTGTCTCAACAGCCCGCCCGGCGAAATTGTAGTACCGGTGAAGATGCCGGTTACCCGCAACTAGACGGAAAGACCCCATGGAGCTTTACTGCAGCTTAATACTGAGATTCGGTAATTCATGTACAGGATAGGTGGGAGTCGGAGAAATACGGCCGTCAGGTCGTGTGGAGACGTCCTTGGGATACCACCCTTGAATTGCTGGGTTTCTAACCTGCGGCCGTGAATCCGGTCGGGGGACACTGTTAGGCGGGCAGTTTGACTGGGGCGGTCGCCTCCTAAAAAGTAGCGGAGGCGCTCAAAGGTTGGCTCAGCATGGATGGAAACCATGCAATGAGTGTAAACGTATAAGCCAGCCTGACTGCGAGACCGACGGGTCGAGCAGAGACGAAAGTCGGAGTTAGTGATCCGGTGGTATGTGCGTGGAAATGCCATCGCTCAACGGATAAAAGCTACCCTGGGGATAACAGGCTGATCTCCCCCAAGCGTCCACAGCGACGGGGAGGTTTGGCACCTCGATGTCGGCTCGTCGCATCCTGGGGCTGAATTCGGTCCCAAGGGTTTGGCTGTTCGCCAATTAAAGCGGCACGCGAGCTGGGTTCAGAACGTCGTGAGACAGTTCGGTCCCTATCTGTTGCGGGCGGAGGAGATTTGAAGGGAGCTGTCCTTAGTACGAGAGGACCGGGATGGACAGACCTCTGATGCACCAGTTGTCCTGCCAAGGGCACAGCTGGGTAGTTACGTCTGGACGAGATAAACGCTGAAAGCATCTAAGCGTGAAACTCCCCCTAAGATAAGATCTCCCATCCGAAAGGAGTAAGGCACGTCGTAGACGATGACGTTGATAGGTCGGGGGTGTAAGTGCGGCAACGCATTGAGCTGACCGATACTAATATGCCGAGGGCTTGACCTACAAATGCAGGCTCAAATGCTTTCGAACCATTCTTTTGATTCGTCGCTATGTTCAGTTTTCAGGATACAAGCAATATCCGCCTTTAGCTCAGTTGGTAGAGCAACTGACTCTTAATCAGTGGGTCCCGGGTTCGAGTCCCTGAAGGCGGACCAACAATCGTGAATCGGCCAATCCCAATTCACGATTGTTTTTATAAACGGCCCGTTGGTCAAGTGGTTAAGACAGAGGCCTCTCACGCCTTTAACATCGGTTCGAATCCGGTACGGGTCACCAGAGTGATGTACGTTACAGTATCCAAGCTGCAGCGTACATCACTTTTTTTGCGCGGCTGCGTAGTTGACCCAAACGCCCTTGCGGGTGTTTACGGTTACGGTCGGAGCCGGTAGAGGAAGCTCCTCCGGTATGTTCACGGGACCGATCACGTTGTAGTGGACCGTTAAGTGCTGTTCCCATACGCCGTTGATCTTCTCGGCCTTATGGACCTCGATGTGGTCGATTAGCTCATTGACCATCGCCTGCGTGAGCTTTCGCGCTCGCGTGTACCTTCGGACCGTGGTCAGAAACATCTCCTTGGTTAGCACCTTGGATTCGTTCTTTTCCAAATCCTTCCGCGCTGCCTTGATTCTCTCCGCGAGCTCCTTCTGCTCCGCATCATACCGTTCTGACATCCTGGCGAAGCGTTCGTCGGAGAGCTTGCCGGATATGTTGTCCTCATAGATGCGCTCAAAGAGCTTATCCAGCTCGCGGTCGCGTGCTTCCATCGCCCAAAGGCTCTTTTGCAGCGCTTCGCGGTCTGACTGTGCGTTCTTCACGGACAGCTGCATGACAGATTCTGCGAAGTCCGCTTCATAAGCTGTCGCAAACTTTACCAGGCGTTGGATCTCCCCGAGAACGACCTGCTCAAGGAAGTCAACGCGGACGTAGTGCGTGTCGTCGCACGTCCCGCCGCGATTGCCCTTGTAGTTTGAACAGCTGAAGTATCGTATCTCATGGTTCCGCTGGTTGAAGTGAGTGTGCATGTTGGAGCCGCAGTCCGCGCAGGTGATGAGGCCGGAGAACAGGCTGACTTCACCATCGAGGGCCTTACGTTTGCGAACGCCCTTTCGTTTGGCTTGTACCTGCTCCCAGGTTGCGCGGTCGATAATCGCTTCGTGCGCATTCTGGAAGACGGCCCAATTCTCCGGATCATTTGGAAGCCGGGCTTTGAGCTTGTAGCTTTTGGAGTAGGTCTTGAAGTTGATCAGATCGCCGCAGTATTCCTGGTTGGTGAGGATTCTGATCAGCGAGGCCCGGTTCCAGTTGGACGATCCTTTTGTGGGTGTGCTGCCGCGTCCGCGCCCAACACCCATTTTGATCCAATAGGCGGTCGGCGTCGGAATACCGGCTTGCTCCAGCTCGGCGCCAATCTGTTCAGTCCCTTTTCCTTCCAGGTACAGGGTGTAAATCCTTCGTACCACGGCGGCGGCCTCCGGCTCGATGATCCAGTGCTTCGGGTCAGCGGGGTCCTTTTGGTATCCGTATGGGGGCGGGCCTAAAGGCTCCCCGCTGTTGCCCCTGATTTTGTTGCTGATTCGCTTTTTCTTCGAGATGTCCCGCGCATACCATTCGTTAAACAGATTTCGGATCGGGGCCAGCTCGTTGTCGCCCTCGCGGGTGTCAATGCCGTCCGAGATGGAAATGAGCCGAATGTCATGCGCGGGAAAGAATTCCTCCATGAGCCTGCCAACCTCGATGTAGTTTCTCCCGAGCCGGGAGAGGTCCTTCACAAAGACGGCAGCGGCGTGATCGGCTTCCAGCTCGGCCTTCATTGCTTGGTAGCCGGGTCGGTTCATGGTCACGCCGGATATGCCGTCGTCGGTAAAGGTTACGAGGTTCGTAAAGCCCTGGTCCTTCGCTGCCTTGGTCAGCAGCTTTTTTTGGTTTGTGATGCTGTAGCTCTCGCCATCCAGATTGTCGTCTCTGGAGAGACGGAGGTACAAAAAAGCGGTACTATCACGGTTCTTCTTGGTTGTCTTTCTCACAGCTCCCCCTTATGTCGATGTTGTCCTTACCGGACGTGATGGATGCGATTCCCAAAAGGGTCATTATGATTCGGGGCGGTTGCTGATATCCGATAAGATCAACCGTAGAAGTGTTTCCGCAAGCGACCTCCCGTTGTCGGGGTAAACGCTCACTACAACGTAGCGCCGCTTTTGATCTGGGTAATCATAGACATTGGAGGATGGGCTCTGGTCAATTCTTTCGTTTCCCATGCCGCACCATCCTTGTACTGATCTTCGCCTGTTCTGTCTCAATCCCGGCGTAGGCATGACGTAGGCCGCTTTGGCAAGCTGTTCCAGCACCGGGCCGCCGCTGTTTGTAGGACTGGCGAACGGTCCCGTGCTCCCTCTCAAGTCAGTGGAGGGCCGTAGCAGAGGTAGCAATCACCTGTGGAGTTGAAAGTCGGAGCTGCCGGGCTCTGGCCTTGGCTGGCTCGTTGATCGCTCTTGCTGTATTCGCAGCCGTCTTCGCGCCGAGTCTGCCGCCGCACAACACAGGGTCTGCACCCGCGTCACGGATCTTTAATTATCAAGCTGCAAGGGTCGAGGGAAAAGTCCCTCTACTTAATACAAGTTTTCAACCCGAAAATTAACCTGTTTTTGCGAATTTCTAGAAAAAACTTCGGAAATATTTTCCGGGTGGCTTGTAACACCATTATAGGCGAGCATCTCAGATACGCAAGGATGTCACCTCGCGTTTTTTTCTTTTGCTTTCACTTCCGCCGCAATTGTCATTGCCGCGGCTCTCGCTTTCCGGATTGATTTTGAAACCGCGACGGGGCTGACCCCTTCCACTCTTGCAATTTTGCGCTGGCTCATACCGACAACAACGTACAGATAGTATCGCCGGATCTGTGCCGCAGTGAGCTGCTGGGCGAACTTCTTCAACTTCGCTATGAGCTCGGCGTGGAGTTCAGCTTGCCTCAGCTTTTCCAAAAAACAATCCTCCGGGCTTTTCACAGCGCCGGAGGAATTGTCGCTCCATTCTGCGGTTCGTTCAGACCACTCTCGATCTGCCGGAGCCTGCTCTTGATAAGTCTTGTCCGAGACTTGCTTCCAAAAACAAAACTCATCAGCGTTTGCGAAATCATTCCGAGTTAATCGGAGTACTGCGCCGCAGGAAAACGTGTAGACGATGGCATCCGGGTCGCGCCGGTTTTTGTCATAGTCGGATAGACGAAAAAGCATCAGAACCTCCTTCCGGGATTACGTCCGAACTGGCTTGGTTGGCCTTCGGCTGAAGCGGCCTAAAAAGGGCCGCTTCACTACCGGCAAGCAATGCATGTGTATGTACACATGCGAAAAAATGTCCATTCCGGCTTCCGGCCTCGATGGACATTTTCTGCTTGTTGGGAGGTTTCCCAAGCCCTCTGAATGTGCCTGCGTCACAGCTACGCGATTTCTGCGAAATCGCTATTTTTTACTTTCTGAACGGGTGCCAAAACGGAAATCCTTTTGCGCAGTTTTTTCGCTGCTGAGGCCGAGCATTTGATCAATGTTGGCCTTTGCGGTCAGCAGCTCTTTCATGTTCTCCCGCGCGGTGCGATACGCCGGGTAGAGTTCCTTTTTCTTCGTCATTAGCTTTGCGTACTCGGCCTTCAAGTTTTTCACTGACGGAAGCTTTTCCAGCTTTTGTTCATCAAAGAATTTCTTCGCAGCCTTGTGCAGCGCGATCTCGCTTTCATGCTCCGCAAGGAACTTTTTGGAGTATCCGGCTTTTCGATAAGCGACGTAAACGTCTCGCGTTTGGGCGTACTGAATGATTTGCTTTTCCAGAACTGCGATCTCCGCCATGCGCTGTTCCGCAGACTTGATTTCATCAGACAACGTGTGATATTTTTCGGTGGCGCTCGCGGCCTGTTTGGCCAGTTCTGCATAGTCAAAAAGCTTATGATCCTGGAGGTAGCAAACGGTTTGCGCCATCGCTTTAAGGTTGTACATTTTCGCCCACTTCTCATATCCGGGTCCCTTGCCTTCGGCGAGCTTGGACAACACGTCAATCATAAGCCGATTGCCCTGATACGCTTCGGCAGAATTCTTATCATGAAGCTTTTTCGGGCGATGGATTTTCTCTCCGGCGATGACCGCACGGAGATTGTCGGCGGTATAGCCGTGGCCGAGCGTATCCATGCGAATTGAGCGTTGCTGAGAGCCGCCTTTCAACGAGGGATTGGTGCTTCCTTTTACTTCATAACCGGCTTCTTGCAGCAGCTTCAAAAGGGCCTCAAAGCTCTCCGGCTTTTTGGAAAGAGCTTCGTCAATCGCAAGGCAAAGGCGGTCGCGATGCGACAAACGCGAGGTGTCGCCCAGCCAATTATTATAGCTTTTTCCCTTTCCGTTTGGAAGCTCAACAATGGAAAAACCGTTTTCTATGCAGATAGTATCGTTAAGCCTGCTCAATGCTTTCCAGCTGTTACGGAAGTTTCGGAATTTGCGGGAATGATCTAAATTGATTGAATTGAAAATGATGTGATTATGGACATGCGCCTTGTCAATGTGCGTACAGACAATGAACGCATTTTTGCCCTTCGTGAAGCGCATTGCCAGCTCACGACCCAGTCGATTTGCTTCCTCCGGAGTGATCTCGCCGGGGACAAAGGATTGCCGCATGTGATAGGCAATTACATTGTCCTTGCCTCGGCGTCGCCCCGTCTTTTGTTCATACATTTTCTTGGAAAAAAGAAACTCTGCATCGGCAAATCTGCTGTCACATTGATAGCCGGAGATCAACTGAAAACCGTTTGTCTTATCCGGGTTTTCAACGTATTCGATAATATCGCTGATCGCCGTGCCGATGCTTCGGCCTTCCCCGGCGTGCAGCGGGATCAGACGTGTTGTAGCCATTTTCATATCTCCTTTGACAGCAAATATTTTGCTTCCGCAAGGCAATCCGCATAACGGTCAAACCAGCCTGTCAAACGCTGATCCTCGGCGGGCCTTTTTTCCAGCAGCCGCGTTCTTTTTGTGATTCGATACAGGGTATCACCGGAGAGTACGCCCAGGTATTCGTGATCGTGACAAATGATGCTGGAGCTACCCATTTGAATATCCCACTGATTCAAATATGTGATTTCGCTTAGATACCGATAGGCTTGCTTTCGCGTCCGAAATTGGCGGACGAACTCAAAATGCTGCAAGCGGAAAAGTGCGTATTCATATCGTTCGTGTCCATGTACATCTCGACCGATAGACCGATCACGTATGGAGTAGTCTCCATACTGCGGACAGCCTGCCGGATCGCGTTTTCTGAACGTGATTTCTTTCATTTGCTTTTTCTCCGTGAAAGAGCTCGGCAACCTGCGCTGCAATAAACTTGTCGTGATCTTAGCGTCTCAAATTTCTTGCCGCAAGCCGGGCATATTTTTACTTGTAGTTCTGCCAGATAATACCGCATTTCTTTGTAGTATTTAAGACGACACCGTTTTGAGCAAAACTCTTGGTCTGATCGAATTGGAACGAAATGACAACGACATCGTGTGCATCTATAATCTTTTCCCATTATCTTTTGCTCTCCTTGCCACGTTTATAGCTCTTGCAGGCTCCTCCTCCCGCATCAGGCGGCACGAAAACAGGATAGCCCTTTCCCATGTTCGGGGAGTAGTATTTGCGGAAGTGTTTGCAGGTCCCGCAGGACTCTGCTGCTACTATTTTACCGTTCATGGGCGGGGCTCCTTCGCTTCAACATTTTCAGTTCCGCATACTGCTTGCAGTAGCATCCGCATACTACGAAACAGGTTTCGCCAATAGCGACCCCTTGATCTTTGAGATCCCGTTCTTTGTTCGCTGCCCGCAAAGACGAGAAGACGCGGCCCGTAAAAGAAGGGTATTTTTCGTATGCCGCATACACGTCTTCCGGCGTTTCATACTGGCCTCCGAAGCAGGGTGATTCGCCGCAGTTCACCACGACATAGCAATTAGCTTTCATCTTCATATTTTTGCGTCCTCGCTTTCAAAATGATTGAAAAAAAGAAATGGACCGGAAGCAACATTACGCTGCTTCCGGTCTGAATTATATAAAGTGTTTTTCGTTGTCGCAAGGATGTCAGGAGTTATAGTTGATGCTCGTGTTTCCGCTCTCTCGGCAAAACGCCTTTGATGTATTTCTTGACAGTCAGATACACTTTCTCAAAGGGAGGCTTTTCTACATCCTCACCTACCCGGAATTTGTCGTAAGCATGACACAGTTCATCTTGGTGCTTCAGAAAACCATCAAAGCTGTCCAGGGTCCTTCCCCCGTTTTTCAGTGCTTGCAGGACTGCTTCTTTCGGAAACGGGAAGGCCTTGGAGATATAATACAGGTCGATCACGTCTTTGACCCGCCGAAACACTTTGTTCGAGGAAACGGCGGAGACCTTATCCGCAATCATCTGCGTTGGTGATACGCCGCGGAAACTCAGACCGGCGATTTCATATAGCCGTGTCTCCGGCATAGGCCGGTTTACGTCCATATCTATTGAGAATAGCTCCGCCCCGGTTGTCCGGTCTGTCAGCATAAAGCCGGCAGAGCGGTCTTCGGCGTACATACGGAACATCTGCACATCAATCTGGAGATTGTTGCGATCCAGCACGGATTGCAGGGAGGAAACCAACTGCTCCGCCGTGGGAGGTTCTTCAGAGTTCCAGTTCGCGTCAATGTCAACCGTCCGGCGTACTTCGTCAACGTAACCGGCTTCGTTCAAGCAGGCCTTCAGCACCATGGACCCTTTGAAGCAGATCGGGATTCCGCGCTCATAGAGTGCCTTCATGACCTGATACATTTGCTTCTCGTCTGCTGTAATGTTCATTTTGCACCTCTTAACTGTCGTAGTATTCTATGGCGTCCTGGGCCAGACGATCAAACCGATCCTGGTACTCTGGAGCCACAGAGATCCCATCCATGCTTTCTCCGTTGGAGAAATAATAATAGCTCAGAGCTTCGGTAATGCCCTGCATATCCAGAATCGCTTCGTTTGCCAGGGCGTCATTGACGGTCCGGCTCATATCTGTGTAGCGGAGGCCATCTCTACTTTTGACTTGATAAGGGCTGACGCGGTTCCCCAGGACGACCACGCCGTTAAAGCGAGATAAGCTGTCGTCTCCGTAGAGCCAGACAAGGCCTTCGTCAAAGCGGCCTAAGAAGCTGCCCTGGCACATTAGCGCCTGATCCAGAGCAAAGACGATATCTGCTCCGACACAATCCCGCACAGCCCGCAGCCATGCAAGCGGACTTGAAAAATCTCTGCGCTTTGGAAGCTGCCCCTTCTTCGGATCGTGCTTCGGCAAAGAGAACGTCTTCCGATTAACAAGGTCTTCTTGCACCCGGCTTGCCAACAGGTTTACCATGTACTCCGGGGGCTTGCGCAAACCGGTCTCCCAATTTTGAACTGTCCGGAAGGGGATGCCGTAGCGACCGGCGAATTCGCTCTGCGTATCGCCTAGCAGCGTCCTTAATTCTCGCACATCCATAATAATCACCTCTGCATTATAATACACCCATTGAGTGCATTTGTCAAGCAGGGGCAAAGGATGACGATGATATAATTTTGACCCCCAATAGAAAATCATTTAATCGGGCCTCTCTATGTCTTCCAGGGATTCCGGTGGGAATGCTTTGACTGCAAGTTCCAGCAGCCGTATAACATAGGGCGGCGGGAGACTGACGCCGGATTCCCAATTCTCTACAATCTGCTCCGGGATCTCATATACGTGAGCGAAGTCCGCTTGACTTAGACCGGTGCTTTGACGAATGGCGCGAATCTGTTCAGAGGTAGTCATGGGATAATATCCTTTCGTTCCCGCATGTTTCGATTAACGATGTGGGTGTTTTTGCTGAAGGTCGGACGGCCTTTCTTTTGATGCCGGAGCTTCTTTCCTGGATGCCGCTGTTAGGCTCTGGAGGCGGGCGAGAACGCTTGCCGGGTTTTCCGGGGATTCTTCCTTGCTTGGAGCCGCCGAACGCTCTGCGGTCTGCGCAGGTGCTTCCAGGCGGTGCGCGGCGATCCACTCCCTGCACTTGCCCTCCAGGAAGCGGAAGGCGCAGCTATTGGCAAGCAGTCCGGGGTCCTTGCCAAGCAGGACGCGCTTATAGGTTCGCTCGGCATAATGTTGGATCTCGTCACGATGTTTGATACAGTAGCGCAGCTCCTGAGCAAGAAACGCACGGTAAGCCCGGTCCGGCTCCGTCGAGATCACACGCACCGAAACCATTTCTCTAGGGATCGGGAACATATAGTTGAACCGCAGCGAGCTTGTGATTGCTCCGTTGTCCACGCGGATCAGGAAGTTGTCCTTCTGCTGGGTCTTGAACGACGTGACCGGCACGTAATAATCCGATCCGTTTACGGTCAGTACGACGCCCAAAAGAAACTTCGCCTTCCCGTAGCGATTATCTTCCATGTTCGGCACACGGGCAAACCCGCGTTCTTCTGCTTCAGCGGCTTTCAGGAACTGCACATACGCAGGGTCCACGGTAAAGAAATTCAGGTTTTCCATTTTGATCTCCAGTAAAAAAACGGAAAGGCAGTTTTGAGGCTGCCCTTCCGCTTCATTACTGCCACGGTTCAGGTCGTGGCGCACCTTTCAAGATGATCCGCGCTTAAAGCGGCGGGGCGCTTGACATAGATGATCTGCGCTCAAAGCGGCAGGGCGCTTGACAAGTAGAGTAAATCTACTAAATCCATTATATGAAATAAAGAAAAGAAGTCAACAGGTTTTTGCTGGGAAAACGGTGATTATTGCCGGAAATCAAGGCAAAATCAGCGCTACCGGGGCGTCACGGAGTACCGTCCCCGCGTGTTTCTATGTCGCATAGAATCGTCCCCCCAATTGATGGTTCACCCTCAATATTGAATGATTTTGTAGGCAATCATCGATCCGTTGAGCAGGGTGGCGATGAAATGCGGGCGGCTTCCCGATTGGCTTTTGTAGAAAACGATTCTGTTCCCCTCTGCGTCAGTCATCAAAAGCGCAAATTCGCGTCCGAGCATGGCATACTTCGTTTGGATTTCGGTGGGCCGCGGAATGATTTCGAACGTTACGTAATCCGCTTTCGGAACTTCGTTTTCGTAAAGAACCTTAAGCAAAAGCGTGTAATAATGCTCCGCTTCCGGCAAAGGTTCCATACCGGGATCGTCCACCGCTTCAAGCGCCGATGCGATTCCGGAAACATCGCTCTCCGAGTAAAACCGTTCCAAAAACTCGGAGAAAGACAACGCTTGCTGTTCTGCATATCGTCGATACAGAGGAAACGCATCATACGGCGGGTCAGCCTGTAGCTGCGGGTATGCGGCAACTCCATCATAAGCTGCTGTGGCTGCGGATTTCGGCGTCAGAGGGTCTGTGATGGAAAGCGTCAAAGCTTTCCCATCTTGATCGTATAATCGCAGCGAAAATGAAGCAGCAGCATTTGGATAATCTATGAAGCTCTCAAAGGGAATGACGCAAACGGATTTTGGAATGAAGTGGATCGGATCATAGCCGAACCGGATCGCTTCTTCCATAAATGCCACGTATTCTGCTGTAACACGATCTGCCTCCGTTTTGTATTCTGTCTGAATGATTGCTTGATAGATCAACGAAGACAAATCCTCTGTTGCGTCGTGACTCGTTTCTGCGTGGGTGACAATCCATGGGTCTGTAAACGTATCGGAAGGATTCGTTCCGGCGTGAGCATCGCAGCCAACTGTCGTCAATGCGAGAACGCATAGAAGCACTGCCACGATGCAGCGCTGTTGCAGATCAGATAATATCCTTTGCAGATTCACCGATAATACCCCCTTCCGTGACAACCATCAAAATAGGCATAATCCAGGTTGTCTTCAAACCAATATGCGCTTATTTCTGTGTAGCGTTGCATGTAGGGAATGCTTTCAATCGAATTAAACGTGGCTCTCCAAGCTTCGACAACATACTTAGGTTC
>JAEEGJ010021785.1_pt1 | contig 13725 bp, 11 predicted proteins | sample 8958761 | NCBI WGS metagenome assembly JAEEGJ01 (sample SAMN16246546, study PRJNA631951) | gut metagenome | biome: gut microbiome; feature: rumen; material: RS-attached | host: Bos | place: Iran: Karaj | collected 2018-10 | reverse complement strand
ACGAGACACAGCAACAACTCATTCGCGACTATCAGGTGCGCTATGCCAGGCAGGAGAAGGAACACGAGCTGCAGATGGAACAGGAAAAGGCCAAACGCAATAGGATGTATGTGATGGTGTTGACTGTCATCGCGGCACTTCTGCTCCTCATTGCTGTCATTTGGTATCGTTTGGCGCAGGTTCGAAAGAAACGCGCCGAGGAGTTGGCCCATCTTAACGAGACGAAGAGCCATCTGTTGTCGATAGTGTCCCACGATGTGAAGACTCCTGTAAGCGCCATCTGTCAGGTACTGCGTGGCATAACCGACGGATACGATACTATAACGGACACTGACAAAAAAGCCCACCTCATGATGCTGCGCTCTACATCGGAGGCCTTGAAAGAACGTATGGAAAACATCATCCATTGGGTGAAACAAGAGTTGGAGAGCAGCGTGGTGACGCGTGAAGAATTCAATCTCCATCCCATGATCGAGGAATGCATCAAGATGCTGGAGACTGCGATAAGGGTGAAGTCGCTGAAGGTGGTCAACAACGTTCCGAAAGACTTGAAGGCTTGCGACGATACCGCTGTGGTGAGTTTGGTATTACAAAACCTATTGGGCAACGCCGTGAAGTTCTCCTATCCTGATGGCGAGATCACCATCGAGGCGGAGAAAAAGAACGGTAGCATCTGGGTGGCGGTGGCCGACAACGGCATGGGTATCAGCGAGAAGAAGCTGGAGAAGATATTCAATTACATGACCACCTCGTCGAAAGGCGTCGGCGGTGAGACGGGGACGGGTATCGGCCTCTTTGTCAGCAAACAGTTTATTGACAAAATCGGCGGCGAAATCACCATTGAAAGCTCGAAAGGACAGGGAACCACAGTGAGGTTTAGTATTCATTGTTAACCCCAAAAGAATGTGCTATGGAGAATAAAATCAAAATCATCATCGTCGAAGACCAACCCGTATGTCGGCTGGGTTTAAGAATGACTTTGGACAGTTCGGGCCTCAACCACCAGGTATTGGACGAGTTCGGGACCGCATCGCAAGCCATTGAATACCTCGAAAATTTCGGGCAGGAAATCGATTTGATCCTGCTTGATTATGTCCTTCCCGACGGTACAGGGATGGATGTGATACAAACCGCAAAGCGCTTGGGATTGTTGGCAAAGATAGTGGTTTTCTCTGGCGAGGCCGGCGGCGCCATCCTCAAGCAGCTGATGGAGGCAGGTGTCAACGGATTCATGAGCAAGAGCATCTCTTCGGAAGAGATTGCCGTGGTTATCAATTCCGTCATGCAAGGCTGTGACTATACCGACGAGGGCCTGTTGTGTGTTGAGGACGATTTGAAGGATGACTATGAGACCATGAAGAACCTCACGCGTCGTGAGATGGAGCTTATCACCTTATGTGCCACAGGATTGAACACCAAACAGTTGGCCGAAGAGATGAACGTCACGCCCCATAGCATTGAGAACATGAAGAGCACCGTCTTTGCCAAAGTTGGCGTGAAGTCGACCAACGAGCTGATTCTTTATGCTTTCCGTGTGGGGCTGATTTGTTGAGATGTATAGTTTTAGTTCGAAGATGAAGAAGAGCCTTATCATCGTTATCCTTGCATTGCTTGTGTCAAGTCTTTGGGCACAAGAAAATGGCAAGAATGCGTTCACGCCTTTGTATAACCCTAGGTTTTTGTCGGAATTGCCGAATGAGGTAAGCGAGACCTCTGGCTTGTTTTTCCACAACGGTCGCCTTTGGACACATAATGATAGCGGTGGCAAGCCGATTTTGTATGCCATCGACACCGCGACATTTCAAGTGGTGCAGAGAATAACCCTCAAAAACGTGAAAAACAAGGACTGGGAGGATGTTTGCACCGACGGCGAGAGCGTTTTCGTGGGCGATTTCGGTAACAACAATGGCAGTCGTAAAAACTTGAGAATCTTTACTTTCCCCTTATCGGCCATTCCCGAGGAAGGTGATGCGTCTATCGAGGTCGACTCGATTTTGTTCCGTTTTTCCGACCAAACCAGTTTCGCGAAAAGGAAACATGCGCATGACTTCGACTGCGAGGCCGTTTTTGCCACGGAAGCGCATCTTTATTTGTTCAGCAAGGGCTGGAAGACGGGAACGACACGCTTGTATCGACTTCCGAAAACGCCTGGCAGTTATGTGGCCGAAGTGGTCAACGGCTTCGATTCGCAAGGCTTGATTACGGGTGCTGACTATGACAGAGAAAACCGGATTCTGATCGTTGTAGGTTACGTGAAATCCCTCTTGAATCCGTTCATGTACCTCATCTTCAACTTCGACGAACATGGCGAAAACCTGGCGAACCACCGTTTCGAGATGTCCCAGTTTGTCGGTGCCCAAACCGAAGGCATCTGTTTCTTCGACTATGGCCGATGCTACATCTCGGCAGAGGCTTCCCCCACCATGACCACAAGGGTGTTTGAGGCCGATTTTCGCAAATGGATTGATAAAGAATTGAAAAACAAGAAGAAGTGAAACGATTCTGTCTGATATGGGTTGCGCTGTTGTCACTGGTTCAGGTGTGTTTTTCTCAGCACCCGAAGAAGGCCGTAAAAGCCTATGAGGCCGCTGAGGAGGCTTTCTTGAATCGCGACTATCAAAAGGCCCATCAACAGTTGCTGAAAGCTGTGGTGGCCGACCCGAACTATGCAGAGGCATGGCTCTTGGAAGGGGAAGTAGGGATGGAGACAAAAGATTACGATTTGGCCTTGTTGGGCTATGAAAGCGCTTTGTCATGCGACTCGATGCTGTTTCCTCCTGCTGCCATCACCTTGGCACGCCTTTATGACAATCAAGGCAGCTACAAACGCGAGATGGCCTTGCTGAGATGGTATTTGTCAAAGCGCTGGGGTAACGTTGCCAATGATGCTGTGGCTACCGAAATGCTTGAGAAAGCCACTTTTAGGGATTGGGCTGTGAGCTATCCTGTCGCTTTTGAACCTGACAATTTGGGGACAGCCGTCAATACGATCAATGATGAATATGTGAACATGCTGTCTTTTGACGGGTCGCAATTGCTTTTCACACGCAAGATGCCTTCGGCTAATGGTTATCAGAAGGAGTCTTTGTTTGTCTCTTATTATCAAGATAGCGTATGGTCAGAGCCTCAGCAACTTGCCTTTGCTGGTTTTCCAGAGGATGTCGACCCGGGAGCGGCTTTCATCTCAGCCGATGGCAGGAAACTCTATCTGACGGGTTGTGGTTGGAAGCGCGATAGCAGCTGCGACATTTATGTTTCGGAATGGGAAGATGGTCAGTGGTCGATGCCACGTCGACTTTCCGAAGGTGTCAACACGGGAAGTTGGGAGTCGCAGCCTTGCGTAAGCAGCGATGGTAAGGAATTGTATTTCGTATCGCGCCGTTCGAGCAATGCTGATATTTACCGCTGTTTGCGCCGCACTGACGGTACCTGGGGCGAACCGCAGAATTTGGGCGAACCCATCAACACGAAAGGCACGGAGATGGCTCCTTTCCTGCATCCTGACGGGCATACGCTTTATTTCTCGTCGGACCAACATCTTGGCATGGGCGGTTTCGATTTGTTCATGAGCCGTAGGGGAGAAGATGGCAAGTGGCAAGAGCCTGTCAATCTGGGCTTTCCTATCAATACCCAAGGCGACGAAATCAATTTCTTCGTTGCCGCCGATGGCAAGACTGCCTTCATCTCCTCGCAGCGCGAGGGTGGTAATGGCGGTTACGACATTTATACCTTTGAACTGCCCGAAGAAATCCGTTCCGACTCGGCCAACTACCTTTCCAATGTGGATGTGGTTGAGCTTTCTGTCGGTGATGCGGTCGTCTTGCAGCATATCCAATTTGAATATAATAGTGCGGCCTTGACAGATGACTCTCAGACGGGCATTCAAATGTTGGCGGACTTCCTTCAACGTAATCCTGAATTGAAAGTGGAACTGGCAGGACACACCGATGATGTGGGTAGTGCCACTTACAATCTGAAGCTCTCGTCGGAACGTGCTGAGGTGGTTAGAAACGCTTTGATTGACAAAGACATAGAAGAATTCCGCTTGGTTGCGAAAGGCTATGGCGCGACAAAACCATTGGTGCCTAACGACAGTGAAGAACATAGAGCTATGAACCGTAGAACAGAAATGATAATAATTGACTGAATATGAAAAAACTAACCTTGTTACTTGCAACAGCTATTCTGATGTCGGCTTGTGTAAAGACAGCCGAACCGACCCGCTTTTCGATTTTGGGCGACAGCTATTCCACGTTTGAAGGCTATGTGGATCCTGAAACTAACAGAGTTTGGGAACATTATGCTGAGATAGGGGTCACTGGTGTTGAACAAATGTGGTGGAAGCAAGTGGCTGATTCGACAGGCTGGTTGCTTGACAGGAACAACTCGTTTTCTGGTGCTTTGATTTGCAACTACGACGAATTTCATCATGGAGACCACTATGGCCCTTATTCTTTCATCCGTCGCATGAACAATTTGGGCCAACCCAACGTGATTTTCATCTTCGGTGGCACCAACGATGTGTGGAAAGGTGCTCCCTTCGGTGATTATGTGTATTCCGATTGGACAGAAGAGCAACTTTGCACCTTCCGCCCTGCATTGGCCAACCTGCTCGACAACGTGAAACGGCAGTATCCCAAAGCCAAAATCTATTTCCTGCTTGAAACAAGTCCATGCCCAGGTGGCATCACCGAAGAAACCCGACTGGAATTCGTTGAATCGACGCATGTTATCACTAGCCACTATAATGTTGAATGCATAGATTTGGATATCCACAAAAGCATGTGGCATCCAGATCCAGAAGGGCAAAAGAACATTGCCGACCAAGTGTTGGAGCATCTTGCAGCAGACATCCATTAATGCTTGAAACGGTAACGCACCGTCAATTCATCGTTGCTCGGTGTCGGCACATCCCAATAGGGTTTCTCGGACGTTGAGCCTGTCGAAACGTCGTCGCCTGAGTCTATTGAAGCATCGTCTTCTTCCTCCTCATCCCAATGGTACACCTCTTTTTGAGGTCCTTCCTTCCTTAAAAACAAGGCCAACAATACCCCGATGATGGCCCCGCTGAGGTGACCCTCCCACGAGATGTTCTGTGGGATGGCCAAGGCGGGAATCATGCCCCAAATGAAACTGCCGTAAAGAAAAACCATGATGAGTGCGATGACGATGAGCATTCGGTTGCCTCGGATGAAGCCACTGGTGATGAGAAAGAGGTTCAGTCCGTAGACGAGTGCGCTGGCGCCGATGTGGACGGAATGAGGGTTACCGATGCCCCAAGTGAGTAGCCCGCTGGCTAGATAGGTGATGAGCATGACACGGTTGGCAAGGGTAGGGTAGCAGTAATACAATGCCGTGCCTAAAACGAGGATGGGAACGCTGTTCGACAGCAAGTGCTCCCAACTGCCATGCAGGAAGGGTAGGGTGAAGATGCCAATAAGACCTCTCGGAGTGTGTGGCACCACGCCCCAACTCCCTAAGTCAATCCCAAAGGACACTTCAATGATTTTCACCAACCACATCAAAGCGACCAGAATAAGTGGGATGACAAGGCTGCCAAAAAACTTCCTTTTTTCTGCTTTTTCGTCCATGATGTGGTGCTTATCAAGAATTATTCCGCTGCAAAGGTCGGAAAAATTGGCAGACGGGCACAAAAAAACGCCCCCGAAATCGAGAGCGTTTTTTTGTTACATCATCGTGTCGCTTATGGCAGGAAAGGCATCTTCACAACAACAGCCTTGATGAGCTTGTTACGGATCTTGATGAAGATTTCGGTGTCCTTTTTGCTAAAGGCTTTCTTCACCAAAGCGGTGCCGATGTTCTTGCCAGTCGAGGGTGACGGGCTGCCCGAACGCACCATGCCGATGCAGTTGCCTTCGGCATCGCACACTTCGTAGCCATTACGCGGAATGCCACGGTCGATCATCTCGAAGCCGACGATCTTCTGGCTCACGCCATTGGCTTTCTGAGCGGCGAAGATTTCGCGGTTGATGAAGTCGTTGCCGTCAACGAACTTGGTAATCCAACCCAGACCAGCCTCAATGGGGCTGATGGTGTCGTCGATTTCGTGGCCGTAGAGGCAGAAGCCCTTCTCCAGACGGAGGGTGTCGCGGCAACCCAGACCTGCGGGCATGATGCCGAACTCCTTGCCAGCCTCAAAGACGGCGTCCCAAACCTTCTTGGCGTGGGCGACGGGGATGTAGATTTCGCAGCCGCCTGAGCCAGTGTAACCTGTGGTCGAGAAGATGATGTTGTCGACACCAGCGAAGTTGATGATTTGGAAGGTGTAGTATTCCATGTCCACCACATTGGCCTTGGTGAGCTTTTGCATGGCTTTCAGGGCGTTGGGACCTTGCACGGCCAGCTGAGCCCATTCTTCGCTCTCATTCTTGAAGTCTTCACCGAGGGTCATGCCAAACTTCTCGGCAATCTGGCTCATCCAAGCCCAGTCCTTGTCGATGTTGGCGGCGTTAGGCACCATGAAATAGTGGTCGTCGGCGATACGATAGACGAGCATGTCGTCAACGATGCCACCCTTGCCGTTCGGCAGGCAGGTGTATTGCACCTTACCGTCGCTCAAAGCGGCTACGTCGTTCACAGTGCAGTATTGCATGAACTGCTTGGCCAAGGGACCTTTGGCGCGGAACTCGCCCATGTGGCTCACGTCGAACACGCCGACGTTGTTGCGGACGTTATTGTGCTCTTCGACGAGGCCGGTGTATTGGATCGGCATGTCGTAACCGGCAAATTCAGCCATTTTGGCACCCAGGTCGTGATGGATCTGATTGTAAGGGGTTTTCTTTAATTCGATGTTTTCCATTGTATGGTATTTAAGATTAGATATTTAAAGATTCGAAGATTATCTTCTCGTGTCATGCAGGCCTTTCTTGAAGCTGGGGCCGAAATGCACACGGTTGTAATTGAGGTCATAGACGGTGACCACTTTAGCAGGTTCGCTGTTGATTTGGCGCTTTAGTGTGCAACCATTTGCGGGGTCGACCCAATATTGGATGACAGAACCGTCATTTTGTTCGACGAAGAACCTCCAGCATTCAATGTCGAGAACTCTTTCCTTGCCTACATAATACTTTGAGAGGTCGCTTTTTTCCACTTCGCTAGCGAATGACTTGAGTGGGGGAAAGTTTTTGCTGAAAGGCTCAAACTCCCATTCAACGTCATCGGTCCAGCCTTGTGCGTCAGGGCAATAGTACCAGTTCATTCCGGTCTTGACGTTCCAGAAACGGTCGATGCCTTGTCCGTCGTTGAAAGCCTCTTCGTCACCGTGCTTCATATAGGTCTCGTTGAATTGGGTACCTTGGTCATTGATGGTGATGAAGAAGTTGTCGGTAGGCGGGTTGAATTTATAAACACCGGTAAAAGGCTGTGTACCTGGATTCTTGGGTATAATCACAGTCTCGACAGGGGCATTCGGGTCGTAAATCGTGATATTTGCTACGAAGATAGTGTCAGCAGAGCTGCATTTGGCAGTGACCCAACTATTGCCTGTGCGTTTTGCGATGACTTGAACGCGTTCACCAAAGTTAATCAGTTTGAAATCAATGTTTTTCGGGAATCTGGTGCTGTATTTAATGGTGTCGCAGCTGTCGTAAGGTGCCCAAATCAGGGTGTCGCCTAACGCTATTTTGAATCCGATTTCTTTTCTTTCTTGTGCCGTTGCAAAGGTGGCAAGGCAAAGAAGTACTAATGTAAACAACGTTTTTTTCATATTGAAAATGAGTTTAAATTTGATGCAAAAATACAAAATATCTGCATTCGGAAAAGATTTTCTGCGAAATAGTGTGTTTAGGGGTTTAAAGCTTGCTCAAAAGCGTCCCTCATTTTGTTCTCATCTCTGATGATTTTTCTCAATTCTTCCAATCGTACTGCGTTATCCGATTCGGGAATCCAAAGGCGGAGATAGCCTGTGTCGGAATATTTTTCCAACAGATGTTCTCGGAAGCGTTGGTATTGTTGCTCCTTGTCATAATCGGGGAAGTGGTCTTGCGTGAATTGTATGGTGCGACGTATGACTTTTTCGGGTGTGATAAGGCGGTCTGCTTCGGCCACGATTTTACCGTAGATGGACCGTGGCTCATGCCCGCTTGAAGCACGATGGTCTTCTGCGGCCTGAGCCATGGTCTCGATTTGGTCTTCACTGAACCAATCACTTAATTTCTTGTCTTCACGGATGATGCGACCTGAAACAAGATGGTGCGTATCGCGGCCTTCGCAAAGTCCAGTGTCGTGGTAAGCTGCGATGGCGTAGACCATGTTTTCGTCCACATCATAGAGCCCGGCCAAGGCTAAACTTCGTGCGATGACTTCCTCGGCGTGGTTGCGTTGATGTGCGGTGTCGAAATGGTCATAACGTGGCAGGATTTTCTGCTCGATGTATGCTAAGATATTGGGATTTACCATCCTCCACCTCCAGCATTCACCGTGGTCACCATCGAATTGACATTCACATTGACGCTTTGTCCACCAGTGAAAGTGACATTGCCCGTGTAGTAGCCGTTCCAGTTGGTGCCGCCGCTGATGGTGCCGTTGTATTTCACGGTGTACGATTGTCCCGTTTGCAACTGCGGGTCAGTGAAAAGCATGACCATGTTGTTGCCGCCACCAGGCCAACCTCCTCCGCCGCCCGTGAAGGTGGGGCATTGGTAGGTGCAGATGACCGTGCCGTCAGATTTTAGAATCTGGATGGCATAGCCGTGTTGTGTGTTGATTTTCAGTGAAGGCTGGGTGCAAACATTTTGGGAGGGGTTGCTGGTGCCGCCACCAGTGCCGATACTGGTGCTACCTGTAATTTTGAATTGGTTGTTGTCGCAGTCGAAGCCTTCCTCAGGTTGGCGGGCACCGTTGGAGATGTTGAGGCCACCGTTGAGGAACATGGTGCCATTGGAGTCAGTGCCATCGTTGGCATCGCTGTGGGCATAATAAATGCCACCGTTGATGGTGAGGTTTTGGGCTGCGTTCACGGCGTCGTCTTTCACGGAATAGGCTTCAATGTTGCCACCGTTGATGGTCAGCGTGGCCTTGCTTTCGATGCACTCGCCACCTTCGTTTTGTGTCTGGGTGCAGTGTACAGTGATATTGCCGCTGTTGATGGTCAGGTTGCCTTGGGCTTTGACGCCTTTCGGGTTGGCATAGTCGCCACCGCCCCATGGGCCGCCGCCACCTTGTGTGATGGTGATGCGCTCACCGCTGGTGGTGACATTGAGGGTGAGGTCGTCATTGTTGGCACCTTCCTGCCCGATGACAAGAGTGCCGCCCACGTTGATGCCCTTTCCACCGCGGCCGGTGCTGGTGAGGTTGAAGTTACCACCAAGCAGTTCCATGTTGCCTTCGCTTTTCAGGCATGACGAAGTGTAGGCATCCTTGTTGTTTCCACTGATGGTGTAGGTGGCACCGTCGCCTTGCGTAGTGATGGTGAAGTCACCGCCACTGATGCTCAGATTGGCATCGGCGCTGATGCTCTTCCCGCCGTGATTGGTGGTGGGCAGTGTGATAGTAAAATCACCGCCTGTGATGTTGATGTCAGTGTCGCATTTGATGGCGGTGCAATAGGCAGGCTCGTTTTGGTTGTTGACCAACTGCAGGACGGTGCTGCCCGACGAGGTAATGTCGATGATGCCGCCAGAAATGTTGATGTCGCCGTCAGCCTTGATGCCTTTCGACATGTCGCCGGAGTTGGCGATGGTAAGCGTCCCGCCGTTAATATAAACAAGGCTGTCGGCCTTGATGCCTTTGCTGTCCGCGCCGCTCGTGTTGAGGGTAAGGGAACCGTCGTTCATGGTAAAAATGCCCGATACTTTGATGCCTCTTTGGCTTTCCGCCGTAGTGCTAATGGTGAGGTCACCGCCTTGGATGGTGATGTTCCCCGAAATATCGAGGCCATCTGAACCGGCCGAAACAATTTCAAGCGTACCGCCGTTCCAAGTCAGGTTGCTGCTACCGTGGATGCCGTCGCTGCCGGAGCCAAGGATTCGGATAGTGCCTGAATTGATGGTGATAGGACCTTCGATGTTCATGGCATGTTTGGCATTGCCTGTAATTTGTAGCGTTCCCGGGCCGTTAACGGTAAGTTCACAAGGCATATCCATTGTCCCTACTTGTGGACCGTTAGCGCCGTCGGCAAGTGTTGAAGTGCCTTTGAGTCTTAGTGTTACGGGAACATAAACGCCCATTGCGATAGCGACAGTAGAAGGGTTTGACAAGGATAAGTTGTCGAGGGTCAAATGGAAGGATGTCATGCTGTAATAGATTAACCTGCCATTATCCGAGCTACCGGAAACTACGTATGGAACATCCATTCTCCAAGATTCCACATCAACGAAAGCACCGTCTGTATGGATTTGAACCCCGTCATCAGCGAAAGGATTGTCCACCGTTACGGAATTGCCATTGTATGTGATGTAAACTGTGTCGCCCGTGTGTGGTGACTCTTGCCTGAAAATGATGCTGTCAATATCCCTGATATTCAGTGTGTAACCTCCATTATCGTCGTTAATGAACATGTGTTCGCCATTAAAACGAAATTCTTCAATATTGTTCACATCCTTATCATAAAGCATGAAGGCCGTATTGAAGACTTTCATGTGATACTCCTGTGCACTGAGGCCTATGCAACCAAGCAGGAAGGCCATAATAAACAAGGTCTTTCTCATAGCTTGATCATTTTAAGGGTTTGGTGCTCAGTTTTAACAAGATAAAGCCCAATGGGCAGATCGGAAATGTCAATCCATTGGTCTCCAGTGGTTTCAAATGACTTCATGATTCGACCATCAAGCGCGTAGATGCTAACCGTTTGTTGTTTTTTAAGGTTGCGAAGCAAAAAGGCATCGTGTGCTGGATTGGGTAATAGTTGAACCGATGCGTTTGAGACTTCTGAAACACCTTCCGTCTCGGCGCAAGTAATTTTACGGATGTCGGCCAAGTTGAATCTGTCGGATTTGGTAGGTGCGAGTTCCACGACAAGTGTCTCATTGTCTTCAAAATAGACACGGTCGCTTTCATGCATAAAATAGGTGCGTTCGGTGCCATCATTCAAATGGATGGTCATCTGTGTGGATTGCGCTGCGAGATGGAATGTCAGTCCTATAGTGAAAGCTAAAAGCAGCAATCCACGTTTGAAAATGCTTTTCATTGGTGTAGAAATAGGTTCGCAAAATGTTGAAAGATGCAAAAATACACTTTTTTGGAATACTATGGTTGCTGTTTTGGAGAAAAAAAGTTGCTATTGCAGGCCTTAACAGCCACTTTAAGCCATTTCATGTTGGGCTTCCGCAGGTTTCAGAAAGCATGTCATTCCCTTGTTTAGTTTCGCTGGCCTCAACAGGCATGTCATACCTGTGGTGGCAGGTAGGCAAAGGCATGGGATCTATGCCTGGTGAGGCCGTCCACATAAAGCTCTTGTCTATTAAACCGACCTTCTATAGATTCCATGCTCGCACACTACCTCTGCAGGAATGACATAGAAGGTCTGGCTATGATAATGCAGGCTCTTTAAGCCATGTCATCCCCGCATGGTGTTGTGCGGTGGAATGGGATCTATGGCTTAAAGAGCCGTCATATAAGGTGCAGTGACTGACTCTTTACAATCCAACATTTGTTTGGGTGTGCCAGCAAAAATGACCTTGCCACCCATGGCACCGCCGCCGGGACCAAGCTCGATGAGGAAGTCGCACTGTTTCAGCATCTCAAGATTATGCTCGATGAGGAAAATCGTGTTGCCCGCTTCTACCATGGTGTCGAACAGGTCGAGAATGCGCTTGATGTCGTTGAGGTGTAGGCCGTCGGAAGGCTCGTCCATGATGAAGATTTTGCCCGCGTCACGGAGATACGAGGCTAGTTTGATGCGTTGCAATTCACCGCCAGATAAGGTCGAAAGCGACTGATTCAGATGTAAATAGCCTAAACCGACCTTGCGCAGCGGCTCCAACTTCTCGGCGATGACGGTGCCGGCAAACATCTCGGAGGCTTTGTTGGCGGTCATGTCCATCACCTCAGCGATGTTCATGCCATTGACCTTATAAGATAAGACTTCGTTGCTGTAACGCAGGCCGCCACAAGCCTCGCAAGTTGTCTCGATGGCGTCCATGAAGGCCATATCGCTGACGATGACACCTTTGCCTTGACAGACGGGACAGCCGCCCTTGCCGTTGAAAGAGAACAAGTCGGCTTTGGTTTTGTTAACCTTGGCGAAGAGTTTGCGGATGTCGTCGGCCACTTCGAGATAGGTGGCAGGGGTGGAGCGTAGGCTGATGCCTATATTCTTCTGGCTGATGTAGACGATGTCTGATTGTTTAATTGTTGGGGTGTTTAATTGTTTAATTGTTGAATTGTTGTCGCGAGAACAGTTCAACAATTCAACACTCAACGATTCAACGCTTTTTACAAAGCACTCCATCAATGAACTCTTGCCCGAGCCGGCCACACCTGCGATGCCGCACATTACTCCCAAGGGCAAATCCACTGTTAGGTTTTTGATGTTATGCAACGTGGCGTTCTCCAAATGGAAAAACGACTTGGGAAGGCGAACTTGTTCCTTAATGGAACTTGTTGCACTGAGTGATGTACCCGTGAGAGTTTGGCTATGAAGCAACTCTTCGTAGCTCCCTTCGAATACGATTTCACCGCCTTTCATGCCTGCACCAGGCCCCATGTCGATGATATGGTCAGCGATTTTGATCATGTCCTTGTGGTGTTCCACGAGGATGACCGTGTTACCGTGGTTTTTCAGTTTCTGCACCGACTTCTGCATGAGCAGGATGTCGTGGTTGTGCAGGCCCACGCTGGGCTCGTCGAGGATGTACATCACATCGGAAAGAGGTGAGTTGATGTATTTGGCGATCTTGCAGCGTTGCGCCTCGCCGCCCGAGAGCGTGCCGATGGCGCGGTCGAGGGTGAGATAGCCGAGGCCTATTTCTTCCAAAGCGGCAAGCCTTTCGATGGTGGCATGTTTGATGTCCTCGGCAAGAGGATTGTCAATTGCCTCCATCCATTGGCAGCAGTCGGCGATGCTCATGGCAGTTGCTTCTGCAATGTTGATGCCTTTGATCTTGCAGGAGCGTATCTTCTCGTTGAGGCGGGTACCACCGCAGTCGGGACAGGTGCCCATCGTCAGCATGGGATTGAGCACGGCCGCATGGAGCAGACCTTCCTCCGAGTTGATGATGCTGCGGTACATGCGCGGGATGAGGCCTTCGTATTTGGCGCTCTTCGGCCAGTTTGACGGCGGATTTTTCAGTTTAATCTGCTGCGAGTTGAGGAATAAATCGAGTTCTTCGGGCGAGTAGTCTTTGATTTTCTTGTCCAAGTCGAACAGGCCACTATGGGCATAACGGATCCAACGCCAGCCACCTTTGCCAAAGGCGATGTAGTGGATGGTGTCCTCGTCGTTGAGCGACTTGTCGAAGTCGACGAGCTTGTGGATGTCAAGTTCTCTGATTTCACCTAAACCTGCACAACGCGGACAACTGCCCGAAGGATGGTTGAACGAGAAGGCGTCGGAATAGCCCACGAAAGGTTGCCCGATGCGAGAGAACAACAGGCGCAGTAAGGCATAAATGTCCGTGTAGGTGCCTACTGTGGAACGGGAATTGGAGGTGGGCTTCCTTTGCTCAATAACGATGGCGATGGGCAAATTCTCGATGTCGCCAACATGCGGACGACCGTATTTGGGCAAATACTGTTGCGTAAAGGAAGGGAAAGTGTCATTGAGTT
>JAEEGJ010021780.1_pt1 | contig 13727 bp, 9 predicted proteins | sample 8958761 | NCBI WGS metagenome assembly JAEEGJ01 (sample SAMN16246546, study PRJNA631951) | gut metagenome | biome: gut microbiome; feature: rumen; material: RS-attached | host: Bos | place: Iran: Karaj | collected 2018-10 | reverse complement strand
CTGCGGTCCATAATGGCGATGTCGCCGTCGTTGATGCCCGCCTCCACCATGCTGTCGCCGTCAACACGACCGTAGAAAGTGGCTTCGGGGTGTTTTATCAAATCGCGGTTGAAATCCAACGTGTCGTGACGGTAGTCCTCGGCGGGCGACGGAAATCCTGCCTTGATGGAATTGGCTAGCTGCAACTCCAACGACTTCTCAAACTCCCCTTTTATGATATGTATTTTCGACATCTATACTTTTCAAAACATCTAATATTTTTTTACACGAATTACCATATAATTAGCCATTAATTTTTGGTCAATTCATGGCAATTACATGTAAAACATATTGATTATAATCGTCCTTATTATTTACACCTATTAATGAATCAATTGCAAATATATTATTGTGAACTTCAACACGAATTACCATCAAATTTGCCATTAATTTTTGGTCAATTCGTGGCAATTATATGTAAAAGAACAACCACAATCTTTCTGTCAATCAAACAATTATATATATTATTCATTCACGTTCAATCAAACCTTTCGCATATTACGCAACAGCACCACCAAGTCGGTGGTTACGCGGTAGTTACGCACGTACATATTGTTGAAATGACGACAATCGGCGATGCGCTGACTTTCGTCGATGCCGCAAACGGGTATCACACAGGGTTTTATCTGTGGCAAAACCTGTTTTTCGATGGTCTTGCCGTAGCCCACCCATGTTTTTTTGCCCACCAGCACCGAGAGCACCTTGCCGAAAAAGCCTTTCTTGTTGCGCTGAAACAGCCAAATCACGGGCGAGAAAAGCAGCACCACAAAAGCCGACACAAAGTCGAATACACGTTTCTGGGTGCGCTTGCGCGGAAGTGCCAACGTCTTGATTCTTATGGCGTAAGCATCCTCCGCAGAGTAGATGTCGCCGCTGCCTATCACAAACTGACTCTCCTGCGGCACAATCTTGTAATCGAGGTTGCTGTCCTGCAGCGAAGTCATCAGCGTTATAATCTGCTGTGGCTGGAGGTTTTTGGCACAAAACACAACCTCGTTTATCTTGTAAAAACGCACCAAGTCGGAAATCTGCGACACATCGCCGACAAAACGGCTGTCGTCGGTCTTTTCCAGACTCACCTTGCCCATAAACGAAGGTGCTATGCCCAACGTACCGAAAAGTTCGCTAACACGCTGTGTTTCATCGCTATCGCCGACGATAAGGTATGCCTTGCTCTTGTCCGCCGAAAGGCTATATCCCTTTATGCGAAGCAGATGCAGTATCCCCCTCAGCGAAAGCGTGGAAACCGCCGCCCATGCCGCGCCAAGCAGTATCAGGGCACGCGAGTAGCGTTGCGTCTCGTCGAGTAACGAATAGAAAATCAGCAAAGTAGCCGTTCCCACGGCCAGACCTTTCACAATTTTCAGCAGATTAACCGGCTTGCGGTAACCGCCGTACAAAAACACGCACAGCAGCCACAGAAGCACGTAGGCGGGCATTATCAGATAGGTGTATTCGGGCGGGTAATAGCTGATGTCGTTGGCTTTGAACGTAGCCCACAGGTTTTTTATCAAAAAGAAACCGAGGTATATGCAGAAAAAATCGAGCAATGGCACTATTATATTGCTAACCAAGCGTTTACAGAACGACAGCGAGGCACGCGCCCAAATCGCCATTTTAATTCCGAGTGTGAAAATCTTGGCGTCGGATTGGGAGAAATGTTTCTGCGTGAAAATGGCCATGGCGTTGTAGAAAGTGTAAACGTAGTTGAGGCTTCCTTTTTTGGTGCTTTCGCCCTTGTAGTGGATGATTCGCGTGGCGGGCAGGTAGTAGTTTTTGTAGCCGCCTTGCAGTATGCGGTACGAAAAATCGATGTCCTCGCCGTACATGAAAAATGTCTCGTCGAGCAGGCCAATTTTGTCGAGCACCTCTTTGCGTGTCATCAGAAAAGCACCCGAAAGTATCTCTATTTCAGCGGTTTGGTCGGGACTCAGATGGCCGAGGTAGTAATGTGCGAATTTCGGCGAGCGCGGAAACAGCTTTATCAGTCCCGAAATCTTGTAAAAAGCCACCTTCGGCGTAGGGAAACCGCGTTTGCTTTCAGGCAGATACTCCCCTTCGCCGTTTATCATCTTCACGCCAAGTCCGCCACAGTCGGGATGAGCGTCCATAAACTCCACGCATTTCGCGAAAGTGTCGTTCTCCACAAGGGTGTCGGGATTTAGCAGAAGCACGTAATCGCCCGTTACCTGCCTGAGTGCCTGATTGTTAGCTTTGGCAAAACCATAATTTTCCGTGTTGGCGATAAGCCGCACCTGCGGAAATTTCTCTTTCAGCATCGCCACCGAGCCGTCCACGGAGTTGTTGTCGACCACCCACACTTCGGCATCCATCCCTTTGGCGGCCTCGAACACCGAATTGAGGCACTGTTCCAAAAAGAACTTCACGTTGTAGTTTACTATGACAACACTCAAACGCATGGCAGTCAGCTATTTATCAATGACAATCGGGTATCAGGTACGCCAAAACGAAGGCCAGGACAATAAGGAAAAACTTGAGTTTCGACTTTTTACCGACATCGTGGTTGAACAAAATGCTGATGGAGACGTGCAGCAGGATACCCACCACAAGTCCCATCACGGGCTGTTCGAAATTGCCTGCTGGTGCAATCATGAAATGGTTGAACAACGAGCCGAGCGGCGTCATCACTGCAAAAACGAGCAGCAGCAGATAGGATTTTGCCACGCTGTAGCCGTTGTTAAGAAACAGTGTTACAAGCACTAAGGCGATGGGGATATTGTGTAGCACTATACCCGTAAGCAAGCCAGCCTGCAACTGTCCGGAAGCTGTCACCAACGGCATACCTTCCATAAAGGAATGCAGCGAAAGTCCTATCAATAAGCCGGTTATGGGGTGCACATGATGGTGATGATGCTCTTCGGACTCCGCACAGCACTGTGCGTGGTTGTGGCCGTGCTCAACACCTCGGGTAAGTATTTCGAGCAACAGCTGGATAAGGAAACCCGCCAGCACCCAGATACCGGGACGCAGAGCGAAAAAGAGGCTTTCGTGCTCGTTTTCAAACACATGCGGTACCAAATGCAGAAAACAAACGGCAAACAAGAACGCCGCCCCGAAAGTGGATACCAAGTCCACCACCTTGGGCGGAATGCTCTTTTTGGCGAAAAGCGGTGTACCACAGAGCAGTACTCCAAAAATTATAAGCAGATATGCAAAAATCATCGACATCGGCAGGTTGTGTTAAGTAGTTAGCAGTAAAGACGTTGTATCTCGTCGAACAGACGCTGGCGGTCGATAGGCACCACACCCACCGTCTCGCACACAATGCCGCCGGCAAGGTTGGAATAGTTGAGCAAAGTTTCTATCGGCAAACCCATTGACAGACAGAGCGTTGCCACGCTTATCACCGTATCGCCCGCACCCGACACGTCGGAAATTTTGCGCAGATGAGCAGGAACCAAAACCGTCTCGGCCTTGCCACCTCTGAAATCGGCTATAAAAGCGCCTCTCTCCGAAAGGGTAATAAACACAATGTCAATTCCTTGCGCTTCGTGCAGACGCTCGGCTGCGGAGCGGAGCGTGTCGATGTCGGCATTTTTCGCATCCACGCCAAGACCTTCGGAGAGCTCTTTCAAGTTGGGTTTAAAGAGTGTTACATCCTTGAAATTCAAAAAGTTGCGATGTTTCGGATCCACGGTGGTGGGTATGTTGCGCGACTTGGCCATGGCGGTGATTTCGGCAATCACGCGCGGTGTTATGCAACCTTTGTCGTAGTCCTGAAAAACGATGGCGTTTATTGTCTTGGTTTCGAGTAAGTTGGCGACTTTTTCGATAAGTCGTTGCTCATCTTCCGCCGACAGCGGGTCGGTTATCTCTTTGTCCACACGCAGCAACTGGGTATTGTTGCCGATGATGCGGTATTTTACTGTAGTTATGCGTGTTGCGGAGGTCAAGATTCCTTCGGAGGACATATCAGCTTTGTCCATCATAGCCTCGAAGTCGTGACTTTTGGCATCGTCGCCCAAAACGGTGCAGAGGATGGGGTTGGCACCCAAGGCGCGGATGTTGAGGGCCACGTTGGCAGCGCCGCCCAGACGGTTCTCGCGACGTGTCTCGGCCACCACAGGCACGGGAGCCTCGGGCGAGATACGGTCCACGCCGCCCCAGAGGTAAGCGTCGATCATCACATCGCCCACGATAAGCACATTCTGCGTGCCGAGCTGCGACTTAAACTTTTCAAAATCGTTCATACTCATACAGTTATCTCCCCTCTTAGTGATTGTGTCAGCATCTTGCGGATGGTATCCCTATCTTTGTAGTTTCCAAGCAGATACATAAGTTTTGTAATGGCGGCTTCAAGGGTGATGTCGTAGCCGCTCACCACGCCGATACGTCCTAGGTCGAGGCTGGTGGCGTAGAGTCCGATACGCACAGTGCCTGATTTACACTGGGTTACGTCGTAAATCACGATTCCCCTGTCGGCGGCACGTTGCAAAGCTTCTATAAACCAGTCCTCGGTGGGAGCGTTGCCCGAGCCGTACGACGAAAGCACAACGCCCTCCAAGTCAGGCGTTTCCAGAACGGAATTGACGAATTTAGGGGTAATTCCGGGGAACAGGGTGAGTATGGCAACGTTGGTGTTGAGGTTTTTATTTACCTTAAAATCAGTGCTTTCGGGATAGAACACCAGATGTTTGTTGTAGCTGATGTCGATGCCGGCCATAGCCATCGGCGGGTAGTTGAACGAGGAGAAAGCGTCGAAATTCTGCGCGCTGATTTTGGTGCTTCGGTTGCCGCGGAAGAGCTTGTCCTCAAAGAAAATCGACACTTCTGGAACATTCAGTTTCTGGGCGGAAGCTATCTCCAAGGCCCCCACGATATTGCCACGGCCGTCGCTGCGGAGCATGCCCAGAGGCAGCTGCGAGCCAGTAAGCACCACGGGTTTGCCGAGGTTTTCGAGCATGAAACTCAATGCCGAGGCGGTGTAGGCCATGGTGTCGGTGCCGTGGAGGATTACAAATCCGTCGTACTTATCGTATTCTCTTTCAATAATTTGCACTATATCCACCCACACTTCCGCACACATGTTCGACGAGTCGATAATGGGTTTCAACTGGCAAGAGTCGATGCGGTAGGAGACTTTCTTGAGCAGAGGCACGGCATCGCTAATGCGGTCAAGCTCAAAGGGTTGCAGCACCCCTTGCTCGTTCTGCACCATGCCGATAGTGCCTCCCGTATATATCATCAAAACGGCGTTATTCATATATCTATCTGACTTTTACGCTTTTAACATCAATTACCGCGTATTAAACGCTTTGCAAATGTACTATTTTTTTCGGAGATTTGCAAGTCGGACTGTCGTGAAAAAATATCGTTTATGGTAGGGGATGTAGTTATATGTCATTTTATGGCAAATTATTCGCATTGATTTTTGGTAGTAATTGTGTTCATCAACCATTCGGGTGTTTTGATAAATTGAGTTTCTTTTTTTGATGCCATTGCCCAAGTCGTGAAATTTTCGTATCTTTGCAAACTGAAAATTATTGAAAAAGAATATTAATCCATTGACACTATGAACAAACAAGCTAAAACAATCTCTTAAATCTGAATTCCGAAATCCTAAATAAAATATCATGCCCTCGAACAAAAACGCTGTAACACGCTATCAGATAATCGACAGACTTCTGGCCAACAGGTACAAGGACTACTCCATTGGCGACATCACCAAGCTGGTGAACGAGGAATTGGAAGAAATGGGTATAAAACCTGTTACCAAACGGACTATCGAAATGGATATCAATTATTTGGAAGATAAAGGCCCATTCTATGTGGATATTGATCGTTATGAGATTGAGGAAATCAGTCAGAAAGACCTGAAACCCCACAAGAAAACCTGTCTGCGATATGTGGACCGCACTTTCTCCATATTTAAAAAGAAATTTACAGAGGATGAGCAATTTCTTCTCTCCGAGGCGTTGTCGCTGCTGGGACAGTTCGACGGACTGCCAGATTTCGAGGGACTGGAGTCGTTGCGCGGCAAGGTGGAGATAAAGGACAGACCTCGGATTGTGGCGTTCGACAAAAATCCGTTGGAAGGCACCACGGTGTTTGGCGAGCTGTTCACCGCCATATCGCAAAAAACGGTGGTGGAACTGCATCTGCACGTCTTTCAAGCACCCGACACCGATATTGTCTTTAAAGTCCATCCATACCTGCTCAAGGAGTACAACCGCCGGTGGTACCTGTTTGGCGCCGAATTCCAAACGGAGAATATTATGAACTTCGCCCTCGACCGCATCGACAGCGTGGAGCCGTTGCCCAACCACAAATTTGTGCCCTGCGACTGCGACCTAGACGAGCGTTTTGAGGATATAATAGGCGTTACTTACGATCCCGACAAGCATGTGCAGGAGATAGTCTTCTGGGTGAGCGACCGCTCGAAGGATTACGTGGCCACCAAACCCTTGCACGACTCGCAATGCAATTTCCGAAGCGAGCGTGAAAAAGATCTCCGGCAGGCCTATCCGCAACTCCCGGCAGGTGCCTTTTTCAGTATCAAATGTCGCGAGAACTACGAGCTGCTGCGCGAGCTATCCTCCTTCGGCAAGGAACTGATAGTACTTTCGCCAAAAGAGATACAAAAGGCCATTTTTGACAAAATTGGCGAGATGTGCGAAAGGTACAAAGATGTAATTGGTTGAAAATGCGTAAGATGTGTTTGTTTAAACCGCTGTTTAATTACAAAGGGAAAAATATCGCAATAAAAACGTATCTTTGCAAAACGAAAACGAAGACAGTATGACCGACAAACAGTTGTATATCAATTTCGACGAGTACATACGTCAGGGCGAACCTGCCAAGCGCGAGGCGGCCTATGCTTGGAGTACGGCCATAGGCCTGCAGGCTGTGGACGGACTTAAAACATCTGATTATCTTAACCAACTGGCACAGCGCAATATCGAAGGCGAAATATCTATCGACGAGGTTGACCGCCTGCTGAACAGCTACTACGAAAGCAAGGTTAGACGCGACACCAACGACAACGATAAAGAGGAAGCCGACAAAGCATCTAAAAACATTAAGCGGATACTCTCGTCCAAGACATTCGATTTCTCTACAAAAGGCTATATTTCAGTACATCGTCGTATTTTCGAAGGAGTGCTTAAGCATGCAGGCGAATTGCGTAAATACGACATCGTAAAACGCGAGTGGGTACTGGAAGGCGACACGGTGAGCTATCTCAACTGGGAGGATTTGCACCGTGCCATCGACCACGACATTGAGCAGGAACGTAACTTCAGTTACAAGGGTATCGGCAATGATGAGCTGGTGGCTCATGTAGCCAAGTTTGTCTCTGGCATGTGGCAGATTCATGCCTTCGGTGAAGGAAATACACGTGCCACGGCCGTATTTGCCATACAGTATTTGCGGTCGATGGGTTTTGATGTTGAGAACGACCTTTTTGCCAAACACTCGTGGTATTTCCGCAATGCCCTTGTAAGAGCCAACTATAAAAATGTCAAAAAGGGTATCGACTACAGTCCGGTTTATCTTGAACGTTTCTTCCGCAATTTGCTTTTGGGCGAACAATGGGATCTGCGCAACCGCTATCTGCATATCAACCCACCGGCAGAATGGAAAGAGCAGCCTAACTTTGCCACGGTCACCCCCACAAGTACAGGACAAGTACCCCACAAGTACCCCACAAGTACCCCACAAGTACAGGACAAGTTACACAATGAGAATCCAAATATTAAAAAATTGATTCTAGCGGTTGGTAAAAAGGAATTGTCCGTAAAAGAAATAATGGACGTTCTTGGACTTAAAGATAGAAAAAATGTTTTGAACCTCTATCTTAATCCTGCTATAACGGATGGCTATTTGCGCCTGCTGTATCCCAAAACTCCCCGTCACCCGCGCCAGAAATACCTGCTTACCACCGAGGGACAAACGCTTTATAAAGCAATAATTACCCCCGAAAACTCCTCAAATACTAAATGAAAACAACCGAATAACGTCCTTTTTGCCGAATGTACGGCACTAAAATACAATGTTTTACAGTGTTGCGAAAATAGGTTTCGCTTTGCAATCTTACCTTTGCAAACGTAAAACGGAAGTGAAACCAAAAAAAAGAAAAACAATCTCGCGAAAATTGATTTCGCACAGCGGTTGTAATTTTGCAAAAACGAAAAAAAAACCAAAGATCCAAACATAAAAAAACAAACACAAGAAACTATGCAGAAAGTACAGAACAACTTCACAGTGGAGGCCCTCGTTGCCAAGTATCGTAACTATGTGTATGATCATTGTCCTAAATCAGAAAATGTCAGTTTTGATGATAATGGGGAAATGTTTGAATATTTGGTGCCAATATCGCCCTATGGTGAAGCAGACGAGCAATTGATAGTAACTTTATATAAAAAGGTCGCAGGAGTCGATGCTGATGTCCAAATTGTGGATGCACTTTCTCAGTATGCTGAAAAGTTCTATTGTGAAGCACTGACGGAGGATGAGATGTCTTTTATGTGTAAGCATTTCCCAGAAGTGGTTTCTTATGAGTTTGCCCATAGGAATGAATGGTTGTCTGGAGATTCTGGTCAACGCATTTCAGAAGAACGTATTAGGCTTATTAAGGAATATGTTAAGCCGAAAAAAGGTGCAAAAATATTCATTGCAGAGGCTGGATACGGTGATATTGCTGTTCTTTTTCCAGAATGTGTTATTAGTGGTTTCACAGGAGCGGACTATAAACAAAAGGTTGTATGGGCGCTTGGACAAATCCGTCTTTTTGTTGCTGGCATTCAGTCGGAAATTGTTCCAGGAGAGGATCTGGAAAGCATACGCTCATATTCTTATGAAATGCCAGCCAAAGAATCAATGGATGTGGTTGTTTTCTGTGGCTATAGGTGCAATCCATTTCAAATTAAGGATTTGGAAGCGTTGTATAGCCTTCTCAAGCCAAACGGGAAGATGTTGTTTTTCTTAGAATATCAGACAGAAATGGTGGGGAAAAAAGAAGGAAGACATGATGCCACCATATTCGATTTCCGTGCTTGTAGAGTTAAAGAAAAAGCTATTTCTGCCATCGTGGCATACGAGGATGACCACCTTTTTTCCGATTGGAAATTTATGTACATTATGCTAGAATTGCGCAAAGGTGAAAATAGCAATGTCTATATTAAAGATGAGGTGAGGTCAAGGGCTAAGTACATTAATGCAGACGAGCTGGATCCCGATATATTATGGCCAAGTTACTATTGGGCTAACCATCCGACTAATGGTGTGCCATTGTCTTCTATTGTGAGATTTTCTGATGAAAAAATCAATGAAGATAAAGAACTTGCTGAATTTGTGGGTGGCGACGAAGGTTGGATTCTTCATGAAAAAGCGAAGGACATGCAATTGGTTCTGCCTGCTCTACTTGGAGACAGCTATAAGGATGCTAATCTTATACAAAAAGTGGATCAAAATGTCTGCGCTGCTTTCGAAGAAGAACAATGTGTGTGGTTTGGCCTGGCTAAAGAACCTTGTGTTCTATTGTGGGGTAGATATGGGGACTTAAAAGTTGGCTATACAACAAAAGTGCCCGATGGTGGCTTCGCATATGTTGCAGAGTGTTGCATTGTTCCGCGAGAAGGTATTGATGTTAGGTACATTGCAGCATTGCTTTTTGAACCATCTGTTAAAGAACAGATTTTGACAATTTGTGACGGAGATCTCCATAGGTTGCCCCGGGTTATGGATAAAATCATCGTTCCTAATCATGATGAAAAAGAGCGGTTGGCTTTTTTAGCTGAAGCCAATTACGATGCCCTATTGTCTTCACAAGAAGAACTTAAACAGGAAGCTGAACATTATAAAAAATCCGTTCGTATGCGCAAACATGCGCTTACACAGTCTTTGTCCTCTATAGGAGCAAAATTCAATTCTTTGAATAATTGCCGAATTCGCCAAAATGGAAAAATTTCAGATGACGATGTGGTTTATCCAATTAAAGGTACTACAGTTAAAGAATCGTTCGATTTCATTTCTGTAAAAATAAAAGAGATGATGCCAGTGCTGGATCAAATTGCCGACGTAGAATACTCTTTTTCCAAACCTGAATCTATTGACCCGGAAGAATTCATTGAAAGCTATATTGAAAAAGAGGAAAAAGGCTGGCTGAATTTCAAACCAGTAGTGTCATGGGTGAAAGGCAACAATAAAGCAAAGCAAGACATCAAAAATGACAGAGGAAATGTTGTCTTGGAGAAAGGAAGATCATTAAACACATTCTTATTCCCTAAAGATGCGTTAGAAATAATATTTAACAATATTCTTTCAAATGCAATGGCTTATGCCTTTACGGATGATTCTCGAAAAGATTATCAATTGAAATTTTCGTGGCGAAGAGACGGATCATCATTGATTGTTGAGATTGAAAACAATGGAGCACCCATACCGGAGGATCGAGATGTCGACTCACTGCTTGAATATGGTGTGTCAACATATCTTCACCGAGACGGGCATAATGGTATTGGTTGTAACGAAATTAAGGATATTATGTCTCGATATAATGGGAAAGTGGAGATTGTGTCTACACCAAAAGAAGAATACACAGTCAAATATGTTTTGATGTTTAATAATGCATTTATTTTTAGACAACAATAATAATAGATATGGAAAATTTAATTAAAGTTCTTTGGGTTGAAGACGACCCTGATGTGTTAGGAAGCTATCCAGAAGAAGCATGGGGATATGGATTGGAACTGGATTCTCGCCTTTGCTGGGATGATGCAAAATCAGCCTTAGAAAGTGATTTTGATAGCTGGTCTGCTATTATTCTTGATGCGAAATGCAAATACCATCGGGATAGCGCAGACAATGCAGTTGAGTTTTTGCGTGAAGCATTGGATGACATTTCTACTATATGCGAGAAAAAAGGTCGAATTATTCCATGGTACGTCTTAACTGGGGGTTCTGAAACAGAGGTTTCAGACTCTATTAACGACAAACGCTTGAAATGGGATTCTGAATGGACAGAAACAAGACACAAGAAGTTCTATTCCAAGAATGTCGACAGAGAGAGCTTGTTTGATAGAATCAAAACCCATGCTCAAAAATCGTCTAGGATTCAGATTCGTGAAATGTATCCTGATATTTATGAACAGCTCTCAAAATTCAATGCCGATGCTTGTGAAGCCATCTTACGCATCTTAGAAGCTATTCACTTTCCAAATTCTCATCCAGATTTCAATCCAAAGTACTACTTTAACCCACTTAGACAGGCTTTGGAACATATCTTTAGGTCTTTGGGGAAAGTATATATCATTCCCGATACGTTTTTCTCTAATGACAGGGTTAACATTAATCAATGCTTTATGTTTATAATAGGCAATGAGGCTGATAAATTGGGATACAAACATGAAGGAGGTGAAATTGCTCCTAGACACATACGGGATATGATGTCATTGATTTATAATCTGGGAAACGCATGTTCCCATTCTTTTGAATTTTCTCATCCAACCGAATTGAGCGAGGATGAGATTCAAAACTACGATAATCAAATTAAAATCACAGGTGGCAATTCGAAGTTTTTGATCTTCAGCATGGCACTCCAGTTCTGCGAAATTCTTCAGTGGATGAACAATTATATTAAAAACCACCCAGATAAAGAAGAGAACCGTAAAAAATGGGTAAAATTGGATAGAACTGAAAACGCACTTGAAGATAAAGATGAGAGTTCAGGTATAGTTGAAGTCCATAATGGTATTTACCACATAGGAGAAAAGTATTTGTTAAATGGAAAAACAATTGAACAACGTGGCTGGTTGGGCAAAAAAGTTAGGGTGTTAGGAAAAGATATAAACAAGACGGCTTCTGCCAAGCGTTATCCTTTTTTTGCATATAGAATAGAGCCTGTTGAATAGCCGTTGACAATTTTAATTAAAACTAATTTATTTACAAAAAGGTTGACACTCTTCGTGTTGACCTTTTTCTTTTATTGCTGTTTTTTTTGCGAAAATAGATTTCGCGCCACGGTTGTACTTTTGCAAAAACGAAACAAAAAAACAGTACAACTATGGAAAACCAAATATTCGCAATCGACCCGGAAAACATCGAACAGCAGAAAGCTTACGACCTTGTAGCAAATACCAATACAAGCTTTTTTGTCACTGGTAAGGCTGGCACAGGTAAAACCACCTTCGTCATGAATATCAGAACGAGCGTAAAAAAGAATTTCCTCGTTTTGGCACCGACCGGCATCGCAGCTATGAATGTCGGAGGTCAGACAATACACTCATTTTTTGGTTTGCCATTTGAGGCAATCGGGCCTAAGACTGTTGCAGAGGTTTCGTGGGAGAAACGTCAGCTTCTTGAATACACCGACACCATCATCATAGATGAGGCTTCCATGGTGCGTTGCGATTGGGTTGATTGTATCGACCGTTTTCTTCGCTCTCTTATGAAAAATCGCCTGCCTTTTGGAGGAAAACAAATGGTATTTGTCGGTGACCTGTTTCAATTGCCACCAGTGGTACAAACGGGTAGTGCGGATGACGATATGCTTTGCGATATGTATGGCTGCGGAACTCCGTATTTTTATAAGGCTAACGTTATGAAACGGATAAACATGCCCAAGATAGAGTTTCAGAAAGTGTATCGCCAAGACAATCCTGAGTTCTTGGGAATTTTGAACAGGATGCGTGTGGGCAAAAACACGGAAGAGGATATGAAAACCCTCAATCAGTGCGTTAGCTTTGATGACGAAGTTGGCGATTTCTCAGTTGTGCTGACGGCTTATGTAAAAAGAGCCGACGGCATAAACGCAAGGAAGTTGAGTGATATTGAGGCTGAAGAGTTCAGTTATAAAGGCGAGATAGAGGGTAACTATCGTGTTAAGGATTTGCCGGTGCCTATCGACTTGCGTTTGAAGGTTGGTGCGCAGGTGATTTTCTGTCGAAATGATTTTTTGCGAGGTTTCGTTAATGGCACCATCGCAAAGGTGGTTGAACTTGCCGAGGACAAAATCAAGGTGCGGCTGGAAAATGGCAAAGAGCTGCTTGTTGAGAAAATGGTGTGGGAAAGCTGCGAGAGTGTGTACAACAAAGAAACAAAAAGAGTGGAGTCTGTGGCTATCGGTTCGTTCAAACAATATCCGCTGAAATTGGCCTGGGCTATCACTATACACAAATCTCAAGGAATGACTTTCGATAGAATGCATTTCGATCTAAGCCACGGGACCTTCGCACCCGGACAGGCTTATGTGGCCATTAGCCGTATGCGTTCATTGGAAGGCTTGACTTTGAGCGATAAGATTCGTCGTAGTCATATCATTCAAAATGCAGAGGTTTCGGCTTATGCAAATTCGTTCAACGACATGGCATTGATTGAAGATGAATTGGCATTTGGGCAGGATTACTACAGCTACTATGCCTCTGGGGACTATGATAACGCCGCAAAAGTATGTCTGCGTCATTCCATGGAAAAAATGAAGGCTGGGGATTATCGGAATGCGGCTCTGATTGCTAAAAAAATGTTTGATGTAATGCTTGATGACAAATGCCTTCAAGGTATGACAAAGGACATTCCGCTACTAAAGGACTGCAGTATGACGTGCAACTTCCTTAATGCTGTCGTTTGCCTGTATTCAGGCCGTATGGAAGAAGCTGTAGGCTATGCCGATATGGTGCTTGACCGCCGCCAATGTCCCGAGGCTATGTTTATAAAAGGCAAGGCGTTGCAAG
>JAEEGJ010021778.1_pt1 | contig 13728 bp, 8 predicted proteins | sample 8958761 | NCBI WGS metagenome assembly JAEEGJ01 (sample SAMN16246546, study PRJNA631951) | gut metagenome | biome: gut microbiome; feature: rumen; material: RS-attached | host: Bos | place: Iran: Karaj | collected 2018-10 | reverse complement strand
AACACGGATTTCGCTTTCTTTTCGGCGTAGTAGTCCGCAATATACTGGTGATAGTCCGTGTACTTAAGTACATCTTTCATTTGTTCCTCCTAACACAAACAGCATCTTGACCGAAAAGCCCGTGCTGTTTTATGTTCTAAATATAAACACAAAAAATTAAAAAGTCAATAGTTTTTATGATAAAAAATTAGCTTTTTCCGTTAATTTTTATACTTTTTCTAATTTTTCTAAAATTTTTAGCATTTTTCATGATACATATAAAATAGCTAACAGTCAATAATCAAAGGCAAATAAATCACCAACCTTAGTCCGCCATGACGCACCTACATCTAACAACCATTGGCCAAAACAAAAAGAAGGCGGGCCGAAGCCCGTCTTCCATTCCTCCTTACAAAAAAGGGAGAGAGAGAGATTATTTTTTTATGCAGCGGACTGCGGCAGAATTATACGGAGCATAAGGACTATTGTCATACGCACCATTTTCTACTCTTTCTACAAAGCCATGCATAGCTGACATACCAAAACTAAAGCCAAAGTCACGAGTATTAAACATTTCCAATACATACAAAGGCACATCCGCTAAAATAAACGCATTGGTGTACATAAAGCCTGACAACAGAACATAACGAATTTCTTCAGCAAAGCGAGCATTAACCCACCCTTTCAAATCAAAACCAGTAGCAACAGCATCATAGAGAGCCGGTAAAACTTTATTACGTTCAACACCATACTGTTCAGCCATATTTTGCAACAAAGTTTCCCAATCGTTCCAAGTCGGAATTCTCCATCCGTCTGGGCAAACGCCTTGATACGCATTTTGATTTGTAGGCGTTATATAATCCGCGTAATTCCAGTTCCACGTCAAAAATTCCGTAATTCTTCCATCAGAATCTCTTTTCAAGTACAACGTATCACATGGGTCCGTTTCATACATAGAATCTTCTGATTTTATATAATGATAATAAGTATCCACACATTCCTTTACAAAATACGTCGTATCCCCCAAAGCGTCAACAGAATACATTTTTATATCACCATCCCCAATATTCATCGCAGCCTTCCACTGATACTCATGCCCATATATACTGCAATTTGCATCATCAAGATTATCTCGATAGCAATATACGTTTCCAGACAAATTCGCTCTCAACGAACTATCAATACTTAAAGACGTGGTATCCACAAAATTCAGATTTTCCGCCATCCATGTTTGCGAAACATCACCCCAATTATACGTCACCGTCTTATAAGATTTTCCATCACGTTTATCCGTCATAGAACCCATGGTATGCTCAACCGTTTTAAATCCCAAGGTCCATTTTCCAGAACGACAAACGACAGCAGCTTTATCACTCATGACTTTAATTTCTGCATCCGCATTTTCACGAGCATCAGTACACTGTCCCAAACTATCCACTCGTGCCAAGAAACCAACCTCATAATCAATCATTTTCCTCGAATTCAAATAATACTGTTCCTGCACCTCACCACGACCGATAAATAATTTCGAGGGAGCGGCATAAACAAGCATAGGAGCAGTCTTTAGAAGATCGTAACGCATATCAAATTCATTCATTCGAATCAATTCATTCACATAGGCCAGTTCGGAATTTTCGCCTTTTAAATTTTCGAATCCGCCAAAGTCCTCGTATATGCCAAGATTTTCGAGGATTTCACGTTCGGCCATATCGCCTGCACCAGCAAAAGATTTTCCTTCTGCAAAATATTTTTGCATCAACGGAATCTTCGATGTAGTCAGCGAACTGACACTTACCTTTTTTACATTCCGCAAATCCACGACAGCATTCAAAACATTCGAATACTTCCTAGAACATGTTCCCGTTCCCGCAAAAAGAGAATCTTCACAATACGAATAACGTGAATTTTCACCGAAGAACACTCCACGTTCACGACAATCTTTCGTATAGCACGAATCCAAAGTTTCAATCATCACATACGGACTATTCAGCGAAAGATTTTCAAACGAAAAGCGACCATCGTCATTATCAACGGTATCGACAAACGAACGCCCTGTCTTTTCAAGCGTCAAGGAATCGAGTTCATGTACCGTCACAATAGTCCCTTTCGCTGCAAATACAGAACCTTCATATCCCGAAGAATCCGTTGGCGTTCCTTGATCCGCAACTTTCAGCAACTTGGGATACACATCCCCAACCTGCCCCGCCAAGGCATAGACACGAGTTTCTTCGGTCACGCCTCCGGCGACATCGTCAGAACACGCTGCAAACACAAAGGCAAATAGCATCGCCATTTTGCAGATAAACTGCAATTTTATTTTTGAGAAATTCATGGTTTCCTCCTAGACATTTTTATTAGAATTCTTTTTTGTGATTGGGAAAAGCTGCATGTTCAAACGATACACATCGTCGATTTCAGAATCCCTAGTTGCAATCGCGGCAATGCGTTTGCGGCACGCGTCAATTTCTTGAACAATTTCTTCGTACGCTTCATGCGTAAGGCCCATCGTAAGGCCCGAAAAATGGCGTTCATCCTGAGCGACGCCCTCGATGGTTTCAAGAGCCAATTCGCCCATCTGGCGGTGCATTCCGCGGACAGCCACAGGCGTTACATCCAGAGGCCCCGTCGTTATGAATTTATCCGTTTGTACAAAACGGCCTTCTTCGTCTTTTTTCAAGAATCCCGCCTTGACGAGGAAATTCAGCGATTCCGTCACTTCGGCGGCAGTAATTTCTGGGCGGCAAGCACGTGCAAGGGCAAGCGGCTTCGCCCCCGGCATAGCAGGGGCAAGTTCGCGGAGTACCGGATTTTTCCAGCTTTCAAAATAGCGGAAAGAATCGCCCTCTACGATTTTCGCTTTGTGAGCCTCTGCGATCGAGAGCATTTTGCTGAACGCGCCACGTTTTTCATCATCCGTTTTCGCGTTGTCAAACTTGACCATCTCGCAAAAATATTCTTGCTCGAAATCGACAAGGTGCATGGCTTGCGCCACACGCAGTGCAGCAGCATCGCTCAAGTTCAAGCGGCCTTCGCTTGCATATTTAAGATGGACCGGCGAGGAGAATCCCGCTGCCCGCGTGAACTCCTGCCAAGTGAATGCGGACTTGGCCTTTTTCTCGGCGTAATAATCCGCAATGTATTGGCGATAACTCGTGTATTCAAGTATATCTTTCATTGTTTCCTCCGTACACTAACGGCATCTCGGCTTAAACGCCCGTGCCGCGTTACATTTTCAAATATAAATCCATTTTTCAAAAAAGTCAATAGTCCACCATAAATATTTTTGATTTTTCTTAAAATTTAAGCAATTTTTAATATTTGATAAAATTTTCAGCATTTCCAATAATACAAACAAAATAATCTACAATCAAAAAAAAAGAAGGCGGGGCGAACCCCGTCTTCCATTCCTCCTTACAAAAAAGGGAGAGAGAGAGAGATTAATTTTTGATGCAGCGGACGAAAGTCTCCGTCCCCGTCGCACCGGGAGCATCATACGGCGAAGGATAGTACACTTTACCATTTGACATGCCAACTCCAGCGGAATACAGGAAAAAGTGAACAAAATATTCCGGGAATTCAAAAGATTCAAAATCTATACTATCTACACCAACATCAACATCGGGAATCATCGCGAATAAATTGAAGTTATAACCCGTATTCAATCTACCGTCGCTCCCGTATTTTATTTGCGCAGGTTGCTTCAAGCCAAATCCCGTAGCATAATCATCAATTAAAAAACTTCCTGTATTTTCAACATTAACTCCATAATAGGCACTTAAATTTTTTAACAAAATATCCCAATCCGCTTTATTCGGGATTCGCCATCCTTCAGGGCATACCCCTTGATGAACGACGGGTCTTTCGGCAGAAATAAACTTCGAGTAATCAAAGGACGTATAGAAATATTTATCCATACACACGCTCATCACACTATCGCGAAGCGTCTCATCAGCAAATTCATATTCCTTGTTATTTTTTTCAGCCGGCCACAAGAACACCCGCTTGCACGTATCATCAACAACCTTTTTTACGCCAAGCGTATCCGTAGACAACAACTGAATATCGTCCATACCAATATTCATTGCCGACATCCACATATACATGCGGCCATTGACATTGCAAGAAGAATCTCCTTCAACACAACGCGTTCTTCCTAGCAAATTATTTTTCAAGGCACTATCCACACTAAGCGACGCCGTATCCGCAAAATTCAAATTTTCAGCCATCCACGTCTGCGAAACTTCTCCAAAATTATACGTCACCGTCTTGTACGTTTTTCCATCGCGATTGTCAGTCATCGTCCCATTCGTATGCTCCATTATTTTAAATCCAGGAGTCCATTTTCCAGAACGGCACATCAAAGACAACGTGGATTTGCGAATTTTGATAGTCTTCACATCGCCTTCTTGAGCATCAGTGCAGCGAGCAAGATTATTTTTCTTCGCCAAATACCCAACATAATAATCCGTCATCTTTTGCATATTCAAGTAATATTGCCAATACTGTTGCCCCATCGCGAAAAAAGCTTCTTGCGGAACAATTCCAAGCCAACAGTTCCAAGAGTAAAATTCTAAGATATCAGAGACTTTTTGACTCAATTCAAGCTCCATCAACAAAGCGGACACATAAGCCAATTCTGAATTTTCATCCGTCAACTTTTCAAAAGAACCCAGAGTTTCGTAAATTCCAAGACTTTCAAGGAAATCACGCTCTGCAGCTTCGTGCGCTTGTGCAAACGACAAGCCTTCCGCATAACGTTCCCGCAAGAATGGAATTTTCGCATTGGTCAACAAGTTGACACTTACTTTTTCAGAATGACGCAAATCGACAATTGCGCTCAACAGATACGGAATTTTATTAGAACCTCCAAAAAGAAGGCCAGAATAAAGCTCATTTCGCTCAGCGCAATTTACTGATTCGCACGAATCCAGAACTTCAATCATCACATAAGGGCTGTTAAAAGAAATACTGTCAAACTTAAATTGACCTTCATCGTCACCAACCACATTCACAATCGATCGATCTGTTTTTTCGAGAGTCAGCGAATCAAGTTCATAGAGCGTCACTACAGCCCCCTTTTGAGCATATATAGATCCGCCATAAATTCCAGATTCTATTGAAGACGAGTCACCCGAACCCTTCGTGCCCGCACTTCTCAGCATCATGGGAACGACATCGCCCACTTGCCCCGCCAAAGCGTAAGCAGTTTCCTCTTCGGTGCCGCCTTGAGCGATATTTATGGGCGAACTGGAATCTTCCGAGCAACCCGAATACAACATGAGAAGTGCGAACGCCATAAGCAAGCAGAACGCCGCCCCGATAAAATCGGCCGCCATCGTATTTCGATTTAACTTTTTCATGGTATCCTCCTAACCTTTTTTATTTAAACTTTTGTTTGTCATCGGAAAGAATTGCATATTCAAGCGATACACTTCTTCCGTAGCCTCGTCTTCTCTTGCAATCGCGATGATGCGCTTGCGGCACTCGGCAATTTCCTGAACGATTTTTTCGTAGGCCTGCCGCGTGATGCCAAGCGTAAGTCCCGAAAAATGGCGTTCGTCCTGAGACACGCCCTCGATGGCGTCGAGCGCGAACTCGCCCATCTGGCGGTGCAACGTACGGACCGCAACCGGAGTCGCTTTCATGGGACCCGTCGTCACAGATTTTTCCGTCTGTACGTAATTTCCGTCTTTGTCCTTTTGCAACAAATTCGCCTTGACCAAAAAGCTCAGCGATTCCGTCACTTCGGCGGCAGTAATTTCTGGACGGCAAGCACGTGCAAGCGCAAGCGGTTTCGCCCCCGGCATCGAAGGCGCCAGTTCGCGGAGCACCGGATTTTTCCAGTCTTCGAAAAAATGGTAAGAATCAGCTTCTATGATTTTTACCTTGTGCGCAGCGGCAATCGCAAGCATCTTGTTGAAGAAAATCTTTTTTTCTTCGTCTGTCTTGGCGTGGTCAAAGCGGACCATTTCACAGAAATAATCCCGTTCGTATTCCACAAGGGACATTGCGGCAGCCACGCGAAGCGCCGCCTCTTCGCTCAAGTTGAAGCGACCTTCGCTCACGTATTTAAGGTAAACCGGCGAAGAGAATCCCGCCTTCTCGGCGAACATCTGCCAAGTAAATGCGGACTTGGCTTTTTTATCGGCGTAGTAGTCCGCAATGTACTGCCGATAGCCAGTGTATTCTAGCACGTCTTTCATTGTTCCTCCTTACAAACGGCTTCATTATTTTACGCCTGATTAAAAGCGTCGCGCCGTTTTATAGTTCAAATATACTATCAATTTTCAAAAAAGTCAATAGTTTTTACAATATAAAATTTAATTTTTTATCAAATTTTAACAATTTTGCAAAATTTCAATAAAAAATCAAGTAATTTTCACAATATATCAATTAATAGTCATTTGTCAATGGTTAATGGTTAAAAACCGTCCCCGGCACAACGGCCGGGGTGACAACAACGAAAAAGAGATTCCCGATCGAGTCGGGAATGACAGTACCCAAGGCTGATGGAGAATGCAAAAAAGAAGGCGGGGCAAAGCCCCGTCTTCCTTTTTCCTCCTAACAAAAAGGAGTGAGAGAGAGATTAATTTTTGATGCAGCGCACAGGAGCTTCCTCATTAAACAATCCAATGTCAACATCTCCGTATTCTTGATAACGAGTAAAATCCCACGGCAAAGAATCATTGCTAGAAGCAGATTCGGTATTGCCGGCTTCAAGCAGATAGTTTCCATAATTCAGCCAATTAAAGAAATTAGAATACGCACCATCGTCCCTATCAGGAACAGCAATGAACCTAACGGCGGTGCTATACACCCTATTTGTTATACTCAACGAAGGAATTTCTGCATTATACCTTATGGTCATCATTTCCGTATATCCGAAACCACTACCGTAAGGATCCTTAAGCGAAGCGCCTCGATCATGCATGTTTTCTTGCAAGATAGCCCAATCGTTTTTATTGGGGAGTCTCCACCCATCAGGGCACACACCTTGATAAACAACAGGCTTTGTTTCAGGAACAAAACGAGATATATCCAAACGACTGCGACCATACACCACATCGCAATATTCGTATATATTTCCAGCGGTATCAAGAATATCGCACTCACCAGACATCAATTTTGCAGAGCAATATTCTATAGCATTTGGACCATCTTTAGGTTCTTGAGGATAAAACATTTCGTATTTAATGGTCTTGCATCGATCTTCTACAACCACAGTGTCATAAGACTCGACATAATCATTACGTACCGTATCATAAACCACATTCTTTACAACATCCGTCAAGCCGATATCGGACCACCCCAGATTCATCGCAGCCCTCCACGTATAATAACGGCCCAATAATTCGCAGGAGGGATCGCCTTCCCAGCATTTTGTACTTTCGAGTAAATTATTTTTCAATGCGCTATCGGCATTCGAAGATGCAGTATCGGCGTAGTTCAAATTTTCAGCCATCCATGTCTGCGTAACACCACCCCAATTATACGTAACCGTCTTATACGTTTTACCGTCACGATTATCGACCATCGTCCCATTTGTGTATTCAACCCTTTTCCATCCCGGTACCCATTTATTGGAATGACAAATGACCGAAATATCATTGGCTCCGCCCAAAATCTTTTGCGTTTCATTTTCGCGAGATTCCGTACAACGTCCTATTTCCGTATTACGAGTAAAACTACCTATTTGATAATCAATAAACTTAATCGTATTCGCATATACCCGTTCTGCATCTTCTCCCAAAGCAGCAACAGCTGCAGGCGGTACAAAATAATGAGTTTCTATGCTAATCGGGAGAGAACCTCCGCGAATAAAGTTCTGACTCTTTGCAAAACGCATTATCCGCAACACATAGGACAATTCTCCATTTACACTTTCCAAGTTTTCAAAATCGCCTAAGTCATCATAAACACCATAACGGTCAAGGACTTCTAATTCCGCTCTTTTTGATGCCGAATCAAAAGGCATACCTTCCGCATAGTATTTTTTTACCAATGGGACTTTCATATCCGATAACGAATTAACACTTATTTTTTGATATTTCCGCACATCAACAATAGCCCCTAACGGAATTCGATATTTTCTTCCGGTGAACATGCTATCAGCCGAAAAGTCAGGTATTATACCAACACAATCGTAGCTAAGACAAAAATCCTGTACTTCGACAAGCACGTACGGACTGCTAAAATCAATTTCTTTAAATGCGAAGTGACCATCCCCATTATCTATCGTATCAACGAGGACGCGCCCCGTCGTATCAAGAGTTAATGAATCCAGCTCATAAAGAGTTACAGGAACCCCTTCAGCAGCTTTCAATATTTTATCATTATTTAGAGAAGCCTCCGAATCGGTTCCATTAATCTGCACTTTCAGCAATTTCGGATAAACATCGCTAGCCAGGCCAACCAAGGCGAACCCTTGTTCTTCGGCGGCACCGCCATGAGCACCGTTTATCGGCGAATTATCTTCGGAACAGCCCGAATAAATCATGAGAAGAGCAAACGCCATAAACAAGCAGAACGCCGCCCCGATAAAATCACGCACAAGCGTATTACGATTTGAATATTTCATGGTTTCCTCCTAGTCCTTTTTATTTAAACTTTTGTTTGTCATCGGGAAGAACTGCACGTTCAAGCGATAGACTTCGTCTGTCGCAGATTCACGTGTCGCAATCGCGATGATGTCCTTGCGGAACTCGGCAATTTTCCGTACAATTTCCTCGTACGCTTCGCGGGTGATGCCAAGCGTAAGGCCCGAAAAATGGCGTTCGTCCTGCGGCACGCCCTCGATAGCGTCGAGCGCGAACTCGCCCATTTGACGATGCATTCCGCGAACCGCCAGTGGAGTCACTTCCATCGGACCGGTCGTCACGACCTTATCCGTCTGTTCATAATTGCCGTCTTTGTCTTTTTTCAGCAAGTCGGCCTTGACCAAGAAATTCAAGGTCTCGCTCACTTCGGCAGCACTGATTTTTTCGCGACAGGCATGAGCGAGTGCCAAAGGTTTTGCGCCAGGCATCGCGGGAGCGAGTTCACGGAGCACCGGATTTTTCCAGTCCTCGAAAAAGCGGAACGACTCCCCTTCCAGAATTTTCATCTTGCGAGATTCTGCAATAGAAAGCATATTGCTGAACGCAGAACGTTTTTCGTCATCGGTCTTTGCATGGCAAAACTTGACCATTTCGACAAAGAACTTGCATTCATAATCCGCAAGGTGCATAGCCTTGCCCGTACGAGCCGCAGCTTCCTCGCTCAAGTTGAAGCGACCTTCGCTCACGTATTTAAGGTAAACCGGCGACGAGAAACCCGCCGCAGTAGCGAATTCCTGCCAAGAAAACGCAGACTTCGCCTTTCGATCGGCGTAGTAGTCGGCAATATACTGGCGGTAGTCCCTGTATTCAAGTATATCTTTCATTTATCCTCCTTACAAGACGGCCTCTTCTAGCAACTTTTTGAGCGGGGTCGCCAGTGGGCCGTTTGTTGATATTCCAAATATAGTCTTTTAATTTTCAAAAAACAATAGTTTTACAATATTTTTTATTGATTTTTATTAAAATTTTTATGATTTTATAAAAAGATTTAAAAATAAATCATTTTTACAATATGAATTTTTAAGTTTGAATTACACCGCCGGTGTCGGAAGGTCTGACGCAATCATCCGCACGGGGAAAGTCAATCACTTTACTTCAATTACATACTAAAAAAGGAAATTCGACATCTTAGTATGTAAAATTCGGCAGGAAAATGCTTCAAAAGCGCCGCAAAACTCGATTTTTCGACATACGCTCTCCAAAATCGACTTCAAAGCTGAATTTTGCCGCAAAAATTACATACTAAAAGCCACAAAAGGGATTTTAGTATGTAAGCACACAAAGTAACAGAACTTCAATTACATACTAAAAAGAAAAAACAGGCGTTTTAGTATGTAAAATCCGGCAGAGAAATGCTTCAAAAGCGCCGCAAAACTCGATTTTTCGACATTTTCTCTTCAAATTCGACTTCAAAGCAGACTTTTGCCGCAATAATTACATACTAAAAGCCACAAAAGTAATTTTAGTATGTAAGCATATAAAGTAACAAGATTCCAATTACATACCAAAAAGGAAAAAAGGCTTTTTAGTATGTAAAAATTGGCTTGATTTTACGCACAAAAAAATGTTTTTATATTTTTTCCATGAATCTTTTCACAAAAATCGACATTCCGGCCACAAATTGGCAAATCGACTACACGTCGCAACTCGCATTTTTCGGTTCGTGTTTCGCAGATAACATTTCTGCACAATTCGCATCGCGGAAATTCAAGGTTTTGGCGAATCCGTTCGGGACAGTATATAACCCGCTCTCCGTAGCAATGCAAATTAAAGCGATTGCGAATAAGAAGATTTTTGGAGGCCAGGAAATTTTTCAGGACATGCGTCCCGATCGAGCGGGGAGCAACGCCCCTTGGCACTGCTGGGATGCGCACGGTTCACTTTCGGCGGCAACCCGTGAAGACTGCGTTGCGAAGCTAAACGAAGCCTCGACCCATGCGCTGGAATTTTTGCAAAAGACCGATATCGCATTCATCACGCTCGGAACTTCATTCGTTTATTTTTTGAAGAGCATCGGGGCGGCCGTTTCGAATTGCCACCAGCAAAACCCCAATTTGTTCATACGCAAAATGATTTCCGTAAATCACGTAGTAGCAGCACTGAAAAGCATCGTGCAAGACTTGCGGAAGATAAAAAGCGATATGCGGATTGTTTTCACGGTTTCACCGCTACGGCACTTGAGCGACGGCGCACACGGGAACACGCTTTCGAAAGCGACGCTGCAACTTGCGATAGATAAAGTTATTCAAGAGATTGCTCCGCCAGGCTCCCACGCTCCGCTCGGAGTAAGTGTAGCTCGCAACGACATAGGAGCCGAGTGCGGCGGAAACGTTCACATTTCCATCGCCGAGGCGAACCAGTCATGCGCTCCGCGCAATGATGTAGGAACAAAACTGGAGCCGGCCCAGCAAAATCGCAAAACTTCTGTCGAATATTTCCCAAGTTACGAAATCGTGATGGACGAGCTACGCGATTACCGTTTTTACGACAGCGACATGGTTCACTTGTCCAAAACCGCTGAAGAATACATATTCGAACGCATGGTCGAAACGTATTGCAGCGAAAAAACGCACGAAGATATCAAGCAAGTCGAGAAGTTCCTGAAAATGGCGAATCACCACATACAAGATGCAGACTCCCCCGCCACCGCGACATTTCTTCAAAAGCTACACGCAGAAGCTAAAAAGCTCGAAAGCCAAATCGCAGGATTGAACCTTGACAATGAAAAGTTCAAGAAATGACTGGATCCGTGTAAGCCGGCCCCGGAATAAAAGCAACCAAGGCGAATGTTGCGAAAATGCTTGCATTTTCATAACTGAGCCGAAGTGCTTTGTACTTGTACAAATCCGGGGTGACAGCATTAAGGATGACGAGACGCATGAGCATGACAATGCATAAAGAAGGCGGGCCGAAGCCCGTCTTCCTTTTTCCTCCTAACAATATTCCCAACGCGTCTCGACAGATTTAGTTCTTGATGCAACGGATAGCAGCTGATCCATATGGAGCATAAGGATCCACTATATCTTTATCAGACCAATCATTTTCAAGCCCGTACATAACAGAATGCGTACCAGAAAGCTCATCAAGTCCGAATCCTTTTCCAAATTCACTAGAATTAAACAACCCCACAACAAACCAAGGATTATCTACTACCAAGAAGCTATTATAAAAAGCACCTCCTCTATAGCGCATCATATTAAAGAGATTGTCAAACGACAACTGGACTGAACTATACAAACCAAAACCGGTCGCAGTTTCATCGTAAAGAACAGGCACTACATTACCATAATCAACTCCATATTCATTACCCAAATTACGAAGCAAAGACACCCAGTCATTCAATGTCGGGATTCTCCAACCATCCGGGCAAATTCCTTGATAAGAATTTACATCCGATTTTTTAACAAGATCAGAATAGTTTGAATGCCAAGTTCTGTATTCCACTTGACCAGTCGTAAAATCCACATCAACAAACAAAGTATCGCAAGGATTATTACCATCCCATTCCTGCTCTAAAGCATCTACACATCCTTTTTCCATAAACGCGGTATCACCTTTTGCACCAACAGAATACACTTTTAAATCATCATAATTTATTTTCATTGCAGCAAGCCACGGATACTCACGTCCAAACGCTTCGCAGTCCGTTTCAACAAATCGTTGCATACAAGATACGCCGTCAACACCCGTAAAATCAAGATTTTCAGCCATCCAAGTCTGAGAGCCATCGCTCCAATTATACGTCACCGTCTTGTACTCTTTTCCATCGCGGTTGTCCACCATCCTTCCATTTACATGTTCTATTGATTTAAATCCCATAGTCCATTTACCCGAGCGACACACGACATCAATAAATGAACCATTGTTTAGGCTATTTATCTTACCCACATCATTTTCACGAGTCTCCGTACACAGTCCCAAGCCATCTAGTTTGGCCAAATAACCAACTTCATAATCCGTCATTTTCAAAGAATTCAAATAATATTGCTCCACCAGTTTACCCTTTCCGACAAAATTTTTGGATGAAGCATAATAGAGAAATTTATCTTCTCTTTCAAGATAAAATCGAAGATTAAAATCATCATATTGCATCAAAGCACTCACATAAGGCAGATCTGAATTTTCCTCATTCAATGTTTCAAATGCGCCAAGATCTTCATATACGCCAAAGTCTTCAAGAATCTTACGTTCAGCCATTTTTGTCGCTTCAGCAAACGCCTTTCCCTCAGCAACATAGCTCATCAAAAGCGGAATTTTCGCACTAGTCAATGAGTTTACACTCACGCTCTGTTTTTTTCGCAAATCAACAATTGTTTTAAACGTCCTATATTTAACAGTAGTATCAAGCTTTTCTTCATCTGAGTTCAAACGCACACTAACAGAATCATAGGGTTCCCACTTTTCAATCAACACATACGGACTATTTAGAGCAAGCGAATCAAAAGCAAATCGACCTTCATCATTATCAACAGTATCGGCAAATAAACGACCCGTTGTATCAAAAGTCAAAGAATCCAATTCATAAACAGTAACAACAGATCCTTTAGCAGCAAATACAGAGCCTTCAAACCTTGAAGATTCTTCCACCGTACCACCATCATCCATTCGTAACAACTTAGGATAAACATCACCCACCTGCCCCACCAAGGCATAGACACCCGTTTCTTCAACAGTGCCACCGGCAACAGTGTCATTATTTTCTGAGCACGCTGCGAACACCAAAGCGGTTAGCATCGCCATTTTGCGAACAAATGTTCTGTTAAAATTCAAGTAATTCATAGTTTCCTCCCATTCTATTTTTTTAAATTCTGTTTTTGCGTCAGCGGGAAAAGCTGCATATTCAGACGATAGACTTCGTCCGTTGCGGCATTTTTTCGAGCAATCGCGACAACTCTTTTACGGCAATCGGCAATTTCTTGCACGATTTCGTCGTAGCCTTCTTTTGTGATGCCGAATGTGACACCGGAGAAATTTCGTTTATCCTGAGTCACACCCTCAATCGCATCAAGCGCGAGTTCACCCATTTGGCGGTGCATCGTGCGGACAGCCAACGGAGTCACTTCCATGCGGCCCGTCGTCAAGGATTTGTCCGTTTGTACGTAATTGCCTTCGTCGTTCTTTTCAAGGAAACCGCCCTTGACCAAAAAGTTCA
>JAEEGJ010021776.1_pt1 | contig 13731 bp, 8 predicted proteins | sample 8958761 | NCBI WGS metagenome assembly JAEEGJ01 (sample SAMN16246546, study PRJNA631951) | gut metagenome | biome: gut microbiome; feature: rumen; material: RS-attached | host: Bos | place: Iran: Karaj | collected 2018-10 | reverse complement strand
TTATCAGGTAGTTGACGCTGTTGGAAAGGTTCTTCACTTTATAGCAGTAATCGTCTATCTCGTGAAGAAGCTTCTTATTGTTATGTTTGTTTATTCTGTGTTCTTCCGAGAGTATCATGTTACATACACCTTATCTCTAAGTGACGAATGAAAGCGGCGATCTTGCCGATATATAGCTGTTATGTACTGTTATATCCTTCAAAGAATCGAGTTTTTATGACGCCAGTAAAATACAGAGGTAACCGAGACAAAACATTCTTCTGCTGTTTCTTTGTGATTCTTTATCTAACAAGAAATACAAATACTGAGTACAATCTTTACACTTTCCGTTCTTAACGACATAAGAGCCTTCGCAATAGATACATGCATTACCATCGGCAATACGTGTTTCAATAAGGAAGTCCTTTAAATTGTCATTATGTACATTTACATTGTTGGAAAGGGGCGTTTAAAACACAATACGGTCAGTGAAGGATAATTTCTTATATGCAGCAATGATTTCATTCGATTCTGCAATTTTTCGGGCTCCATTTACAACAAACAAATGTTCTGCTCATATGATATAGCCAGAACGAATGTTTGTCAACTAAGAAGTTTAAAAGAGCCACTCATTTTATCCCCAAAACAGCCCCTGTCCGTGATAGAATGGTAAGCACTTTTATTGTTTAGAGGGTGTATATAAAGTGAGAACTGTTAATGATCTCGGCTTTGCGGTGCCGGATATTCTTATTCCGCAAGAAGGTACAGACTTCAAAAAATGGGCAGTAATTGCCTGCGACCAGTACACATCAGAACCTGAATATTGGGAGAGCTGTGAGAAAGAAGTAGGAACTGCTCCTTCCACATTGAATCTCGTTCTTCCTGAAGTTTATCTCGGAACAGAGAAAGAAACAGAAAAGCTCGGTTCCATTGCAAAAACAGCAAGAAAATACTTAGATGAAGGCATTCTTTCCGATCTCGGCACAGGCTTCATCCTGACAGACAGGGCAACAGAGCTCCATCCTTCGAGAAGAGGCCTCATGGCTGCGATCGATCTCGAAGGCTACAGCTTCGAACCCGGCAACAAGAATATATGCAGAGCTACTGAGGGCACGGTACTCTCGAGAATTCCTCCGAGAGTAAGGATCAGAGCCAATTCACCTTTGGAACTCCCACATATCATGATCCTCATCGATGACCCCAAGGGACTTACGATCGAGAAGGCATTCGACATGGCAAAGGAAGAAGGCTTAAAGCCTTTGTACGATACTGATCTTATGCTCGGCTCAGGCCACATCACAGGAACATTTATTCCTGACGACTCTCCTATCGCAGAGTCAATAATCTCAGGCCTTTCAACACTTAAGGCCAATAATGCTGATGGTCTGTTGTTCCTCGTTGGCGACGGAAACCACTCCCTCGCTTCAGCTAAAGCTCACTGGGAGAACATAAGAGAAAACCTCTCAGACGAAGAAAAGAAAAACCACCCTGCAAGATATGCACTTGCAGAGATCGTAAATATCCACGACAAGGGCCTTGATTTTGAGCCTATTCACAGAGTTGTATTCAACATTTCCGGCGAGGAATTCATCGCTAAGGCAAAGGAATACTTCAAGGACAACGGCATTGAGATCAACGGTGCCGACGAAGGCAAGCAGACATTTGTCGTAGTTACCGAAGGCGCAGAAGACGTCAAGGTATCTCTGGCAAATCCTCCGCACACCCTTGCTGTAGGTTCTGTTCAGATGATGATAGACGCACTTGGTCTTGAGTGCGATTACATTCATGGCGAAGACTCCGTAAGAAAGCTTGCAACAGCAGGCAATACGGGCATTCTCGTTCCTGCCATCGGCAAGGATACTTTCTTCGGAACAGTTGAAAAAGAAGGTGTCTTCCCCAGAAAGACTTTCTCCATGGGCGAAGCATTCGAAAAGAGATTCTATCTTGAGGCAAAGAAGATCGGATAATGGATTCTGACGGCATTTTTGTAGATGAGAAGAAAACTGTCTGCATAATCGGATCCGGTTTATCGGGTCTTACCTGCGGAATGAAGCTTGCAAAAGCAGGCTTTAATGTAACTGTCGTTGAGGAGCTCGCTTCTCCCGGCGGTCTTCTCGCATATACAAGAATCGGAAGAGAATATTTAGAGCTCCTCCCCCACCATTTGAGAAAGAGCGACAAAGCACTTTTGGCGCTGTCAAAAGAGATGGGCGTAGATGACAAGATCGGCTGGTTTGATTCGGCATGGTCCGGAAAAGCATCACACCGCAAGGTCGGTTACTACGAAGGCGGTTTCGCATGCCTTATCTCAAGCCTTATGCAGGCTATAACAGATAACGGCGGACATATTTACTATTCGACAACCGTTGCCGAGATTGCAAGACTCGGAAGCGGAATGTACAGGACGAGCTGCATTCTTTCCAATTCGACCAGAGTCGTGATCGACAGCGCTTATGTTGTATTCACAGGTTCATGCAGAACCTTCGTTAATGTCAGCCACGGTCTTCCTATCCCGATGGATGACAGAGACATCTTAATGAACGTCACATACAGTGCGAAGATCACTGCGATGATGGTAATGAAGCACGAACTGTCCCAGATGTTCTATCAGGTTCCGCCGAAAGATTCAGATCTTCCCTTCAAGGCGATAATCAATCACACAAGTGCTTTCGGAGAGAGAGGCTACGGCGGATACGTAGTATATCTGGTTGGTTCATGTTCTATCACGGACGAGCTCTGGATCGACAACGATGCCGAGATCATGCTCAAGTACTTTGCCGGACTCAGAAAGCTCTATCCTTCACTTCGTAAATCCGACGTCAAATCATGGCGTCTTACCAAGACAAGATATGCACTTACATCACAGTATCCGGAGATCGATCTTACTAATCCCTGCGAGAATCTGTATGTATGTTCAACAGGTCTTACCAAGTATGCTACTAGTGAAACACCCGAAAACCATATGGATTCGGTCGTAAGTCTCGCGGGAAAGATCAGTGCTGAGATAATTAAATCTTACGAGGAATCCCTTGTAAGACCCATTGAATCTGCTCCCGTTACTGAGCTTAATGCCCAGGATATCAAGTCAAAAGATTCATTTGAAGGAGTTCTGTCATGAATAAGGTTTTTGAGGATTCAAGATTTGGTCCTACTTCACCTTTGCGCTTTTTCTTTTTCTTACTTCCTTTTGCAATTGCCACTATGCTCGGTGTCTGCACCATGGGAAGCAAAGATACGGCCAGCTGCCTTTGGTGGGCTTTCTGCCTCCTTCTGATAGGACTTGCCACTCTTCCTCTTGCAACCAAGATCTGGGAAAACTTCTCTTCAGGCGGTTTCATATTGTCCCAGACAATGGGAATCGTGTTTACAGGACTTGTCCTGTGGATCCTTACTCACGTAAAGCTATTCAGATTAAACGTTATATGCATTTTGTTATCTGTGATCTTAGTCGCTTTATGCTGCTATATCCCGAAAACATTCAGGCAGTCTTTGGTCAAGAAACTTAACACCAAAGGATTTGTTGAAGCGGCAGTTATCGAAGAGACCGTTTTCATCGTTATCCTTTTCCTCATGTGCTATTTCAAGGGCTTCCTTCCTGACATCAACGGTCAGGAGAAATACATGGATTACGGCTTCATAATGTCCATGATGAGAAATGACAAGCTTCCTGCAAATGACATGTGGCTTTCGGGATACTCTATAAATTACTACTACTTCGGCCAGTATCTCTGGACGGTAATCATCAAGGCTACAGGCGTTAATACCGGCGTAGGATATAATCTTGCAATGTGTTCTGCAACGGCAATTCCGTTTGCTTTGAGTTTTTCCATAGGCAAATTCCTCGTTGAAGCTTCAACCATGAAGGGCTTCATTGACAACAAGGTGATCAAGTATGTTGCAGGATTCTTTACAGGATGTGCGGTTTCTCTCTGGGGCAATTCACATTCCTTCTATTATGACGAAAACAGCATCGGAAACACCTTCCTTAAGACATTCAGCAATTGGGGGATCAACGTAGGAAGAACAGATAATTTCTTCTATCCCGACAGCACGAGATTCATCGGATGGAATCCTGAAGTAACCACAAACGGCGGTGACTTCACGATCGAGGAGTTTCCTTTCTATTCTTATCTGGTAGGCGACCTCCACGCACACGTTATCTCAATGATGATCGTCCTTCTTATCACGGCGATCATGCTGTCGCTCATAAGCTCGGTAAAGCTTCCGACAAGCGAGGAAGCAGCTGTTACCACGAGCTTTGAGAACTTAAGCTCCGGTCACTCGAGACTCGTTCCGGAATTTACGGCAACCATTAATCTCCATCTGGTTTTGTGCGCTATCCTTTTGGGCTGTGCACAGATGACAAACTACTGGGATTTCCTCATCTATTTCATTTTCTGCTCAATGGCTTTCCTGATCGTTAACACGATCAAGTCAGGCGAGTTCGTAAATCTTTTCGGAGCCATCGTCTTCGTCATAAATGTCGGAGGAATACTCATTATTTATCTTTCACAGGGAAGCAACCCGCTCCTGCTTTATGCTTTGGAAGCGATCCTTATGGTAGCTGTCTTCCTCTTCCTGGTTGTAAGTCCTTCGGCTCTTCCGAGAACATCTTTCCAGATGAGCTTCCTCTTTACATTTGCTACATTGACCGCACTTCCGTTCAATCTCAATTTCGATATGATCTCGAACTCTTTGGGTAAGGTTAAGAACACTTCCCCTCTGTTCCAGCTCTTCATTTTGTACGGAACACATGTAATAATCTGCGTTTTCTTTGTAGTCATGGTATTTGTCTTTAAGAATTACCAGTATGTTTCCACATCTAAAGCCAAGAAACTTTCAGGTGCAACACCCGTTATCGGCGGAAACGAGAATTATACGAATCCCATCCAGAAGTTCTTTGCAACAAGAAACATCATCGATATCTTCGTCTGCGGAATGACCGTTGTCGGCATCATGATGCTGATCGCGCCCGAGATTTTCTACGTAAGAGATATCTACACAGCAGGATATCTCCGTTCCAACACGATGTTCAAGTTCTGCTTTGCGGCATTCATAATCCTGTCTATCTGCATGATCTATTCCGTTGTAAGACTCTTATGGTTTGTAAACAAGAAGGGAAAATACAGCAGTGCCCTTTTTGCAGTAGCTATAGTCTTCGGTCTGATGCTCTTTATTCCTGCCCATTACACTATGGCATCTTTAAAGCAGCGCTGCGGAAAAGATCTCAAAAAGGAAGATTATAAACAATTAGACGGCACAGCTTATCTCGAGTATTATACGTCCTCGATAGTAAATGAAAACTATCCCGGAAACCTCACTTCTTACCAGGTCTGCATCAACTGGTTTAACTCTAATGTAAAGGGCGATCCGGTTATCTGTGAGGCATACGGAGACAGCTATACCGACAGCTGCATAGTCTCAGCTTATACAGGACTTCCTACCGTATTCGGATGGCAGACACACGAATGGCTCTGGAGATTCCACGGCATCGTAGACAAGGATCAGGATCTTCTTGTTTCTGATCCTGACAGGGATGTATGGGAGCTCTATATCACTCCGAGACATAACGATGTTGATACTGTCTATCTGAGCGAATCACCTGAAGAGGTCCAGTCACTGATCAACAAGTACAAGATCCAGTACATCATCATCGGCGACATGGAGCGCTTCAAGTACGGATACGATAATTCCTATATATTTAATGAATTGGGAGTGCCGGTATTCAGCTACGATACGCTCACGGTTTATAAGGTAACACCGAATTCTATAGGCTGATCGATCCTATAGGGAGTTCTTCTGACGGATCGATCTTTACAGAAGAGGGATCAGTCCCCTCTCCTTCGTCGTATGTCAGCTCACCGCAGACAAGAGCTATGGGGCATTTTATCCTGCTCCCGTATTTGCCGTCACCTGCAAGAGGATGTTTTCTCGAAGCGAACTGGGTCCTTATCTGGTGAGTCCTTCCGGTATCCAGAGTAACTTCCACATAAGACACATCTTTTTCTTCGTTATAAGAAAGGACCTTATATCTTAATCTGGCTTCTTTTACGCCTTTGCGCATCCTCTTTACGGGGAATGTTCGGTTGCTCCTGGAATCGTGGAAAAGAAGGTCCTCCATAATGCCTTCATCAGTCTCCAATCTTCCCTGGCAAACGAGGAAATATTTCTTATCTAATACTCTTATTCTCTTGCCGGAATCAGCTGCAGCAATTATGCCGGGAACAGGCACATCGAGCCTTGAAAGGCATGCCATGCCGGCAGAAGCGATCTTCTCGCTGTCTTCTCCTCTTTCTTTATAAAGGATCTGATATCCACTACCTTCGGCTAAGATCTTCGACATAAGCTTTAACAGATATATAAGGATATATTTTCGCGGCCGCCGTCTAAGAATACTTCAACGGTTCCGACATCTTCTATTACACTGATCTCAGGACATTCCCTGTATGCCCTGTCAAACAAAGTACAGCCTTCAAACTGGACCCTGAGCCTGCCTGAACCATAACTTACAAAGCGGCTTTCCCTGATCTGTCTGGACTTAAGGCCGCCATAAGGCATAAGGCAGACTTCGCCCTTTCTCGATATGAATAGTTCTCTTGGGATAGAGATCGAAGAAGAATTCATCCTCATAGAAAACATCCATGCCATTAAGACCTTCCTGCCATCTTCATCTTCGCAGATCACGGGATTTAAGAAATCATCTCCTAGATCTACAGGCTTAAAAGGCTCTTTTTCGTCATCGAAAACAAATTCATATCCGTTGTAATCGCCCGTCGCAAATAAGACTTTGGTAGGTATATGTCGCTCGCTCTGGATAATGAAGATCCATTTGCCGTCAACTTCTGCTAACTGGGGCACTTCGATAACGCTTCCAAACCTTCCGTCTGACAGGATCTCACCCATGTAATTCCAGTCGATGAGGTCATCAGATTCATACTGGAGGACCTTTGCTATGCCGTCATTTCCTGCACCGACGATCATGCGGAAAGTGTTTTTATACTTAAAAACAAAGGGTTCCCTGAATTTCGAACTGCCTTCAAAAGGCGAGGCTGATATAGGGTTCTTATCGCTCTTGGAAAAGCAGATACCGTCTTCAGAATATGCTGCCCTTATTGTTTCTTTTCCATCAGAGGCAGTTGCATTATAAAACAGCCATATCCTGTTATCGTGAACTATCGCAGAGCCTGAATTGCAGCACATCTCTTCTTCCGGACTTATCGCCACAGGGCACTCTTCCCAGGAAATCAGGTCTTCAGATACTGCATGTCCCCAATGCATCAGGCCGTATCTCGGAAGATACGGATTAAGCTGGAAGAAAAGGTGATATTTACCTTTGAAATAAACAAGACCGCAGGGGTTTCCCAGCCAACCTTCTTTTCTCGAATAATGGTATTTCACTGGGGTTACCTCTGCGGTCTGAAATTCAATTAACCTGTTTATTAATCAGCGAGCTCTAAGAGAGATACTTTGAGTACGCCCTCAGCCTTTGAAAGCTCGTCAATGATCTCCTTGGATACAGGCTGGTCGATAGCAACGAATGCCTGTGCATGCGGGTTATCAGAACCATCCTGGTTCTTTCTTCCCCAATGCATGGAAGCGATGTTGATGTTGTGGTTTCCGAGAACTGTTGCGATCCTTCCGATTACGCCCGGAACATCGTTGTTCTTGAGAGCGAGAACTGTATCGGAGAGAGGGCAGTTCATCTCGTAACCGAAGAAGGAAACGATAACCTCTGTGTCAGGTCCGAATACTGTACCGTTGATCTTAAGCTCTCTGCCGTCCTCTGTAACGAACTTAACGTTGATGAGGTTGTTGTACTTCTGGATGGACTCTGTCTTTGTCTCAACGACTTCGATGCCTGTCTCAGCCATGCACTCCTGTGCGTTAACGTAAGATACGTGATCGTTGCCCATACCCTTCAAAAGGCCCATCATGAGTGAGAGTGTGATGATGCCTGTGCCGGAGCTCTCAGCAAGCTCGCCTCTGTATCTTACTTCAACCTTTGTAATAGGTGTTGCTTCAGCCTGGAAGTACATACGGCCGATCTTCTCAGCGAGTGAGCAGTAAGGCTTGATGTCTTCGATGCTGCCGGAGAACTGGGGCATGTTGATAGCTGCAACGAGTTCACCCTTCAAAGCGCCATCGATGAGCTCAACGATTCCCTGACCTACCTTAGCTGTAGCTTCAACTGTGGAAGCACCAAGGTGAGGTGTGATGTAGCAGTGGGGAGCGTGGAGGAGAACGTTATCGTACTCCTGCTCGCCGGGTGCCTTGTTGTAAGAAGGCTCCTTATCGAATACGTCGATTGCAGCTGCAGCAACCTGGCCTTCAGCCAAAGCATCAGCAAGATCCTGTTCGTTTACGAGACCGCCTCTTGCAGCATTAACAATCCTTACACCTCTCTTACACTTATAGAGCTGTTCCTTGGAAAGGATGCCGTAAGTTTCCTTTGTCTTAGGTGTGTGAAGTGTGATGAGGTCGCACAAAGGAAGGAGCTCATCAAGAGTCTTGCATCTTGTAACTCCGAGCTTGTCGAACTTCTCCTGGGGAACATAAGGGTCATAAGCAACAACATTCATTCCTACGCCCTTGAGCTTTCTGGAAACGATAGAACCGATACGGCCCAAACCGATAACACCTGCTGTCTTTCCTTCGAGCTCGATTCCTACCCAGTTGCCACGTCTGAAGTCGCCGTTGTGAACGCCTTCATTAGCTGTGCAGAGATTACGGAAGATTGAGAATGCATGACCTACGGCGAGCTCACCTGCTGCCATATTGTTTGCTGTAGGAGTATTAAGAGCGATAACGCCGTGCTCTGTACAAGCCTTAACATCAATGTTGTCGATACCTGTTCCGGCTCTGCCTACTGCCTTAAGACAGTCAGCGTTATTCAAAAGTGTTTCGTTGATCTTTGTAGCTGATCTTACGATGATCGCATCAAAACCCTTGATATGCTGTTCGATCTCTTCCTGAGAATGGCCCAGATATTCTTCTACTTCGTAGCCTCTGTCTCTCAAGTACTGAACGCTCTCTTCTGCGATGCTCTCTGTGATAAGGATCTTCATTGTTGTTCCCCCCGTAATTATTCTTCTATATTAGATTTAAGCTTTTGCTTTAAGTTCTTCGATCGTGTCTTTGAGATCGCTTAAGTATGTCTTAAGTTCCTCTTCTGTAAGATCACCCATGTGAGCGATTCTGAAGGTCTTGTCCTTCAAAGGACCATAACCGTTGCTCATGAGGTAACCCTTCTCGCCCATAGCCTTGATAAGGTCTGATGTTGCGATTCCTGTTGTATTTGTTACGCATGTAACTGTAACTGAGAGGTTCTCGGGATTGGAATAGAGTTCGCAATTCTCTCTTGCCCAATCCTGAGCGATCTTAGCGAGCTTTACGTGCTTCTGATATCTGTTCTCGATGCCTTCAGCAAGGATCTTGTCGAGCTGGTAATCAAGAGCGAACATGTGTGACTCGGAAGGTGTTGAAGGATACTGGTAAGGCTTTTCCTTAACGAACTTAACGAGTTCAAGATAGTCAAAATAAAGACCTCTGTTCTCAACTGTCTCAGCCTTCTTGATGGCCTTTTCGGATACGGAAGCGATAGCCATTCCCGGAGGAAGTCCCAAGCACTTCTGTGTTGATGTGATGCAGACGTCGATACCGAGCTCATCTACAGGGATATAATCACCTGCCATTGATGAAACAGCGTCAACGCATACGATGACATCGGGATATTTCTTATAGACCTCAGCGAGCTTATCCATGGGATTGTGGATACCTGTTGATGTCTCATTCTGTGTGATAGTGATAAGGTCGTACTTACCTGTTGAGAGAGCTGCCTCGATCATCTCAGGTGTAGTAGGCTGACCGAGCTCTGACTCGAAAAGATCAGCTGCGATACCGTTGGATGTGCACATCTTGTGCCATCTCTTACCGAATGCACCGATTGAGAAAACTGCGGCTCTTGTCTTAGTAAAGCTTCTTACAGCACCTTCCATAAGACCGCTGCCTGATGACGTGGATAAAACGATAGTGTTATTTGTCATCATTACCTTCTGGAGCTTTTCAGAAATAGACTGCTGAAGAGCTGACATATCCTTGGTTCTGTGTCCGATCATAGGAGTAGACATCTTCTCCAAAACATCATCGGAAACCTCGATAGGACCAGGTATAAACAGTTTCTTATGCATGTGTGAGACCCTCTTTTCGCGCATTATTATTAGAGCAATAGCATTATATACTTGAAAGTCATCTTTTTGTAATAAAGTTAGTTGACTAAATAGCCAAAAAACAAGCCGCCTGCCGTGAAATACACGAGCAGGCGGTCTGATTGTTTTTGTTATGTCCCCTGTTTGGGCAAAGATTACGTGAGGTGAATCGAGCTGTTGACCTCAGCTTGGGTGGTCGTCGTAGCTGATGTAGCGTCGCCGCCGCCAGTCGTTGCACCACCTGCGCTCCAGGTATTCGGGATCTCACCTGTGATTACACCAAGCGGAGGTAAGAGGAGTCTGTCTCCGGGGTTAGGTCCTGTATATGTAGCAGGATCGAGCTTGTTGTATGTAATGATGATCGAGATCCTCGGGTCGTTGTTCTTATCGATATCGATGCCGTATACATAATGGAATACATCCCACCATGTTCTGTAGCCAGTGTATTCTGAGAAGCAGAAATAACCGATAGGAGCAGAAGCATCAGGTAAAGTTGCCTGTGTGGTTGTTGTCGTAGGCGGTGTTGTGACCTCTTCAGAAGATGTCGAAGGAACTGTCTCAGCGGGCTTCTTGTTCTTGCTGCAGCCCCTTGCGATCAGTGATACAACAACGATGATGCAGATCAAAAGGATCGCGAGGAACGCAATAAACATATAACCATTGCGGTTGAGCTTGACTTTCTTTCCGCCGCCGCCACCGCCGTTTCCGCTCTTTGCGGGAGAAGCTGCCGGGCGGGGGCTGCTGCCCTGAGGCTTGCCGTTGTTGTTCGGGCCGGAACCTGAAGGTCTGTAAGAAGTCTGTCCGGGATTTGTATACTGAGCCTGCTGAACAGGATCAGGCATAGGTGCAGGCTGCTGAGTCTCAACAGGTGCGCTATAACCGAATGTCTGTTCTCCGCCATAGACCTGGCCGCTGTCGTCAACGCCAAGGATATTGTTGAACCACTCTTCATCGAGTGAAGATGAAGAAGAAGCGGAAGCCTGAGGCTGTGCATATTCATCGCCGAATCCCTGCTGGGGCTGTGCTGAATAATCGGTATAACCGCTCTGAGGTGCTGCTTCCTGCTGATAGTACTGTCCGGCTTCAGGGTTCTGATATCCCTCCTGAGGATTCTGATATCCTCCCTGGGGATATTCGCCGAAGCCGCCAACAGGAGCTTGGTCGTAACCCGGAACGTATCCGTTGTCAGCATTTCCGTTTTCAGGATATCCGTTGTTATCCATTGGTACACCTCCCTGCATATATACATTCTGATTGCCATATGTGCCATAACTGCTCTGATCGGCAGTCGAGAATGCTTCCGCACCATAAGGCTGATAAGGCGGTACCTCCGAAGGAGCTTCAGCGCCAGTATAATCCCCATATACAGAAGCGTTATTAAAAGGTTCAGAAATATTCTGTTCAGATCCGACAGCATTTACCGGATTGTTGTAGTTATCAGAGTCGTAGAGGGGCATCTGAGGAATATCATCAGCCTTAGCCTGTACTCCTTCTTCAGCTCCAATAGCAAATGCGGGATCACCGAAAGGAAGAATGATGTCATCAGGTGAAGAAGCAATAACAGGTGCTGCCTGAGGAACTACTTCTTCGATAACGGGAGCAGCAGGCTCAGCCGGAGCTGCAGATGCTGCGGGTGCAGCAGGCTCAACGGGCTTTTCGACTTCAGGGAAATCAACGTCGAGCTTATCTTCTTCCTTGATCTCAGGCTTTTCTTCCTTGATCTCGAATTCGGGAACAGGAATAGAAGAAGCCTCTTCGGAAGGAACGGGCTCAGCCTTGGGAGCTACGTCCTCACCGAATACGAGCGGTGCTGTATTCTTGAGATCCTGTACGTTTGTCTTGCCGTAAGGATCGAATGTATCTTCAACATTTGCCGTAACATCAGCAGAACCTGCATCGACCTTTACTTCGCCGGGTGCGAAAACGATCTCTTCAGCTTTGTTAACAACTGCAGGTGCCGGAGGAACCACAGCAGGAGCGGGCTCGATTACAGGAGCCGCTACAGGAGCTGCTACCGGAGCTGCCGGAGCAACAACAGGTGCTTCAACGACCGGAATGACAGGTTCTTCCTTAAGGTCTGAGAACAAAGTCTCCTTAACTGCTGACTTTTCCTTAGACTCATTGAGTGCCTGTGCAAGGATTCCGGAACCGCCTGCACTGAAAAGGATCGAGTTGATATCAGTTACCGGCTTTGTCGGTGAATCATCAGATGCATCTGGAGTAAATTCAGTCTTGGAAACTGTCTCCATAGCAGGTGCTGCTTTTTCTTCAGCCGCCTTAAGTTCAGAAGATACGCTTGCGTCTTCGATATTGAAAACGAACGGCGACTCAGCAGCTGCAGCTTCTTCAGCCTTTGCAGCTGCAGCAGAATCGCTGATCGCTGATTCCTTCATTTCTCCAAAGATCTTTCTCATTGCATCTTCAGCTGAAAGCTCTTCGAGAGGTTCTTTCTTGTCAGGGAATTCAGGAGCGACCTCAGGGATCTTCTGAGCTTCCTGCTGTTCTGCCTTATCGCCGAAAGAAACGCTTCCGTCAGCAGGAATAACAGCACCTGCATTGGGAAGTACAACAGGAGCATCAGGTGTAAGGCTTACGAACCCTGCATCAGCAATAGCCTTTGCAGCTGCGCCTACCATGCCGCCTTCAACAGTGGATTCCAGGAGTTCGTGGCTCTCGCTGTCATAATCGTCCTTCTTCTTCTTTCTGCCGAAAAGACCTCTCTTCTCTTCCTTGGTAACGCTCTCAACGAATGAGATGGAGATCTGCATAGGTGTGTTGGGCATTCTTGCGGAAGCCTGTGTAAGGATCAATCCTGCAGCATCGCACTGGTCTTCAGCATCAGTGAGGATCCTTAAGATCTCCCTCTGTCCCAAAGCATCGTAAATAGCCTTGTTGCAGAGGATGATGCAATCATCAGGCGTGAGTGTGAAGAAATTGGACCAAAGAGCATTAGCTGTCTTTGAAGAGCAGTAATACTGGAAGTCGCCTACTCTGTTGCCGTAAGCATCGATGGGTTCCATCGGAATGCCTGCGTCTGTGAGAGGGAACATTGTGTCGTCTCTGTAGAGGAAAGCAAGGCCGCCGCCGATCGTAACTGCAAAAGCTTCGGAATCCCTGACGATAACACCTGAGAAATAGGGATCTCTGACCTCGTTGTCCATGAGCTTTGTAGTTCCTGCAACTTCAACTGCTGTTGAAAGGAACTTCTCGATCATGGCATCGATTTCTTTATGGCCGCTCTTAACTTCGTTGCAAAGGCCGCGGAGCTGGGGTTCAAACGGCGGAATGGATCCGGGTTCAAAACCTTCTATCTTGGGATGTGTAAACAGTGAGAAGAAAAAGCCTCTCTCATCTTTATCGATTGTAATATCAGCCTGTCTGGATTCTCTCTTTCCGCAAAGTCTTCCGTCAAGATAGAACGCATCAGTAAGCGAGCTGGAAGGAAAATAACGCGCTGTAAGCGTGCTTGCAAGCCTTGTTAAGGTAGCCATGAGCCGTCCTCCGTATAAATATTCAGGTTAATTATAACACAACGATTATTTTCTCA
>JAEEGJ010021775.1_pt1 | contig 13731 bp, 17 predicted proteins | sample 8958761 | NCBI WGS metagenome assembly JAEEGJ01 (sample SAMN16246546, study PRJNA631951) | gut metagenome | biome: gut microbiome; feature: rumen; material: RS-attached | host: Bos | place: Iran: Karaj | collected 2018-10 | reverse complement strand
GCGTCTGGTCGATCCTGATAGAGATCTCCTCGCCTGCCTTCATCTCACCGGATAAAAGGTGATCTTTGATGATCTTCTGTGAAATTGTCATACCCATGGAAAAATCCTCCTTCTTTTAGCCTTGCAATTATAGCATTTTTAAATATAAAAAAGAGATAAAGCCTTAAAACAACCGCAAATTTCAATATTTACAACAAAAAGACCTCTTTCAAGGTCTTTTATTTTATCAATTTGGTTGCTAAATCGGGTAAGATCAGCGCGCGTCACGCTTTGAAGCGAGCACGTATCCGATAATCGCGGATGCGGCCGCAGCGTTAAGCGATTCAGCCTTTCCGGGCATCGGGATCTTAACAAGGCTCTTACATTTAGCGGAAGCGTCTTCCGAAAGGCCCCTTCCCTCATTGCCTATGAGATATGCGGCAGGAAGCGTAATCTGCGTTTCATTAAGCTCTTCTCCGCGAAGATGCATCGCAAGAGTGGTTACGCCGTTCTTTTCAAAAAACGAAAACGCGTCATCCAATGAAGCGGTTACCAAAGGAAGATGCCATACGGATCCCATGGAAGCCCTTATCGTCTTCTCGTTGAACGGATCACAGGTGCCCTTGCTCATTATTACAGCGGTAAAATCGAATGCGTCTGCAGTCCTGATTATCGTCCCGAGATTTCCGGGATCCTGGATATCCTCGAGAACTGCATAGATATCGTTTCCGTCACTTCTTAGCGGGATATCCTTTTCAAGAACGGGCTGCTTGATCAGGCACGCAATGCCCTGCGGATTAACGGTCGAAGCGATCTTTTTGAAGCAGTCGTCACTTAACACGGTGACCTCTGCACCTTCAGCGTACTGCTCTGCCCATGGAATGTTCTTTTCGGTAACGATGACTTCCGAAGGCTTGATCCCTGATTCAAAAGCCTCCCTGCAAAGCCTCTCTCCTTCAAGGAAAACAAGGCCCTCGCGCCTCGCCTCCTCACGCTTGTGAAGAGCAGCGAATCGCTTTACTTTGGCGTTGTCACGGCTGGTGATGATGTTCATCCTAAAAGACCGTTAGTCCCGCCCGCGAGCGTCAAAGCAAGATAAGTTATCACGCCAAGGGGGATAAGAAGTCCGATAAACATTCCCTTAGAGATCTTTTTCTTTGTAATGGAGAAAATGAGAACGAAAACGCTGAATCCCAAAATACCCATCAGAGCAAAAAGACCAAGCGCAATATCAGTTGATGAACCGCCGCCAAAGAGAACGACCACGAAGATCAGACTGAGTATCGCGGTCGTAACGGAACTGACTATCGTAAGTATCTTTGCAAATATCGTTTTTCCTTCAGGCGCGCCATAGATCGGAGCACCGGGATGTGCATATAAAGGAGCCTGATAAGCAGGCATCTGCTGAATGGGAGCGTACTGCGGCTGAGCAGGAGCAAAAGGCTGCGCAGGAACATACTGCGGCTGCTGAACCATTGCCTGCTGTGCCTGATAAGCGGCCATTGCGTTACGGCCGTAAACAGAATCCGAAGGATATACAGGAGTTACGGGAATTGGCTGAAAGCCCTGCGCTACGGGTGCCGGTGAAGGAGCTGCCACAGGTGCCGCTGCAGGAGCGGGTGCGGGAGCCGCAGAAGGCGTTGCCGCAGGAGCGGGAGCAGTTGCAGCAACAGCTGCAACTACAGGTGCAGCCACGGGAGCTGCAGGTGCCGCCTGTTCAGCCGCGGGGGCTGCAGGTGCACTGACCCTGGTTCCGCAATTCTCACAGAACTGGGAATCGTCCGGTATCTCACATCCGCACTGTTTGCAAATCATAGGATCTATTCCTCCAAACCTCATAACCGATTTAGAGAAATCATAAAATACCTCGTCCGGTTTGGCAAGAATTTAAAAAGCGCGGGAAGATTCCCGCGCCTTTGAATTCCGTTTTGATATAAGCTATCAGCCGAGAGCAGCCTTTGCCTTCTCAACGAGAGAAGCGAAGCTTGCTGCATCTGTGATCGCGATATCGGAAAGGATCTTACGGTCGAGATCGATGCCGGCCTTCTTAAGTCCGTTCATGAACCTTGAATAGCTCATGTCGTTGAGACGGCATGCAGCGTTGATACGAACGATCCAAAGCTTTCTGAAGTCTCTCTTCTTGTTTCTTCTGTCACGGTAAGCATAGTTGCCGGACTTGAGAACCTGCTGGTTAGCAACCTTGAAAAGCTTGCTCTTGTGGCCCCAGTAACCCTTAGCGGCCTTAAGAATCTTATGATGACGAGCCCTTGTACGGATTCCTCTTTTAACTCTTGACATGTCCTTGTCCTCCTAATCGAATTAAGCGTAAGGAATCATCTTCTTGATGATTCTTGCATTTGCGTCAGATGCGACCTGACTGTGTCTCAGATGTCTCATTCTCTTTGTAGGTCTCTTACTAAGAATGTGGCTTCTGAATGCCTGCTTGTGAAGGACCTTGCCGGAACCTGTCACCTTAAATCTCTTCTTAGAAGAACTGTGTGTTTTCTGCTTAGGCATGTGTTTTATCCTCCTGGTTATTTTTTCTTTGCCGGCGACAGGTACATTACCATGTTCCTGCCCTCAATCTTTGGCTGTTTGTCGATCGATCCGTACTCCTCGACGCCCTTGGCGAATTCCGTCATGACTTCGATTCCCTTATTCTGGAAAGCCATCTCGCGGCCTCTGAATCTTATGTTGACCTTTACTCTGTCTCCGTTGCTCAGGAACTTGATGACAGCTTTGCGCTTGACCTCGATATCGTGTACATCGGTCGTGAGCTTTAAGCCGATTTCCTTGAGCTCAGTTTCCTTCTGCTTCTTCTTGGCTTCCTTTTCCTTCTTGCCCTTTTCGAAAAGGAATTTCTTGTAATCCATGATCCTGCATACAGGGTTCTCAGGATTGGGCGAAATGCAGACCAGATCGAGTTCCGCTTCCTCTGCGCGTTTCCTTGCTTCTTCGATCGAAACAACACCGATCATGGTGCCATCTGCGTCGATCAGGCGGACCTGCGCGAATTTGATGGAATCGTTGATCAACTGATTCTCGTTAGCCTTTGCGATAGTAATCACCTCCCGTTTAGTCTCGTACGATCAATTCCCAGAAAAAAAGAACGGATAAAATCCGTTCTCTCATAACAGCCCTGCCTTAAGATAAGGCAACCCTCTATAGGTTTTAAAACTATTAACCTCTTTACAGCCCGTAGGCGCTGGAGGTGAGAATCGGATGTTCTTCTTTTCAACGAGGTAATAATATATAAAGCCTGAGGCATTGTCAAGGCATTTTTTCAATGTATCACTTTAAGGAACGACCTTCTGTGGATCGGTGTCATGCCTGACTCCCTGATCGCCGCATAGTGATCCTTCGTGCCGTACCCCTTGTGCTTGGCAAATCCGTAGCCGGGATAAACCTTGTCAAACTCAACCATTATATGGTCCCTGGTCACTTTCGCAAGTATCGATGCAGCGGCGATCGAATCGGAATTCGCGTCTCCTTTTATTATCGGTACGACGTCAACTCCGGTGCCGCTGAGGTTCACCGCGTCGATCAGAAGAAGGTCAGGCCTGATCTTTTTGGAGATCTCTTCAACGCAGGTCCTCATGGCCTTTTTCGTAGCCTCAAGGATGTTTATCTGATCGATCACTTCTGCTGAGACTCCGCATACCGTCCAAGCAAGGGCCTTTTCCTTGATCTCTACAAAGAGCTCCTCACGTTTCTTCTCGGATAGTTTCTTGGAGTCGTCCAGGCCAAGTATCTTCACATCGGGATCAAGTATGCAGCAGCCTGCGACAACGGGTCCTGCCAGAGGTCCCCTTCCCGCCTCGTCTATGCCTGCGATGACTGAATATCCCTTTGCATGGTATTCGCGCTCATATGCGTACAAAGCATCGTATTTTTCTTCAAGCTGTTCTCTGGTGAGTTTTGCCATTGTCTTCAGTTTCCTTTCACAGGGGGCTCAGGGTCCTCTAAGGTTATCCTTCCGATGCGGCCTTCACGAAGATCGGTAAGGAGCGTTCTTGCAAACCTCTCCTCATCTACTCTTCCGCCGCTCATGACGCAGCCGCGCTTCTTTCCCATCGCAAGGAAAAGATCGTAATAAGGATCTGAATAGCCCATATCTTCATCAGCTTCCTCTATCTTGACGGGCACGCCGTATCTTTCTTCCATGAGCTTCGGATAGAGTTCTATCAAAAGCTTCATTATGTCGTAAGCAGTCTCGGTTACCTCGGTGACCTCGTCCTTGATGGATCCGCAAGCCTGAAGGCAGACAGCGCTCCTCTTGGTGGAGATCCTCGGCCAAAGGACTCCCGGCATATCCATGAGTTCAAGCCTTCCGCCAGTCATTATCCATTTGAAGTCCCTGGTAACACCGGGACGGTCGCCTGTGACCGCGGCCTTCTTTCCTGCGAGCGCGTTGATGAGTGTGGATTTTCCGGTATTGGGAGCACCTACGACCATCGCCCTTACAGGCCTTCCGATGCGGCCTTTTTCAGCAGCTTTGGAAAGCTTGTCTTCCACTAGTTCCATAGTGAGTTGGTTAAGCTTGTCAAAACCCTTTTTATGCGTGCTTTCCAGAGCAACGGCGGGAGTGCCCCTGCTTGAAAGGAAATCTATCCATCTTGCGGTCTTGGCGGGATCAGCGAGATCGGCCTTGTTCAGGACAACGATCCTCGGCTTGTCACCAATCACCTTGTCCAGTTCGGGATTCCTGCTCGAAAACGGTATCCTGCAGTCAGCGGTCTCATACACGACATCGACGAGCTTCAAGCGCTCGCCCGTCTCGTTGAGGGCCTTTCTCATGTGTCCCGGGAACCAGTTGATGTTGTTTGCCATAAGTCACCTCGTGATCAGTGAAATTATGATAACACATAGCTGCATGATATAATTATAAAAAACAATTGAGGGGCGCATATGATAATCGAAACAAACGATAAATTCACGAAAGAAGAGATGGACGAGGTCTACGCTGTAACGGTCAAAAGGGCCCAGATCTATAAGAACCCTGAAAAGCCTTTGAAAGACCCCTTCAAAGAAGCAGTCGGCAACATCATCTGGGGAGTCTGCGCATTTGCAGTCAATCTCCTTCTCTGTCTTTTTACGGGATCTAGTCCCCTCAAAGTTATCTGCATCGTTGCCATGACTCTTTCAGGCGTCCTGATATTCTTCGGGATCCTTTTGCTGGTTTTGGGCAAAAAATCCTACAAGGATTCCTGCGCACTGCTCGAAAAACATGACCATTCAAAGATAGAATTCGATGAAGACAAAATCGGCGTAGAGATGGATAACGGCACGACGGTCAACATAAGATGGAGCGAGATCGAATTCATAAAAGTCTTCAAAGCGACCGTCGCGATCTTTGCCTCTGACAAGTCGCGCGCTCTCATTATCCCTGTAAAGCATTGGGATCCGATCGCCAAGTTCATGGAAGACAACAGGATAATGGTAAAGTTCTACCGCTGAGCTTTCAGAAAGACTGAAAACAAAAAGAGGCTGTCTAAGTGACAGCCTCTCATTTTTGCAGTTGTTCCGCAAATTACAGCTTCTGCTGAATCTTTGCAGCCTTACCCTGACGATCACGCAGGTAGTAGAGCTTAGCTCTTCTGATCTTACCTTTACGTACCACGTCGATGTGGTCGATCTTGGGGCTGTTTACAGGAAGAATCCTCTCAACGCCTACGCCATAAGAAATACGGCGGATCGTGATGGACTCTGAAAGTCCTGAACCTTTTCTGGCGATAACATATCCTTCGAAAACCTGGATACGCTCCTTAGCGCCTTCCTTGATCTTGAGGTGTGCCTTTACGTAGTCACCAACCTCGACATCAGGGTAGTTATTCTTGATATTCTCACTCTCGATAACTTTTACTAAATCCATTTTGTCTTTTCCTCACTTTCCTGCAGATGTTCGTGCCTGGAATTGGGGCAGAGGACCATCCTGATAAAACTGAAAAAGTTTATCACAACCCTTTTTCAAAGGCAAGCATCTTTTCCCAGTCTTCTTCAGAGACCACTTCCCTGTCGAAAAGATCAGGCCTCCTCTTCATGGTATCAAGCAAAGCGGCGGTCCTGTTGTATTCGCCGATGAGCGCATCATTGCCGTTTCTCAGGATCTCAGGCACGGCCTTGCCGTTCCATTCCGCCGGCATCGTGTACTGGGGAGCTTCAAGGAGATTGCCTGTATGAGATTCGGAAGTATATGCCTCCTCGTTCGGGAGAACTCCTGGCACGAGTCTTGCGACGGCATCAAGAACGACGATCGCCGCGGTCTCCCCGCCCGTAAGCACGTAATCTCCTATAGAGATCTCCTCGTCGCAGATCAGGTCGGTGACGCGTGCGTCTATTCCCTCGTAGTGACCGCAGATGACGAGAAGGTTCTTGTGAGATGCAAGCTCATGAGCCTTTTTCTCGTTGAAAACATTGCCCTTGGGCGACATATAGACCGTATAAGGCTTCTCGCCTGCCAGTTCGCATGCCTTCTGATAAGCTCCGTAAACGGGTTCGCACCTGATCATCATGCCGGTGCCGCCGCCATAGATCGTATCGTCGACACGTCCGTAGGTATTGGGGGCAAAGTCCCTCATCTGGATGCACTCCAGAGAGATCGCACCCTTGGCGATCGCGCGCCCGGTTATGCTCGTATTGAAATACGAGGTCACCTGATCCGGAAATAATGTCGCTACGTAGAAGTTCATGTCGCTGGCTCGTTCCTGTTTACAAAGGTAACATTACCGTTTTCATCGACCTTGATCGCAGTACCGCAGAACGGGCAGTAACCGACTGTGGTCCTTCTTATCTTGTTGCCTGTCGAACCGCAGTTGGGGCACTCGACGGCAACATACTGCGTCTCAAGTTCATCGTTATATTTCTGCTGGTTGAACTCAGTCTGCTTCTGAGCCGCCACAGCCTTTGCCTGCTGGGCTTCCGCCTGCTTCTGCAGAGCCTTCTGCTTTGCGACTGCGACCTTCTTCTTACGGATGATCGAAGCAGTAACGATAATGCCGATAACTACTACGACGGCTACGATAACTATAGTTGCAAGCTGCTTAGTCGACAGCTGCTTGATCATGATCCTGTCGGCTGCCCTGCTGAACGCTCTCTGGAAGAACCTTCCCTCGTTCAGATCGTTGTCCGTATAGAAGTAATCGATGTAGTCCAGCAGGATCTCTCTTGCCTGCTCGTCCATTACCTGCGTCTCTGCATCGTGACCGGGTGTCGCAGTTACGATGTAATTGCTCGATTCATTCGGATATTCGCGGAAGATGACGAGCAAGTGTCCTTCGTCATTACCAAACAATTCCTTGTATTTCTCTTCGGCCAGTTCTTCCACGCTGCCTTCGGACATGTAGTCCTTGCCTTCTTCACCCATGATCCAAAGATAAGGCTGTACACCGGTCTTCTCATAGAAATGCTGAAGACCTGCCTTGAGCGAGGCTTCTTCGCCGCTCTCGTCTATCCAGTCACCCCAGTCATCCTGGTACCATTTGTCAACAGCCTGGCACTTATCGGCAGGCAATGCTTCTCTCTGGACCGTTGATCTCTCGATCTTGAAGAAAGCATCGAGATCGCCGTTATCAAAAATCCCATACATGATGCCCATGACAAGTAAGAACGGGAATAAAAATATGATACCGAAAACGCTTGAGCATCCGCTTCCACGGCCGCCGGATCCGCCGGAATAATGAGTTCCGCCTGAATGGTGCGAATAAGACGATCTGTAAGACGAACCGGAAGATCTGTATGAAGAACCCGACGATCTATAGGACGATCTTGAAGAGCCGCCCGAATGTGAATGACTGCTCGAATGATGCGAGCTGTGATGAGAGCTTCCGCCTCCGCCGCCTCTTCCCATAAAAAAATCCTCCCTTACTTTTATTCCGGGAAGATTTTAACATAACGGTATGTGTTTTACTAATAAAGGCTTACTCGTACAGCTCGTAAAGCCCTGCCGGAAGTCTGCACTTTATCGAAGAATCCTCGACCGATACTTCATAACAGTACTCCTTAACGAAAGGAAGCATGAGGTTCTTCTTTTTGCCCTGACGCTTGATCTCCAGGATGTGCCCGCTTCCGCCTTCAAAGCAGTCTAAGACTACTCCCAGCTCGCCCTTTTCGTCATCAGTCACGGTCATGCCGATAAGGTCTGCCGTGTAATACTTGCCCTTGGGGAGCTTGACTGCATCCTTGCGGTCCACCGCGATGTAGCGGCCGTGAAGGGTCTGTGCCTTATCCCTGTCAGATACGCCTTCGAGCGTTACGAGAACGTTGCCCCTGTCGATCCTTGCGGAAACGACCGCCGTCTCAACGGGGTTTTCGAGCTTTGCACCCGTAAGATAGCACTTTTTCATGGAAAGGAAACGGCGCGCATTATCCGTCAGGGGAAATACCTTGATCTCCCCGCGGACGCCGTGCGCGCCGAGTATCTTTCCTGTAATTATCAGGTCTTCCAAGTGGATCAGCCGACTATATCGACAATAACGCGCTTACCTTCCTTGAGGTACTTCGCCTTCATTATCGAACGGATGGCCTGAGCCCTCTTGCCGTTCTTTCCGATGATCTTGCCTGTATCGTCAGGTGCAACGGACAGCTCGAAAATAATGGTATTTCCGCGCTCGGTCTTCTTGACGTTGACCTCATCGGGATTGTTCACCAGTTCCCTGGCGATATAAACCAATAAATCGTCCATCGCAATCTCCTCAGATGATGCCCTGCTTCTTGAGAAGGGACTTAACGGTATCAGTGGGCTGAGCTCCGTTGCCGATCCACTTCTTAGCAGCTTCTGCGTCGATATCGACAGCATTCTCTGCCTTCATGGGATCATAAGTACCGATCTCCTCGATGAAACGGCCATCTCTGGGGTATCTGGAATCAGCTACGACGACACGATAGAAAGGTGCCTTCTTCTTACCCATTCTTCTTAAACGAATCTTTACTGCCATTTTCTTTTCCTCCGGAAAAATAATATTGTTTTTTTATGATCTACGCGGGGGATCCCCGCGGGATTCACCTTAAGTTATTTACCTTCTGCCCTTGCGCTTCTTCTTGCGGTCTCTTCTGCCTGTCGGAGTGTAGGTACCTTCATCGGAATCGGTCTTCTTTCTTCCGAACAGACCTCCGAAACCACCGGAAGAAGGCATCTCCATGCCTTCAGGCATCATGCCCTCCATGCCGGCCATGCCTTTCATTCCGCCGCCCATTCCCATCTTGGCTGCCTGCTTTGCAAATCCCTTGGGCATCTTGAAGCCGCCCTTGCCGTTGCTGAACTGCTTCATCATCTTGGCGGTCTGCTCATACTGGGTAACGAGCTTGTTGACGTCGGAGACCTCAACGCCAGCGCCTGCTGCTATTCTCTTACGGCGGCTTGCATTGAGGATGGAAGGAACTCTTCTCTCTTTCTTTGTCATTGAAGAGATTATCGCCATCTGACGGTCGATTATCTTATCATCAAGATCCTCATCGGAAACCTTTCCGGCAGCACCGGGGAGCATTCCGACAAGATCCTTTAATGAACCCATCTTCTTCATCTGAGCGAACTGTGAATACAGATCGTCAAGATTGTATCCGCTGCTCATCATGCGTTCCATCGACTTGATGGCTTCTTCCTCGTCGATGTTGCTCTGTGCCTTTTCGATAAGGCTTACGACGTCGCCCATTCCGAGGATCCTGTCGGCCATGCGCTGAGGATGGAACTGCTCTATCGCGTCAACCTTTTCGCCCGTACAGATGTATTTGATCGGCTTGCCCGTAAGCTTCCTGATGGAAAGCGCGGCACCGCCCCTGGCGTCACCGTCGAGCTTCGTCATGATGAAGCCGTCCATGCCGATCGCGCCTTCAAAAGTCTGAGCGACGTTTACGGCTTCCTGACCGATCATCGCATCGACTACGAGGAGCTTCTCGGTGGGATTTACGGTATCACTGATGTCCTTGAGCTCACCCATGAGCTCGTCATCAACGACCGTACGGCCTGCGGTATCTATGATCAGGTAATTGCAGAGCATGTATCTGGCTCTGCCCTCACCGTCCTTGGCGATCTTTATCGCATCCTTTTCTTCAGGATCGATGTAGCAGTCAACTCCGACAGCATCAGCCAAAACCTTGAGCTGGCCTGCAGCAGCGGGTCTGTGAACGTCAACTGAAACGACCATCGGCTTCTTGCCCGCAGTCTTGAGGAGCTTTGCGAGCTTGACGGCAGTCGTGGTCTTACCTGCACCCTGAAGACCGTAAAGGATGATCGTATTGAATCCTGTAGAAGAAGACAAAAGCTTGTCGGATCCCTCTTCTCCTCCGAGGAGAGCCGTAAGGGAATCCCTGACGATCTTAACGATCTCCTGGCCGGGAGTAAGAGACTTGGTAACGTCAGCGCCCTTGCACTTCTCGCTCATCTCGGCGACGAATTCCTTGACTACGCCGTAGTTAACATCAGCCTCAAGGAGAGCCATGCGGATCTCGCGCATCATCTCCTTGATGTCAGCTTCAGTTACGCGGGCCTTGCCGCGCATCTTAGCCGTTATATTCTGAAGTTTTGACGAAAGGCTTTCAAACACCTTGTTACATTTCCTCTATCAGTTCTTCAAGTTCGGTGGCGGCCTTTTCAGTGTCACCACGGTTTATCAGTTCAAGGGCTTTCTGTGCCCTTGCTTTGTTCTTTTCGAAAAGTCCCATGAGACCTAACTTATCCTCGTAAGACTCAAGTTCCTTCTCAGCGCGCTTTATCGTATCGTGCACTCCCTGGCGTGAAATGCCCTGGAGCTCGGCGATCTCGGCGAGCGAAAGGTCTTCATAATAGTAACTCTCGCATGCCTCGCGCATCCTGTCGGTCAGGAGATTCCCGTAAAAATCAAGCAAAAGGCCTGTTCTGATCGACTTTTCCTTCATTTGAACGCAGTAGCCCTCCGTATACGACCACAGAATAATAACAAAGAGCCGCTGTGGTGTCAAGTATTTTTACTTGTCACGGCTTCTATTTTGTCCGTGCGCAAAAACCTCTCACAGCGCGAGTGCAAAAAACGTGTCGTAAACCACCTCTTTTTGAGCACAAAAAAGTGCAATTAGCGCAAAAGTGCTCAAATTCGTGTAGTAAATGCACCTATTTACTACACTTTTTTCGCACTTCAAATCTTTCCGACAAAAAAGGCGGTTCCGGATCAGGAACCGCCCCTTAAAGATTCAATTAACAGCCGTATCAGCCCTTCTCAAGAGCGAAGACGTCAAACGCCGTTATTTAACCTTGATCTTGAAAGTCACAGTCTTCCAGCCTGATGCCTTGTAAGTCTCATTGCCAGTCACCATTACCTTAACCTTGATCTTATAAGAACCCTTCTTAAGTTTCTTCTTAACGGTCACCGCTCCCGTGTACTTGTTGATCGTGATCTTCTTTTTGCCACTGACTTTTACGTACAGCGCCTTCTGATCCTTAGGCGCAACGTTAAGCACTTTGGATGCCGCAACAGTCTGATTCTTCTTCCTTAACTTCTTATACTTGACCTTGGCGGTCTTTCCTTTTGCCGTAACGGAATTATCCAGCAATTCATTTATCTTAAGTGTCATCACGTATCCGTCCCATGCATCGGGATTGATGTTGTAAACGTCCTGGGTTATGTTGATCTGCTTAAGGATCATGTTAGAGGTAAACAGATTGCCCCCCATTGTTTTGATGCTGGTCGGGAATGTAACAGTCTCAAGATTGACGCAATAATTGAAAAGGTAATCGCCGACAGTAGTTACGCCATAAGGTATATTGACGTTTGTAAGGCTTTCGCAGTTAGAAAACACCCTGTCCTCAAGTGTCTGAAGGCTGTTGGGAAGATCAATGCTCGTAAGCTTTTTGCACATGTAAAAAGCGCCTGTACCGATCTTTGTCACGCCGGTGCCGATCACTGCTTTTGAAAGGCTGCCGCAATTATAAAATGCATAAGCTCCTATAGTAGACACGCTTCCGGGTATCGTAATCTCGGTAAGTGCCGTGCATTCGGAAAAGGCATGAACACCTATGGATTTCAATCCGCTCGCAAACTTGACGTTTGCAAGCAAGTCGCAGGACTGGAAAGCGTAATCTCCCCATTTTGTTACGCTGGCCGGAATCGAAACGCTTTTAAGGTAATCACAATCATAAAAAGCACGGGTTCCGATCTCTTTAACTTTTGAACCGAGCGACAGAGAAGTTATTTTGCAACCGGAAAAAGCATAATTCCCAATTGAAGCAGGTCCGAGTATCTTAACGGTTTCCAAAGAGGAACAGCCTCCAAAAGCCTTTTCGCCAATTGTTTTTACGCTGGCAGGGATCGTAACCGTTTTAAGCCTCGTGCAATTCCAGAAAACCTGCTGTCCAATCGAGGTGACCGTCTTGGGAATTGAAATGCTCTGTATAGCGGTACCGGCAAAAGCTCCGAAACCGATCGTTTTAACTCCGGAAGGAATGGAAATGCTTGTCACGTATCCAAAAAATGAAAAGGCAAAATTACCGATCGAAGTGACGCCTTTCGAGATTACGATTTTCTCAACAGAATAATTGAAATCCTGCCACGGAGTATTCGTGAAACTGTAATTGGGCATCGCAACCTTGGAGTTTTTCTTTTTGGGACTAATGGTAAGAGTCTTGGTTGACTCATTAAAGCTCCATTTGATGTTACCGGAGGTTCCGGAAACGGCATCCTTTGCGTCGACGTCGTCTTGCTCATCAGGAACCTTTTCTTCAGATTCATCTTCTTTGGATTCAGAAGCGTTTTTCTCCCCGTCAGTTTCGGCGGGTTCTTCTGAAGGCTCCTTTTCTTCAGCCTCCGAAGGCTCGGTATCCTTTGCCTCAGGCTCAGTTTCGGAAGGCTTCGTTTCCTCCGTCTCTTTCTTTTCAGGCTCGGTCGTTTCAACGGCCGTAGTCTCTTCGGGCCCGGTCTCGCCCTCATTTGCAAGCACTAAAACGGGAATCAAAGTTACAGTCATGGCAACGGCAACAACCATTGCCGCCAAACGTTTAAGCTTCATACAGATCCTCCTAATAAACCAGAGAAAACGGCTGCCGAACACTAAAAGTATATACTGCAGTCAATATTATTGGAAGAAAAAGCAGTAAAAACAAAAGATCCCCTGAATCCGTTTCAGGGGATCTCTTAAGATGTGAGTTTAAGCCTCTTCAGCCGTATCAGCCCTTCTCAAGTGCGAGGGTAACCGTTGTTCTGTCGCAAACGTCGGAAGGTCCGAAGTACTGGATTGCGCCAGGGAACGTGAAGCACGTCTCAACTGCCCACTTAGCGCGGTTTGCTTCGAAATACTTGAACGGCTTGCCGTCGAGCTCAACGAGAGCCTTGCGGATAACCGGCTTGTCCTTACCGTTTCTTCTCTCCATGTTCATCATCTTTGTGATGGGCATGCCGCCTGCAACCCACTGATCAGCAGGCTTGCTGATGTTGGAAACCTTGGAGAGGTAACCTGTGAAGCCGTACTGGATGAGCATGAAAGCGTTGTAGCCAAGAGAGTAGCAGTAGTCTGCATCGAAGTTCGAAGGGAATGCACAGCGGCCTTCATAACCGAAGAAGTGGTGCTGAGCACCGAACTTGCCCTTATATGTGCCTGCTTCCTTTCTCTTTGCGAGCTCGTTCTTGACCATCTCGGAGAAGAGCTTCTCGGACTCGATGAGGGAAACCTGAACGTTGCCGTGAGGGTCTCTCTCGAGGAAGAGCTGCTGCTGGATGCCCTGGGGAAGGATATCGAAAACCTTGAAAGCATCAGCGGAAAGACCTGCCTTGATGAACTGATACTTTGCGT
>JAEEGJ010021772.1_pt1 | contig 13734 bp, 18 predicted proteins | sample 8958761 | NCBI WGS metagenome assembly JAEEGJ01 (sample SAMN16246546, study PRJNA631951) | gut metagenome | biome: gut microbiome; feature: rumen; material: RS-attached | host: Bos | place: Iran: Karaj | collected 2018-10 | reverse complement strand
CAGGCCTATTGAGACATATGACATTCGACAGGTTTCTGGCTATGCCAGGATGAAAACTATTCGGAAGAAACTTGGTATAGAGAACCATTCTCTAATCCCATGTCTGATAGTTTATCCTGATCAAGAATGCTCTAATGCCATTCCTGATGATAAGGACTGGCCAGAGGAAGGGCGTTATCTCGATATTTACAAAGTTGGCATACAGTTACCAGTCATAATAAGGAAATAAAGAAAACTCAACAATATAAATATGACACTAACAGAACAAGAAATAAAAGAAATGTACCGTGACTTCTCAGCAAAATTCAGTAACCACCTAATGAGGCTACTGATAGAGGAAACAGGAGATGACACGAACATATCCGTATCCCCGTCAAGATTACAGGTAGTTTTGATACTGCTTGCAAATTGGGCATCATCTGAAGATCAACGGGCTATTCTCGATGTTGTTGGCAGCGATGTGATGGATATAAATGAGGCGAACATCCTATGTGATAAAGAGCAGCTGAAACTGACTCCATGGGAATCCTCTGGTGGTGATGAGCACATTCCGCAAATAGAATTGAGTACTGTCTTATGGCTGATGAATGGTTTGAATGTAAACCAACAGGCTTTAGATAAGATTTCATCCTATTTTGACATTTCGACAGAAAGAGTTGACTTTACTCAACAAAGGACAAAAAACATCATCAATAAAGCTATTGATTTTTATAGCCATGGACTGATCAAAAAGCTGAGTGCCGATATTTCTCCTGACACAAAGGCATTAATAACGGACATACTATATTTCAGAGCACTATGGGATGAAAAGTTTGACAAAGACAGAACTACAGAACAACTCTTCTATGGTACAAAAGGTAAAGTAACCGTTCAGATGATGAAACGCCAGGACTTCATGCAATATGGAGAAACCAGTAAATGTCAGATGGTCAAACTCAGATATATGTGTATGTCCGAACAAAACAAATCGTTTGTTATGCGTATCTTCCTTCCTAAAAAGGGCTATACGCCTGATGATGTCCTCTACGAAATCTGGAACAATGAGTTTTATTTGGATATGGAAGAAGAAGAGGTAAAGCTTTCTCTCCCCAAATTCACCATAGAATCAAAGGTGAATATGAAGAGAGCACTCCAACAACTCGGTTTGGATTGTATTTTCAAATCACCTGATATCATACCTGACTGCATAAAAGATCTGCAGATATCTGATATTTTGCAACAAGTGAAGATAAAGGTCAATGAAAATGAGACCGAAGCTGCTGCTCTTACAGAAGTGGTTATGTGTTTAGGTTGTCCCTCTCCTGAACCGAAGAAACCGGTAGTGATGACAGTAAATCGTCCATTCCTCTTTGAAATTGCTGAAGAATACAGCAATACTATTCTTTTTGCTGGTCTAATTAATAATATAGAAGAATAAGAAATGAAGCTAACTCCACTTGGCAAGAAACTAAAATTCTACATGCTAATGGTATTTGTTAGCATCATTGGAATAGGACTATCATTCTATTTCGTATGGATTCCTGTATTCTGGGTATTAGTCATTTGCCTGATATGGAGTGCTGCACATGTAATTAGTATCGGAATGGATGCCAACTTACATAAGTATAATTACAAGGGGCAGCGTCATGGTTCTGATTTACTCGTAGAATATGAACCAGAGGATGCTGAATATGAGAGAGAGAAAGGCTGGCAAGATGAAAACGAGCCAATTGTTGTAAATGTAGATGTAGAGGTTAAAACGAAAGAATAAAAAAGGAGGGCGAAATAATGTTAGGTGCAATTATTGGTGACATAGTAGGTAGCCGTTGGGAATTTAATCCAACGAACAATTACAATTTTGAGCTATTCTCGGACAAGAACGGTTTTACAGATGATACCATCTGCACTGTAGCAGTGGCAGATGCCCTACTTCATGGTTCGGATGACTATGGCAAGTATATTCATAAATGGTGTCGTAAGTACCCGCATCCCATGGGAGGCTACGGTGGACGCTTTGCCAAATGGGTTATGAGCGACGATCCACAACCCTACGGAAGCTATGGTAATGGTTCTGCCATGAGAGTAAGCCCTATAGGATGGTGGTTTGAACAACCAGGCGAATTGGCTGAACATGCCAAGAAATCGGCTGAATGTACCCATAACCATGAACAAGGTATTATTGGAGCAATGGCAGTTGTTGATGCCATACGCGATTGCAGGGTTCTTCGTCAGGATTCCAAAGGGAAGCCTATTACAGAGCATGATATTCTTATTATGGGTATTGACCATGCCGTAATGCTTTATTACGAGTGGCCACAAAATTTCAAGCTCAACATCGAAGACTACCGCAACAAGTTTGACGAGACTTGCCAGGGGACAGTTCCTGTGGCCCTGTGGATCATACAACATAGTAAGAGTTTTGAGGATGCAATCCGTCAGGCCGTCAGCCTTGGAGCTGATGCAGATACACTCGGAGCGATTGTAGGAAGTATAGCAGAAGCATTATGGGGCATTCCAGAATGGATGAAAGATAAAGCCCTCTCCTACTTGCCCGATGACATGAAAGCAGTAGTGAAAGAGTTCCATATCCGTCTGAACCGTCTTCGTAAGCTCACCAAGATGTGTCAGTTCTATTACGTTGGTGACTTCAAATCAGTTGATGATAAGGACAAGGACGTTTGCGCTATTGAGCATGAATGGGCGCATGATCTCGCACGTAGCTACACAAATGCAGACAACATAAAGGCAGAAATGGTCAAACGCTTTCCAATGGAAGTATGGCAGGACATCGCTGATGATTATGACCTTCCAGTATCACTCGTTGGGTATATAGCTAAACATATACTTACCTCACGGCACAAGACTACCAATGCTCTGGTCAAATTCTTGAAAGAGCATTATTACATGAGAATGGAGCAAGCAGCCAAGAAAAAAGAGGAAAAGGTGCAGAAGCAACAGTTTATGGCCATCATGCACTGGAAATTGGGACTTGGGGACTTCAATAAAGTCATGTCAGGGGAAAGTCCTTTGCCTGATAAGTCAAAGATTGCAACAGCGAAAGACTGGCATACTGAGCCAATGCCAGACGACCCACAGGAAGTTACCAATATGCCCTTTGATTTCAAGATACCCAATAATGCTATGGCCATCATTCGCAAAGGACATATACCAGAGGTTCAGGAAGATCACTGGTTCATGTACTGTGATGACGAGTATATCCGATATTACCGAAGCTGGACGGGCATGTGTGGATTTGAAGCACATTACAAGAAGGTAGAAGGAGCTTATGTGGTAGATAACCTGAAGATGAATCATGCTCTGGCAGAATTTGGCGTTAATGGTGACGAAGCAGGTGCTGCACTCTTCTGCTATTTAGTCATAGCAGAGTCCGGTGGCGATGCCGAAGCAGCATGGCAGAACTATCTCAACAAATGGGATATGTTGGTACAGAAATATTCAAAGAAGGAATAGATATGACAAGACAACACATAGTTTTCCTGACAGGTGCAGGTATCAGCGTAGAGAGCGGATTGAGTACATTCCGAGGTAAGGATGGAATGTGGACAAATGAGGAATGGGCATATCTGGCCAGTACCGATGCCCTCTACAATGATACGCAGAGGTGCCTGGATTTCTACAACTGGAGGCGTAAACAGCTTTCCGAGGTGGAGCCGAACGATGCACACCGAATGATTGCTGAGTTGGAAAAGGAGCACGAAGTGACTGTTATCACCCAGAATGTGGACAATCTTCATGAACGTGCTGGATCCTCTCAGGTTATTCATCTTCACGGCGAACTCAGTAAGGTCTGCTCGATGGATAACCGCACAACCTGCGTGAAAGAATACCCACTAACAACTCCCATCATGGTTGGAGACAAGGCTGATGATGGTTCTCAGTTGCGTCCATATATAGTCATGTTCGGCGAATATGTTGACAGTATGAATGTGGCCATCGAATATGTTAGTTATGCAGATATTTTCGTTGTTATCGGCACCTCGCTACAGGTATATCCAGCAGCAGGTTTCATCAACTATGCCCATCATGAAGTTCCCAAGTTTGTTATTGACCCTGGAGAAATGGATCAATGTACTCAATTGGGCTTCACTCATTTTAAAACAACGGCTTCAGAAGGAATGAAAATGCTTTTGGAAGCATTCAAAGAATTATAAATAATCGGAAGAAAGGAAACAGAATATGAAGAAACTATTATTATTGTTTGTTTGCTGTCTGACAGTAATAGCTTGTGAGAATGATGTCAATGGTGAGGGCTACCCAGAAATGGAAAGCTTCTATACCGAGTCATGTCGATTACCTGCCGTCACAATTGATAGCGTCAAACAATTCTCCATCAAGGTCAACAACTACACTACCGAATATCCAGAATCAAAAGGACATTCATTGTACCCCAAGATTCAAGAGAACATAAAATCAGCATCGTTTCGTATAACCATCGAGTGTGATACTACTTGGGATGGAGAGACACATATCAATTTCTAAGAACATAAGTCGATTAATGTTGAACTACGGCAGAAAGAGCGAATTGATATAACGACCACATATGACAGATTATTATTCCTCATCATATAGACGACATCGAATGACAAGAGAAGAACTTGTCGAGCATTTCCGTACATCAACTGTACCACCAGAAGAAGTATGGGAATATGCTGACGAGGCTATGGAAATTGTATATTCAATTTTGCCTTTATATACAGAGGAAATAACGGATTATGACAGTCTGCTTCAAGGAAAAACAGCTATTGCTTTGGGATTCTCAAATAATGAAAAACGCTATCTTAAAAGGAATATAGACAAACACGGAGGAAAATTCAGATTTACCAAAAACGGCAAGGAGAATTTCTTTATAGTACACTCCAATACTTGGCTGTACGATATGCTTTATGCATTAGGAAAGGCAAGAGAAGAAGGAGCGATTATTGTAGATTACGACCATTTCGTTAGTAATTTCGAAGAGGTCTTTAGTGATGAAGAAGAAGAAAGAAGGAAGACACAAGAACGTGAGGCAGAAGCTGCCAAACCGAAAAATGGGCCAATCTACAAAGCATGTAGTGAAGAAGATTTAGCATGTATTCCGAATTCACCCCTAAATGAAATCAGTCTGGAGGATGACGTTTTTCATGTCATAGGCAAGATAGATTATTCATATTGGGATAGTAAGAAATTGGATTACTATTCTGTTAATAATCAGAACGCGGTTTATAAATATATTGATGAAAAAGGTGGCCGAGCCATCAAAAAAGATTCAGACAACATAACTTGCATAGTATATGGAAAAGAACCAGCGGAAGATGCTATAAAGAGCTATTTAGACAGAGCAAAGTTTATTGACGCTGATTCATTTCTAGATTGGCTATTTCAGCAAACGGCAATAAACAAGAAATGTAGAGAGTTTGGTGAAAAGTACAAATCTTACGAAGACCCCATTCTTCGTCCCTACCAACAAGAAATAAAAGAGAGAATTTTCAAGAAGTGGAATTCTTATTTTAATATTATGCTCCAATTACCTACTGGGGCAGGTAAGACCGTTCTATTTACATCCATTATCAATGACCTTAACAAAATAAAAGAAACAAAAATCCTTATTCTCGCACATCGTAAAGAATTAATAGACCAAATCAGCACTCACCTGACAAAGTATAATATAGAACATGGCCTTATAACAAGCGGAAGAGTTCGTCACCTCGAATACAATGTTCAGGTCGCATCAATCCAGACAATTACGCACAAAGATAATCAGGATGTAATTAATGAAATTGCTCCAAAATTCATTATCATTGATGAAGCCCATCATTCACTTGCAAAAACTTACACCACATTCTGGAAGAAATGCCAAGATACCTGGAAATTAGGTGTAACTGCTACACCTTATAGGTTGAACAGAAAGCCATTAAAGGGATATTATGACAAACTTATCATGTCCTATGATATAGAAAAGTTCATCAGTCTAGGCTATCTTGCAGAATATACATTATATGTTGATAATCCAAATAGTGATTTAAGTAAGGCTATTGATGCAATCAAGGAGCGTAGTTCAACTGGTGATTATAAAACCAGCGATCTTCTCGATGCGTTGAATGTTCAGGAACATATTCAAAAATTGGTCCTTTGTTACCTACAATACGTAAATGGGAAAAAGGGAATTGTCTATGCAGTTAGTAAAGAACACGCATATAACATCTGTCAGGCTTATCAAAAGATTGGAGTCGCTGCCGAGTATGTTGACAGTGAAACTAACAAGACCACTCGCCAAGATATTATAGAAAGATTTAGAAAAGGAGAAATCACCGTAATGGTCAATGTCAATATATTCTCTGAAGGATTTGATTGCCCAGATATAGAATTTATTCAACTTGCCAGGCCTACGTGGTCTCTGGCATTATATCTCCAGCAAGTTGGTCGTGGTATGCGTATTAGCAGTAACAAAGAGCAAACAATTATTCTGGACAATGCAGCTTTATACACAAGATTTAGTTTTCCATCGTCACCTAGAGGATGGGAAGGTTATTTCGAAGGTAACAAATTGATGTGGGAGTTGGATTGGGATGAAGATGATAAATACAATAGAATACAGAAACTATCCTTTAACAAAGAGGATTTGATGATAAAAGTTACAAGACAACAGATTGCAACCACAGATGTAGTAATAGATGAACAGAATAAAAATGACGAAATATTAACTGGCAGTGAGATATTTAAACAAAATCAACAACGACTTCTTGACGAGAAAGAGGCAGAAGAAAGGCGTTTAGCAGAAGAAATTGCAGCTGAAAAGCGTTTGGAAATGGCTCGAATTGAAGAAGAAGAGAAACGGAAAGCCAGACAGCAGCGTGAACTTGAAGAAAAGGCTCGTCGCCTAGAACTTCAAGAATTACAAAAAGCTGCAGAAAGAGAAAGAAAGATACAACGTCAAAAAGAAGAGTTTGAAGCAAGAAAAGAACAGTTACGAAAAGAAAAAGAAGAAGCAGAAAGACGTAGGCAAGAACGTTTACTTATAGAAGAGCAAGAAGAGATAGAAAGAAATCGGCAAAAATGGTTAAAAGTAATCGGCCTTTCTATCCTATTCATTGCAATCATTGTGTTCTTATATTACACAGGATTGTTATTACTTGTTGCACTACTTGGATTAATTGCTGGTTTCGCAAAAAAATAGTATACAATGGATAAAATGGTTAATGAAAAAAAAGCTTTTATGGAGCATATATCAATTGATGTGACTGAAGTAAAAGATTGTGCTGTTCCAAAAGATAAGTTCCGAATCAACAAGTACAACTTTGGAACGCCTTTTGAAGATTTGGTACATAATGCTGAGCCATTTCTCCATTTTCAGGTGCTTCGTCCGAAAGATGAAGAACAAAGAGAAAAGGCATTGGCCTATTTCAAAGAACACGGGAAACTCTATACAGCCTTTGTAAACTGCCCCGATATTCTGCTTTACATTGGTTGTACTGAAAACGCCTATATAAAGTCCACAATGGCAGAGGTGCAGCCAGAAGAATTCAAATCGATAATGGCTCAGGCAGCTCATTGGTATAGGTTTTACGGCAAAGAAACAAACGACGAAAGAAGATGAACAATAATAATGTTTTAATTAGTCTTGGTATTACTCTGCTGTTCATGGCATCATGTACCAGCAGAAAGAGCACTAGTGACACTAACATTATTAATGTGGATAGTGTTGCTGTTATGGACTCTCGTCCTGACATGCTACCGCCACCACCCGACAGTGACAGGTTTGATGGTCATAGGCCACCTCCTCCACCAGATGGTAAGCATCCTGGCGGCCCGCCACCACCGCATGGGAAAGGTCGGCCACCGCACAAGCCAGACAATATGCGTGGCTTCGATCCTGCATCGGAAGATGATATGGATGACAACGGCATGAGCCGATATATGGAGAATAATGACGAAGAAGGATGGGATTAATCATTACATCGAATAAATGACTCAAGAAGAAAGATGGCAACAGCAGTATGAGCAGATGATGTCGTTCATGGAAACGAATCATCGTCGCCCTTCCAAGTACAGACTTGAAGAACATGATATGCTCAACTGGTTCAAGGCTACCAAAAAGCGGATTACTAAAGGAGAACTATCGGAAGAAAGACTGAAGAAGTTCAATGTGCTCCTTGAAGTTGCTGATAAATATCGAAGGCTGAATCAATACAAATAAAGGTATATGGACAGAAGCGACATAGAAGAAATGGCAAAGGATCTGATTCCACTGGCAGAGAGTACAAATGCCGGCGAAGCTCTCATGACTACGGACTATGATGACAAATGGGAGTTTATCATGGGATTCAGAAAGAAAAAGAAGTATAGGACGTAACAATTCATCGATTATGGCATACACATATAAATATCCAAGACCAGCAGTGACGGCTGACTGCGTGGTGATAACGAGAGAGGCAGAGCCGAAGGTGCTGTTGATTCAGAGAGGAGATCAGCCATTTAAGGGTGGCTGGGCTTTCCCCGGCGGTTTCATGAATATGGACGAGACAACAGAACAGTGCGCTGTCAGAGAACTGGAAGAAGAAACAGGGGTTCGACTGTCGAAAATTCAGCAGATTGGAGCTTATTCCAAGGTTGACCGTGACCCAAGGGGAAGAACCGTCACTGTAGCTTATCTTGCCATCGTTGATGAACCTTTAGCTGTCACTGGCCAAGATGATGCAGCCAAAGCGGAGTGGTGGCCACTGTCGGATTTGCCCCATCTGGCATTCGACCATTATGACATCATGCAGGATGCAATAAGGGTCTATGCTCAGGCAATGGAAGCAAATGACAAAACGCTTCATGACCAGTTTAAGGAGCAGAAGGAAATGATGCATAAACTATCCAAGCAGATACGTGAGCAATGTGCCCACGTTCAGGAATTGTGCAATAACTACACAAAAAAGGAGTAGGCTATGGATGAAACAGAGCGAAGTTGAATATTGCATGAATATAAATACCGCATTTGGTTAATGTGTCATAAAAGAGGAATACGAAAAGAACAACGAGCCGAAATAATCCTTATATTTGCTGTAACTTAACATCAGAGGAGGAGCTGCATATGTTGACAGAAAAGGAAATGAATGATGACAAGACGAAGATCGACAACAAACAAGTCGAATCAAGTGCCCAGAAACCGATGCCATCTATTTGGTACAACTAAATGCGGTTAAGAACATAATGAGATTGCCTTCGACATAGTGCGAGGGCAACCTCATTTTTAGTAAGGTGGAATTTATATAACCCCTATCCCAAGGGGCGTATTAGTTGGCCGACTATTTGAACTATTCGAGTCGTGAGACTCTACCCTTGCAAAAGGCGTGGACATTGCTACTTATTCTTGTGACTACTGTCATTTAGATTTTGCGAGGTTTCGGAACGCCGAATTAATAGCGAACGCTTTTTGAGGAGCGGTAAGCCGTGATGGTTTGCCGCTTCTTGCATCTACGACAGACCATAAATCCATTTAAATCTGACTTTTTTATGTTAAAATCAAAAATATTTTTTCCTGTGCAGATAGACTGCATAGTATTACTATACCTTTGCAATGTAAAACTTAAAAAAGAACAATTATGGGATTTTTTGATTATCTTTTATTGGGAGCCTTTTTGAATAGTATGAGAAGCAATAGGCACAGTAATAATGACTATTCAAGTCATTCGAATGATAGTTATAATCGTGGCTATAACGACGGCTATGATGATGCATGCATGGATCACGACGATTTTGACTGCGACTGCGGCGATGGTTGCGATTGCGATGGTGATGGCTTTTTTGATTTTTAATTCTAAAACAATACAATTATGAAAAAGATCTCTTCAATCTTGTTATTTCTGATGGTCAGTATTGTTTGCTTTGCCCAAGAGGAAGCAAATGACACGATTAATAAGCCCAGTAAGTTCGCAAGCTGGACGATTTCTGATGCTTTCCAGGCTGAAGCCGGTTTTGCAGGCAGTTATTGGAAACCTACTTTTAATATCGCCCTTGATAAAGAGGGCTACTATTGTGTAGTCAACCTCTATAATCGAAGCGGCTACTACTCTGTTGATAATGGGACATTACCGCATCTCTATCTGAAGACCGACAAAGGAGAGATCGTCGATTTGGAAATGGATGGTGATGAGCCTGTTCACAAGTTCTATCTCAAAGGCTACTATTCTATGAATGTCTGGATGCCGGGAAGATATGTAACCAGATTCATCTACTACATTCCAGACATAGGCAAGTTCCTCTCCAATTACTATGTCAAATACAGGGTTTGGCTTGGTGAAGGTTTCAAGGATGTGGAACTTAGCAAGAGCTATGCCAAGAAATATAATAATAGGTTGAAGAATGCTGCAGACGAGGTGACTTCCAAATATGAAACCAAGAAGCAGTCATTGAATAATCCTCTTGAAGGATTCTAAATGACAATTCAAAATCTTCTCAGGCAGGAATTCTTCACGGAACGGATAAATTCAATCAGGATGGTCGGGTCAAAAGCCTTGCCATCCTTTTTTGATGTCAGGTGCAGGTGTGGCCCCGTTGACCTGCCGGTATTCCCAGACTGTGCTATTATCTCCCCAGCTTTCACGATGTCACCGATTGCTGCGTATGCCTTTGACAGATGGCAGTAGCTGACTGTGTAGTTTGCCGTCCTGACTGTCACGTATTTCCCGGAACGGCTGTCCTGCCCTACTCCTACCACCTCACCAGGCAACATCGAGTAAACCTGTTCATAATGGGCTTTCAGGTCTAAGCCATTATGCATGCAATATTTCTTCGTGACAGGATGCTTACGCATTCCGAACTTGGAGTTCACCTTGATTTCGTCGAGAGGATAAGAGACACTGAAGTATCTGTCGTATAAGGCAGTGCTATCTTCAGTAGACTCTGATAATGTGTCCTTCGGAGCGGTCTCATACTGTTCTGAAGGGCATTCTTCATTCTTTTCTGATTCCTTCGTCAGGATCTTGGGTCTCTGACTGTTGGAAGAGATGGTGTTAAACTGAGCACAGGCATCTGGGCAGCTGATGAAGCTCCAAATGGTCAGTGCGGATAATGTGATGATGTGTTTCATGCCGCGAAATTACTGCCTATCATCGTGCGTAGCAAAGATAAGCCTTGCTTTTCCCTATCATATAACATTTTTTGGTGTTATAGTATGATAAATGCCGAAATTTCATACTATAAGTTTAATTTAGCATAAAAGGCCATCCTACCCTAACCCCTCATTCAAGGAACTCTCAGGCAAACCAGTACATTTGCCTGAAAATTCTTATTTATTTCATTTATTAAATTCAAAGTAATATGAATTACAAATTCTCAGAAAACGAGGTGCCATTTGGCATTCTGCAACGGTACGGACTGACACAGGAAATGGTAGAAGACCTGCCATTGGATGTCTTGCAGAACATCTACGACGGCAAGCGTTCTCCCGTTCTCCCCGTACAGATGACAGCGGATGACGGGGAAATCGTAAAGGATCGTACCCGATTCTCCCTTGTCCGTAAGAACGACGGCACTGTTGATGTCCTTTTCTATCCTATCCGTGAAGAGATAGACCTGAAGAACCTGAACGATGCCCAGCGTCAGCGTCTGGAAGCCAACAAGCCCATCATCGGCTACCGCCATGAAGGAGAGACTGAGGCCGAACGAGGCCCGAAGTGCTTCATCCAGCTTGACCCGGAGAATATGCAGGTACTGTCTGTTACCACGCCTGTCATTGGCCGTAACCTCCAGTACGTGATGGATGACCTTCACCTTACTGGAGCCGAGATCCAGAAGATTCAGAACGGCGAAGTCCTCACCATTGACCTCAATGATGAGCTTGTCTCTGTCGGAATCGACCTCAATTCCAAGACTGGCATCCGCTATGCTGCCGGTGATGAACAGGTCTGGAACCGTGAATCCAAGCGTGAATGGGACAAATACACCTTTGGAGCTTTCGGATGCTGGGTCATGGATGACAATGGCAACCTCGACTATGTAAGCGAGGAAGACTACACCGAGGAGCTTTGGAACGAGCAGAAGAAGCAGGGTATGCGCATGCAGCATCAGCGATAGGATTATTGTTTCACTATAAACACTACAGAAATGGAAGAAACACAGTACTTACCAGAGGAAGAGCTGGTTGAAAAAGTCCAGAGTGGAGAATACGGATGGCTTGAATACATCAACCATCATTCTCCTGAATGGCAGGAAGAGTTCTCTGAATACTGCCAGGAACATGGTCTCACAGCCGACGAGGACACCGCAAAGCAGTTTGTGGACTACAAGGACAGGCTGATGGAAGAGAGCATGGATAACTAAAGTAATAACCCCGAAATTCTCAGATTATGTCGATAAGATCCAATTCAAGACCAATGGGATATGACCTTGCACCTGAACTGCAAGGCATTTTGCGTCGTAATGGTATGCAAGCCCATATCATCAGTCAGGGAGATTCCGTCATGCTGGCCGTTCAAGGCCATGACTCTCCCCTTCTTACCTATCATTTGAATGCCAATCAGGTTAAGGCACTTACCGACTGGGGAACCAACTATGCCAACAAGCATGCCTACGACACCTTTGCCTCTCTGGTCGAAAAGGACTTCTACATGCCTCGTAACTTCGTCCATGCAAGAAATGCCAACGGTCGTGTAGCCATGGGCTTGCACGGCTACCGTATTGGTACTGGTGAATATGGCCGTATGGGACGAATGCCTTACGCACACCGTGACATGTGGGGATTCCATCATGGCTTTCTTGGCTGGACACCCCGTAATCAGGACGGTTTCCACATGAGACGTGTTGGAGGAGCCTTGTTCATGCAGGGTGCGCCGATGGTGCCAGAGCGTCCTGACGGCAGGATGAAGCCAGGAGAACTTCGCTCTGGCGCGTATGGTTTCTACTATAAAGGACAGCAAGCCGTCACTCCACAGCCACAACAGGATGTCCTGGCAGACTTGCAGAGTGTTATCACGCCTATACAGACACGTCCGCGTCCGCAGGAGCCAGCCAAGCCATATAAGGAGCTGATAACCTCCAATGTCTATTTCAGTAACGACAAATGGCAGGAGGTGCTGGCCAGCCATGGTATTCATGTCGATGCTGAAGCCAAGACGCTCACCATCCAGTCCTCTGCTGCCAAGCAGGACTTTGTGTATGACCTGACCGATGAAGAAGTCAAGAAGCTGACCAGCAACTCCATCAAGGATGTTCCTGTAAACGCCCGTCTGGATATCATTAATAATGTTATCAGTGGTGACTTCCATGACAAGGTAACGATGGATATGCTGAATAGCAACGAACACCTTTCCATCAAACTGAAGCCAGAAGTTGAGCAGCAGCTCAATGAAAAGATGCGTCAGGAGCTGCCACAGCATCTTGTAGCCGATCCAAACATCATTGTCGCTCCTGAACAGGAAGACAAGACTGTTGCCCATGTCAACGGTAATGCCCTTTATGAACTCAACGGGGATAAGGGCTGGTTCCGTGAGGGAAGGCATGGCAGAGAGGTCACTGTCGATGACATCAAGGTTGAGCCAGTCAAGAAAGAAGACGGTCAGGATGCTGGAGAAGCCAAATACCGAATGACTGCTGTCATCAACGGGGAATCCATATCCCACGAGATTACCCAGAAGCAGTATGAGAAGTTCATGGCCATTGATGACTATCATCGCATGAAACTGTTCTCACATATCTTCCATGAGGTCGATATGAAGAATATGCCTGGAGTGAATAACGGCATCGGTGTGAAGATCGGTGCTGCCCTGCTTG
>JAEEGJ010021771.1_pt1 | contig 13735 bp, 1 predicted proteins | sample 8958761 | NCBI WGS metagenome assembly JAEEGJ01 (sample SAMN16246546, study PRJNA631951) | gut metagenome | biome: gut microbiome; feature: rumen; material: RS-attached | host: Bos | place: Iran: Karaj | collected 2018-10 | reverse complement strand
CGCTGGCATAGGCACATGGATAGCCCTCTACTTCCACGCTGACAGTCTTCTCCGTCTCACCAGGTTCAAAAGTTACCAGGCAATAGCAATCGGAAATGCTAGCAACCTCTCTCAGCTGGATGGTGGCCGTCTTGGTGGCTGTAGCTCCCTGAGGTCGTTGCAGCGTGATGGAGAAATGGCGCGTCCATGTTTCTTCGTTGACGGCCACGTTGCCCACATCAATCACATAGATGTTGGGATCGTTCGGGTCCTGTGCGCCACCCGTAAACGTGATAACATCTCTCGTCTGTGCATCAGCCGTGGAGATTACTCCTCCCAGCAGCACGAGCAACAGGCACAGCCAACGGGCTGCCGTCGGCCGTCGGTAGATGGTTGTTCTTGTTGTACTCATAGTAGAAAAAGCTTTGGTTTCTGTTTCTGACTGCAAAGTTAAGCAAAAAAGTTGAAAAAACAAACAAATCGTCACTATTTGTTGCCACAAAATGCACAAAGTGAAACAACCTTATGGCGAAAAGAGCCAATATAGAATAGAACTCACACTCGGCAAGTGAAGAGCACGAAAAGAAGAGACTGCAGCATGCTCAAAGCACGCTGCAGTCCCTAGGAGATAATCTCTCCCCCCATATTTCCCCTCTCCCCAAAAGTTCCCCTCTCCAGTCGGAGAGGGGTTAGGGGTGAAGCTTCGCCTTAGCCGAGCCGCTCTTGTCGTTGAGGATCATGTTCACGATGCCCACGGCGTCGCTGATGGTGATATCGCCTTCGCGGCTCACATCGGCATTCTCCCTGTAGAAAGTGCCAGTGGTCGGCTTGCCGAGGATGGCGTTCACCACGTTCTGGGCATCAGTCATGTTCACCAGCGTGTCGTGGTTGGTATCGCCCAACTTGAACTTACCCACCAGGCTGATGGGCAGCACGTTGTTAGCAGGACGAACGTCCTTCAGCGCCTCACCTTCCTCCATCGGCGTGATGCACAGATAGAACACTTCGCTCACCTCAGGCTGATTGACCGTCAGGGTGACGATCTTCACATTGTTCTGCTTAGCGTCGGCATCGTAAAGCTCGCTGGCTGTGATGGTCACCTCCGTGGTGCCTTCGACCTTTTTGCTGGCCAAGGGCGAATAATAGAGTCCCACCTTGACACTCAGGCCACTGGACAGTGGCAGCAGCGAGGCATTGTTCACCTCAGCTATGATGGTGGTCTTGCCATCGGCACCGGTCTTCTTGCTCAGCATATTTAGGGCGATGTCCACCTGGCGCACATCCATCTGCAAGCCACTCTGCTCGATGCGGTGCGGACGGTCGGCGGCTTTTGCTCCCCTACGCTTGATCTTCAGCGCGTTGCTGTTGGAAGGGATGAAGTTGGCGGCCACTTCGTAGTTGATGGTGCCGTCGAAGTCGTCGGTCATGAGATAGTAAGCCGTCAGCTCGGTCTTCTCCTGTGGCATCACCATCACCTCGTGGCTACTGGTCTCGTTGCCCATCGTCACGTCGATGCGGTCGATAGGCTCGAAGCCGTTGTTGACCACGGTGAAGGTGACGGGCACCTGCTGATCGTCGGTCACCTCGTATGGATTGAAGTTAATCTTATGGTCAATGGCATTGGTGAAGGCCACGGGCGTCTCCATCACGGCAGCACCCTCTTGGTCGTTGGCCACGCAGTAGGCCACCTTCATGTCCAGTCCGTCCAAATAGCCGTCCATCGACACGAGGCTGACATCATCAGGCATGGTGGCTATCTGGATAGGTGTCGAGAAGTAGAGCTCTTTGTCATGGCTGCACAGCTTTGAGGCATACAAGTGGTTCTTGAATTCCACCGTTGCCGTGCCATCGCTGCTGTACGTCGTCTCTTGGTCGCTCTGGCTCCACAGTAGCGCCACGTCGGTCAGGTCGGTGGCCTCGTCTTCCACGATGAGGCGGAAGTCGTTCACCACGCGTTTGTCCATACCCAGCGAACCTGACAGCTTGCCCGTCGGCTCACCCTTCATGTTGACGGTGCTCAGTTCGATATCGCGCCCGCTCTCGTTCGTCTTGATGTAGCCCACGAGGTTGGCGCCGTTCACATTGACCATCTGTGGCTTCGAGCCTTCCACCTGTGTATAGCGCTCACGCACCTTGTCATCGGGCGAAACGCTCACATAGACCATCGAGCTTTGCTTCATCGAGTTGTTCACATCCTGCTGCAGGGCCATCATCACGAGGATACTGTCGCCCTTCATGCTCACCTGATAGTCGGCGGGCACGCTGCGGCGGTGCAGACGCTTGATTTCGATGGGCTCACCCCAACTGCTGCCATCATAGCGACTGAGCATCAGGCTGCCGTCGATGTAGCGGTAGCCCTGCTCGTTGAACTTGGCCAAGCCCTGCTGCCAGACGACGACGGCCTTGCCGTCTTCCTGTACGGCCACGGCGGGAGTGACGCAGCCGATGTTGCCAGAGTAATAACCCACGCGTTGGTGAGTCCAGCTACCGCCGTTCTCGCGCATGGCCACGTGAATCTCGCTCTTCTCGGTGACGCTCTTTGTCTGGTCGTTTGCCGACATGGTCTCTAGTTCGGAGCCGTTGATGTTCTCCTTGATCTGCTCAAAGGCCACCAACTCCAGGCCGCCCGTGTTGTGAGCCTCGACAAAGTCGTACATCGGAGCGTCGATGCCCGTATTGACGAGGTTGCTCTTGTTTTTATTGCGGTATATCTGCAGACGGTCATCATTGTATTCGCTGGGATCATCCAGGTTATTGAACAGCAGCGACTCGCCACCCAGCATATAGTTAGGCCGCGCCATGCCGCTCACATTGCTGATAATGGGATCACCGAGATCGGCGATGACCTTGCGACGCAGCTTCCTGTAGTTCTTCGTCACATTCTGCTGGGTAAAGGAGAAGACAGGCTCGGCATTCGATGGATGGAAGGGGTTCGATGCGTTGTCGGGCGCCAGCCAAGTCTTGCTGGCATCAAGAATGTTCCAGCTCTTTCTAGCCGTCCAGCACAGGAAGCGTGCTTCGGCATAGGCTTCCATCTTGGCCGTCAGGGTAGTCTTCATACCCGCCAGTCCCTTGACGACGTAGGCACGGTCGCGGAGATCGATGCAGGCACCGCCGCGCACGCCTGCCGTTGCCGAGGCTATCCAGATATCGATGCCGCCGTAGGCCCATGCGCACACCTTCAAGCGCGTCTGGTAGTCGAAGACGAAGTCGATCTTCGTCGAAGCGGCCGACACGTCGCCCATCTCGGCAGCGGTGTTGATCAGTCCCATCGTCATGGCAATCTTCGCATCTATCGACATGCCGAAACCTCCGATGAAGAAGCTCACGTTGGCCCGTGCCGCGGTCGATGCCTCGAGCGTCAGACCGCCGTCGAGGAAGGTGATTTCAAACTTGCCCGTCTCGCGGTTATAGTATCCGATGCCGCTGAGGAAGCCCTTGATGCCCGCGAAGGCCGACGGCCAGCGAGGGATATCGTCGAAGAAGTCGTCGTCGGCTTGCTTGGCCGTGTTCACGGCGTCCATGCAAGCCTGGAACTGCTCGTCGAAATACTGATATTTCTCCAGTTTTTCCAAGGTGTTTATAATTTGTCCGCCAGGCAGGAAGTTCTTCTCCACGCAGGCACGCACGATGTAGTAGTCGCCATTGCGCTCGATGTTCACCGTGAAGGGTAGCACGGGCGGCAACTGGAAGTTGAGTCTGTCGAAGGCTTTGTTCATATCCTTCATATCCACGTCATTGTCCCTAGCCTGATCGTCAACTTCGTTCAGTTTCGGACAGTCGAAGGCCAACGACACGTTGCTGGCCTCGTCCATGGCCGCCTGGTCGATGTCGTGGTTGTGCAGCGTGGGCAGCTCGGCCAGCGCCGTCGTGCCGTTCTTCAGCGTGAGCTTGGCGTCGTCCTCTATCTGGTCGGTCAGGTCGAAGTCGAACAGGCAGTAGTTTTGCGAGAAGGGGAAGTTGGTCGTGGTAAGCAGCGTGGTGGTGAGTGTTGGCTGCTGGGCAAATCCCTCCAGCTGCAGCTTCGTTGGGTCGAGCGCTTCCTGATAGGACAGCATGCCGGTGAGGTGGGCATATTTCATTCCGTGCCAGCCTTCGGCGCCGAACTTGCCGTCATACATGTGCTTCGTCACCTCATCTTTGTCGGCGGTCTGCGAGTAGTTCAGCGTCTCTTCGCTGTTCATCATCAGCAGGTTGTCGGCGTTGATGGTGGCAACCATATTGTTATCCTTCACAACGCCGTCGCGCTTCGGTGTCTCCAGCGTCAGGCTCTTCAGCTGATTGTCGTCCTGATGCAGCACGATGGTGTGACGGCGTGGCTTGCCGATGTTCTCCAGGGTGTTGGGGTTATAGTTCCACAGATACATCGTGGTGAGCTTTGACTCATAGCCGGAGCCAGACGCCGGTACCACCTCGATGAGCTGGGCAAACTGTCCGGCGTCGGTCTGGATAGGATAGCACCCCAAGTTGTTGTCATACGTTGCTGAGCCCTGTGAGCCCTGATTGGTCATCAAGGCATCCACGCAGGCATAGTGGAGGGTGGCATCGGTGATGGGCTCTCCTTGGCCGTTGACCACGGTGACTCGTGTGTTGCTGTTTCTTAATGCTTCTACATTTATATTTTTATGACCATAGAAGTACCATTTATCATCGTAGCCCCAAGAATGAGCATTAATATCTTTGTAGGGGTCGTAAGTCAATCGCGCTGCCACAGCCGGAAGATACCTGTCCCATTCCTTTACTAATACCAATTCTGGCTTACTGTCGAGCTTCAGCTTGTGCAGATACCAATCGAGTGAGAGCCTGAAATTTCCATAATAACTACCCATAAGATAGCAATTCGAGGGATTCTCTATCCGGACGATGCCGTTCATCGTATTGATAGGATAATAATAACTAGCATTCTGAGTCTGTTTGAAATAAAGGTTTACGGCTTCACCGCCTTCGAAATGCTTCAGCGAGATAGGTCTTAAGGTATGATGATTATTAACCTCTAAATCGACATGGTAGAGATTCGTCAGGTCATGACTGACAAGCGTGGTGTTGTAGGTCTTGTCGTAGGCGGGGAAATACACCTTTATATTGTATGTATGTCCGTCACTGGGAGGCTGGAAGAAGAAGCTGCCCTTATATCCTGTCAGGGTCTGAATCGTGTCGCCGTCGCAAGTCAGTGTGACATTTGCACCGTCATCAAAGAACCTGTCGTTAACGCAAAAATATGCCGCTGGCAGATTGAGCGGATTAACCGCCAAGTCTATTTCCTCCGTTTGGTCGATTACACCATTGACTGGTATGCCCTTGAACCGAGGGTAGCACAGCTCCTCAATGGTCTCATACGTATCCTGATAGACGCCTTCCGTCTGGATGGTATTGAGGATAGTCTGTATGTTCTGGGTGTTGTCAAGTATGAGATCGCCCGTCACATTCTCGCCATTGACCTGATAGACGAGGTTACCTTCCACACTTACCTTCTGGAATACGCACCAGTAATTGCGTATGCGAGCCCACTGCCTCGGGGAAGAGGCCGTCGTATAAAAGTAGAAATGAGCATCGTCTTCAAGGTAGAGCTTGACATTGATGTGTGCGTGATAGTAATAGTCGCCGCTTTCTTCCAGCGTCAGCCATTCGGGCAAGGGATCACCGCTATTATACGTCTCACTGATGCCTATTTCTGGCATCTCGTAGCCCACGGTGAAGCCCATACGCGGCAGATACATCACTTCGGAGGTAATGGCGACGGGATGCGATTCGACAAAATACTTATACAAATCTGCATAGCCTTCAATCGAGAATGTCTTCAGTTCGGGTCTCAGCGTGGCCGTAGCCTCTGCGATGGCCTTCTCCCCGTTGTTGTCCATGTGGATGAGCACCTGGGCCGTGATGTAGGTTTCGCCTATCATATCTGCATGATCGATATCGGGATGCTCATCCGTGAAACTGAAGGGCAGGTCGTAGACCACGGCCGATGAAATGCTCTCATGCTGATGCTTTTGTAGCTGGCTTAGCTTATAGTGTTCCGTCCACGTCGTGCCGTTGGCGTCGGTGTAGTTCACGGTGACAGCACCCTCGGGATGGTTGTTCTCGTCAGCCGTCCACTCATCCCAGCCCTCTAACTGGAACTGGAACTTGGGGAAGGTGGTGCCCACGATATATTCGTTGCCGAGATTCGCCACACGGCCTCCCGGACGCGTCCACAGATGGTAGCTGCGCGATGTGCTGACGCCGCCGGACAGGGTAGCCGTCACAGTGAAGTCGCCGGTGCTTTCGCCAGTATCGAGGTAGCTGGAGCCATCGTCCTTTGTTACAATTGTAGCATTGGCTCCGTTACTGTTCGTAACGGAGTAGGTCACGTTGCCGGCATTGGTGGCTCCGATGGGTGTACTGGAGATGGTCAGGGGGAATACCTGACTAATAAGCCATTTCCCAAAGAGTTTCTCCAAATGGATGTTGCTGCCGTTGGCAGGCATATCCACGAAGTCGATTGTCGTGGCAGGCACCTCCGTGGCAGCTTCAGGCGTTACCGTGACAGCGAAAGAGCTCCCGATGTCGCTGACGACCAGAGAACTACGGCCTATGTACCAACCTTCATCATCAATGATGGGCACTGCTGCAATCGCTCCGAAGTCCACCGTGACAGTGGTATTCGTGGCGACGTTAGGGGCGGTGACATAATAGGTCACGGTGCCCGTCTGCTCGTCGAAGGTGAAGCGTCGCGGCTCGATGGATTGGTTGCCGTCGAGCGTCACGCCGAAGCCGTTCATGAAGTAGTTCAAGAGAGCTCGCTTCACCACCCGCCAGTTGTCCATCGTGGCAGTGATGACCATCGTCTCACCACTCTTGTAGGACGTCTTGTCGAGGGCCACATTCGAGAACTGCGGCATGAAGGCATAAGTCTGATAGTTCAAAAGGAAAAACGTGTTCTGCAAGTCCTCCTGTGAGAAGAAGATGGAGGTCATGGCCTCCTCGGCAGGATTGGCCACCTCAAACGGGCCAAGTTCACTGACTTCGAATAAGAGTCTCTTGGGCTCTCCTTCCATCGTGATGGTGTTGTCTATAGGCATACCGTTATAAGCAACATTATTTCGGAAGGAGTACATGTACTCGTCGTCGGAAGGACGGTAGAGATACATGGCTACGCTGCTTACTGCTCCGACATTGATGGGCGTGAGCACCACATTGCGGGTCCTAGACATGCCGTAGTCGTCGGCATCGATGGGCAGGCCGCAGTGGTCGGTGTAGCGCGTCTGGAGCACCAGACGGCTATCGGCACTTATCCTTACGTCTGTCACCAAATCAAATGCGAGAACTACATACTGCCCCCAGCGGAAGCAATAGATTTCCCTATAATCAAATCCATTCGCTTGAAGTACTTCAAGCGGGGTGGCGTATTCGCAAAGGGCAGGATCTTCCGTGGCCGTGTGATTGATGTTGTAAATCACCACATCGTATGCTGCCTCGGCATGATCAGTCCTGAGAACGCCGAACACGACGGGCGCGTTGCCGCTGTAGGATTCAGACGCATACCTTTCTGCTTCAATGTTGACGGTCTTGGTGATCTCGCCCGGCGCGAAGGTCACCGTGGTTCCCTCGTCCCAAAGCGAGGTCAGGCTATTCAGCGTGATGCTGGCCTCATGTGAGTCTTCGGTGGCATATGGTCGGCTGAGCTTAATCCTGACTTTTGGATCGCCGCCATCAGGATCAACGATGACATCGTCAGGCCCCGCATCAATCACGTAGACACCAGGGCGGTCTGGGTCTTCGTGTCCACCCGTGAAGGTGATAACGTCCTTCGTCTGTGCACTCGCCGTGGAGATTACTCCTCCCAGCAGCACGAGCAACAGGCACAGCCAACGGGCTGCCGTCGGCCGTCGGTAGATGGTTGTTCTTGTTGTACTCATAGTAGTAAAGGCTTTGATTCCTGTTTCTGACTGCAAAGTTAAACAAAAAAAACGAAAAAACAAACAAATCGCAACCATTTATTGCTACAAAATGCACAAAGTGTAATAACCTTATGGCGAAAAGAGCCAATATAGAATAGAGCTCACACTCGGCAAGTGAAGAGCACGAAAAGAAGAGACTGCAGCATGCTCAAAGCACGCTGCAGTCTCTGAGGAGTATTCACTCCCCTCTCCCCCGCGAGAGGGGTTGGGGGTGAGGCTTCGCCTTGGCCGAGCCGCTCTTGTCGTTGAGGATCATGTTCACGATGCCCACGGCGTCGCTGATGGTGATATCGCCTTCGCGGCTCACATCAGCATTCTCCTTGTAGAAAGTGCCAGTGGTCGGCTTACCGAGGATGGTGTTCACCACGTTCTGAGCATCGGTCATGTTCACCAGCGTGTCGTGGTTGGTGTCGCCCAGCTTGAACTTACCCACCAGGCTGACGGGCAGCACGTTGTTCACTGGACGCACGTCGGTGAGCACAGTTGAACCCTGCATCGGCGTGGTGCGCAGATAGAGCACCTTGCTCACGTCGGGCTGAGTAACGGTCAGCTTGACGATCTTCACCTTGTTCTTCTGCTCAGCGCTAGCATCGTAGAGGTCGGCGGCAGTCACCTCGACAATGTTGATGGGGTTTTCGTCGCCCAGCGGCGAGGTATAGAGACCTACCTTGACTTTCATGTTTGAGGCCAGCGGCAGCAACGAAACGTTGTTCACCTCGGCCACGATGGTTGTTACACCCGTGGCATCGGTCTTCTTGCTCAGCACCTTCAGGGCCATGTCCACCTGGCGCACGTCGGTCTGCGTACCACTCTGCTGGATGCGTCGCGGACGGGCGGCGACTATCTTGCCGCGGGCCTTCAGTGCATTGCTGTTGCCTTCAACGAAGTTGGCTGCCACCTCGTAGTTTATGGTGCCATCGAAGTCGTCGCCGACGGGACAGAGCACTTTCAGTTCGGTCTTTCCCATCGGCATGAGCTTCACGTCGTAGGAAGTGGTGTTGCCGTCCATTGTCACGTCGATGCGGTCGATGGGATCGTAGCCCTTGTTCTCCACGGTGATGGTGACGGGCACCTGCTCTGCGCTATTCACGTCGTAGGGATTGAAACGGGCTGTGTGAGCAATGTCGTTGGTGAAGGTCACGGACGCTTCACGCACAGCGGCCGCATCACTGAAGTTGGCCGCACTGTAGGCCACTTTCATGTTGTCGCCGTACAAGAATCCGTCCATCGATGCGAGAACTATTTGCTCGTCTTCGCTTCCAATGTCAGCCACTGCGATAGGCGAGGAGAAGTAAATCTGCTGATCCTCGCTGCACAGTTTTGAAGCATAGATGCGGTTCTTGACCTCTACCGTAGCTGTGCCATCGCCATTGTCGGTCGTTTCCTCGTCGCTCTGGTTCCACAGCAGAGCCACGTCTGAGAGGTCGCTGGCATTGTCGTCTGCCACTAAGCGATAGTCGTTCACCATGCGGCCAACCATTCCCACTTTGCCGTTCAGCTTCCCTGTCGGCTCACCATTCATATCGACTGAGACCAGCCGCAGGTCGCGTCCGTTGTCCGTGTACTCCATATAGGCCACGAGGTTGGTTCCGCCGATGTTGACCATCTGCGGCTTCCAGCCTTCGGCCAGGGTGTAGCGCTCACGCACCTTGTTGTCACCGTCGATGGTGATATAGACCACGGAGGCCCGCTTCGTCGGGTTGTTCACGTCCTGCTGTAGCGTCATCACCACCAGCACTTCGTCGCCGCTCATCGTCACCTGATAGGCGACAGGCATGCTTCGACTGTTCAGGCGTTTGATCTCGATGGCCTTGCCCCAGCTGCTGCCGTCGTAACGCGAGAGCATCAGGCTGCCGTCGATATAGCGTTCGCCCTGGTCGCTGAACTTGGCTACGCCCTGCTGCCAGACGAGGGCAGCCTTGTTGTCGTCGTTGACGGTTACAGCCGGTGTCACGCAGGCGATGCCGTTGGTCCCGTAGGTGCCCACGGCCTCGGTCGTCCACGGGTTGCCGTGCTTTCGCATGGCCACATGTATCTGGCTCTTCTCGGTGACGTCCTTAATCTGTGCGTTCTCCTCCATGACATCGAACTCGTCACTGTGCAGCGCCTCTTTGATCTGCTCGAAGGCCACCACCTCTAATCCGTTGTTGTTGTGTGCCTCGACAAAGTCGTACATCGGTGCACTGATGCCCGTATCGACAAGGTCGCTCTTGCTGCCGCCGCTATACACCTGCAAACGGTCGTCGTTGTAGTTGCCGACGTCCTTCAGGTTGTTGAACAGCAGCGACTGGCCTCCCAACAGGTAGGTGGGCTGAGCCATACCGCTCACGTTGTCGAAGAGTTTTATGCCATCTAGTGCCCGCCGTGTCTTGCGGCTCAGCTTCCTGTAGTTTTTGGGCACGTTATTAGGCCCTGAGAATATAGTCTTTCCGAGCTTGAAGTCGGGATGATAGGGGTTCGTCGAGTCATCGGGGTCATAGAAATCATTGTGACCTTTCAATATTTCGAAACTTTTGGTTCCACCCCAGAAGAGGAATCTTCCCGTCACATACGCCGACAAGTTGAAATCGAATGAGACACGGTTTCCGGTGTAGGCTTCTTTTTGGTAGGTGGGGGTGACGGTGCCCGTCCGGATATCGATGCCGGCACTGCCCATTATGCCAATCGAGGCCGCGACTATTTTGGCGTCGAAACCGACCTCAGCCCAGGCACCCAGCGTTAGTTTGAACCGCGTCTCGGTAATCATGTCAATCAGTGGCTTGGAGGCTACGTCGCCTTGGGCTGCCGCACGGTTGATTAAACCCAATGTAGCGAAAACACCGGCATCAATCGAAATGCCAAACTGGGCGATATGTGCGATGGATACTTTGCCCATGAGGTGGACTGAGGCTTCCATGATAATACCGCCGTCGTAGAAGTTGACGTCAAGCTTCTTCGTCGTGGGATTGTAGTACCCAATGCCAGAGATGTAGCCTTTTATGCCCGCGAAGCCACTCGACATTTTCTTCATCTCCTTCAGTCTGTCCTCCACGTCGTTCCTCTTGTTGTTCACGGCATTCACACTTTCTCTGAACTGGTCCTCAAACCACTCTGCGTATTCAGCCGCATCCATCATGTCAGCCGTTATTCCTCCGAACGAGAGAAAGTTCTGCTCGTAGATGCCACGCACCAGGAAGTGGTCGCCCTCGCGCACGATATTCAGTCGGAAGGGAAGGGTGGGTGGCGTAGAGTAATTGTACCTGAAGGCATCAAACACCTTGCCTGTGCCATTCATTTCGCCACCGTGGTTTTCAATCTTGTCGTCCGCCTGGGTCAGGTCGTAATCGGCAAGTTCTCCGTCGAATGTGGTTTGCTCAGTGATGGCAGCCATGTCAACGCTGCTGTTGTGGAGCGAGGGAAGCTCCATCAACGTCTCGTTCCCGTTTCTCATCAGCGTGAGCTTCTCGGTGGCTCCTTCTGCAATCTTTTCGGCCAGGTTGAAATCCAGCATCCAGTGGTTGGTGATGAATGTTTTGAAAACATCCTTGTCGATAAAGTAGGTAGTGTTGAAGGTGTTGTCAGGTGACAACTGGATTGTTCCACTACTGTTTACCAGCTTGAGACCGTCAGTGCTTTGCAGGTCGTCAGCATGTAGATTGAAGGATATACGGGCAAACTTTTTAAAATACCTGTATCGGTCTGTACCAAATCGGTCGTCATAAAATCCTTTCCATATTTCTGGGTAGTCGGCTGTCTCTGAATAATCCAGCACGCTATTCTTGTCAGTTGTTAGCAGATTGGTGGGTGTGTTCTCGGCTTTGATGGTCCCTCCTAACTGAGTAAACCGACTGTAATGGCCTGTGAGCGTCAAGGTCTCTAATGAAGCTTGCGACACCACCTCGTCGTCCTCTTGCATCACAATGGTGTAGCGGCGCGCTTTGCCACGGTTATCCCATCTGCCGTAGGCGTAATTCCACAATGGCATCTTGCAAAGCAGAGGATGCTGGCGCCCTTCGACCACCACCTCCATGAGTTCTGCATACTTGCCCGGGTCTGTCTCAACCTGGTAGCCTCCATACGTGGAATTGTAGCCCGCCGATCCTTTAGCTGTGGGATGGGTCAGGTCCTGGTCCACACACGCATAGTTGATGGTGGCATTGGTGACGGGCTGTCCCTTGCTGTCAATCAGCGTTACCAAGGTGCTGTTTTGGGTGATGTCAGCCCATCTCAACGTTACAGTACGCTGTCGCCACGATGCAGTGGGATTTTGATAATACAGATTGAGATTACTTTGATAATAGCGATCCGCCAATCCTTCGTTTAACTGCCATGCGGAGTAAAGAGCCATACGGGGCCTCAATTCCGGTGTGTCGTTGTAAACCACCGCCTGGAACTCTTCCGGGAAATCGAAGCGTGGCTTGAGGTCTTCACCAGTTTTAAGCAGATAGAAAGCATCGGCATCCTCAACATAGATATACCCATTGAGGGAATAATCAAACGGTATGGCGTATTCCGTCTCGTTGTTGGTATAAGAGAAGGTGAAATTATCACTACTGCCATTCATATACAGCGAGACTGAGCGTACACCCGCCAACGGATGGCTGACGAAAGAGCTCTTATAGTGCTTATCGAAGGCGGGGTAATACACATCTATACTATAGGTGCGTCCGTCGGCTGGCGGCATGAACGTGAACGTGCCCTTATAGTGGGTCAGCGTGGACAGTGTATCGGCTTCGCCCTCGCGTGTCAGCGTCACATCGGCTCCCTCAAAGTCGTCGTAGACGGTGAAGAAAGCCTTCGTCTTATTGAACACACCTTCGAGTGCTGCAAAATTGGTGGCGTCGCCCCTGCTGATGAAGCCACTGGCCTTCAGCGAATTGGTGACCGTAGCAATTTCAGCACTATTGTCGAATGTGAGGTCGCCTGCTTCATTCTGTCCATTCACTCGGTACACGATAGAGTTGTCAGCCGTAGCATAATGGAACTGGCACCAGCGGGTGAGGTGCCGCGCCATCGTCTCGTCGGGTAGATAGCTGCGCTGTGCCATGGTATATAAATATGTATTAGCGTTCTCACCGTTTAGGTCTAGCCGGGCATTGATATGGGCGGTGTAGTAGTATTCGCCGTCTTCCTCCAGCGTGAGCCAGTCGGGCACGGGGTCGCCGCTGAGGTTGCTGTAGGTCTGCTCCACATTGATGTCTGGCAGTAGATAGCCCACGGTAAACCCCTTGCGCGGAAGGTACATCACGGTGGTGGTGAAGGTGGCGGGACGCGTCTCAGTGTAGTACACGTCTATATTTGTATAGTCATCAAACGACGGCCGCTTCAGCTCAGCCATCAGCGTTGCCGTGGCCTCTATGGGAATGGTCGCGCCGTTGCTGGCTGCCATCTCCATCACGGCAGTGGCGGTGATGATGGGCTTGTCAATCTGGTCGCTGGTGGGCTCGGGATGATCCTCGGTGAAGTTGAAGGGAACCATGTAGCAAGTGGTGCCCGCGTCTGTGCGGCGGTGCTTCAGCTGGCTGAACTGGTGGGTCTCCGTCCACGTGGTGCCGTTGGCATGGGTGTAGTTGATGGTCACCTTGTCGTTCTTCACTTGCCCTATGTCGTTCTTGATTTCAAACTCGAACTGCGTAAAGGTGGTACCGGCAGGGAAGCTGTTGGTGTGGTGTACACCCTCGGGTGGCGACACCCACAGCAGATAGGTGCGCTGCGTGCTGACGCCGCTCGGCAGCGTGGCCTTCACGGTGATGGAGCCCTGTTCGTTTTCTGTGTAGAGCGTCTTTTGTCCGTTGTAGTCGCCTATGGAAGCTTCGGCCCCGCCCATGTTCTCCACG
>JAEEGJ010021767.1_pt1 | contig 13735 bp, 11 predicted proteins | sample 8958761 | NCBI WGS metagenome assembly JAEEGJ01 (sample SAMN16246546, study PRJNA631951) | gut metagenome | biome: gut microbiome; feature: rumen; material: RS-attached | host: Bos | place: Iran: Karaj | collected 2018-10 | reverse complement strand
TTGGAGTAGTAAAGGTGGGAGACAAGGGACAGATAGTGATTCCCAAGGAAGCCCGCAAGATTTATGACGTAAAACCCGGCGACACCCTGATGCTGCTGGGAGACCAGAAGGGCATGGCCCTTTTGAAGACCGAGATATTTCAGGCCATCATCGACCAGGCTATGGGGGGCCTTACCAAATGAGAAAGCATTGGATGGACAATCTGCGCTGGGTCACTGTGCTCCTGGTGCTGTTTTATCACGTAATCTACTTCTATAATAACAAGGGAGTCTTTGGCGGCATCGGAGGCTTCGGCCCTTATCCCGAGGTGCCCCAGTACCAGGACATTGTAATGTACATCCTGTACCCCTGGTTTATGCCGCTGCTCTTTATCCTGGCCGGCATCAGCGCCCGTTATGCCCTGGAGAAGAAAAGCGCCAAAGAGTGGTTCAAGGCCCGTACGCGTAAGCTGCTGGTTCCCGGTACCATCGGCCTGTTTGTGTTCCATTGGATGACCGGCTACTTTAACACGGCGGTTGGCCGGGGGCTTGGCATCTTTGACGGAATGCCGGGGGTTGCCAAGTACGCCCTTATGGCTGTGAGCGGCACGGGACCGCTGTGGTTTGTCCAGCTGCTGTGGCTGCTGTCCATCGTGCTCCTGCTAGTGAGAAAACTGGATTCCAAGGACAAGTTCTGGAACGCCTGCGGCAAACTGAGCATTGTCTGGATCATTATGCTGGGCGTGCTGTTCTGGGCCGGAGAGCAGACCCTTATCAAGAATCCCCGCCCCGAGAGCGCCGACGGCCTCTTCAACCTGTACAAGCCCGTCTTCTATCTGATATGCTTCCTGCTGGGCTACTTTGTGTTCTCCCACGAGGAAGTCCAGCAGAAAATCAAACAGGCCTGGATGCCGCTGCTGGGCTGCGCCGTAGTGGCCGGGACCGTGCTCATCGTTACCACCTTCGGCCAGGATAACACCAGTGCCATTTATATGAGCAGCCCGCTCAACTGCCTCTACGGCTGGCTGGCCTGCCTGGCCCTGATGGGTTGGTTCCAAGCCAAGTTTGACTACACGGGAAAGTTTGCCGGCTATATGACCCGCACCAGCTATGGCCTGTACATTGACCACTATCTGGTGGTGGCCGCCATTGGCTATATGCTTAAACTGTACACCCAGCTGCCTCCCGTGGCCATCTACATCATCCTTACCATAGCGGTTTTCACCCTCTCCCCCGCCCTCTACGAGGTCCTGCACCGCATTCCGTTTATCCGCTGGAGCGTCTTTGGAGAGAAGAAAAAAGCTTAGTACCTTTGTAAGAACCGTATAAACAACCGTATGAAAAGAATCCTTGCCCTTTTTCTGCTCACCGGCGCCCTGGTGGCCTGTTCACAGAAAGTCAACCTCGCCGGAACCTGGGAGTTCTCGCTGGACCCCAACGGAACTCTTAAGGCCGATGAACCCTTCGAAGACACCATAGTGCTGCCGGGCACCACCGACCTAGCGGGGAAAGGCCAGGAGCCCGGGGCCCAAGTAGAAACGATGCGGCTCACCCGCCGCCACGCCTACGTGGGCAAGGCCTGGTACCGCAAGACGGTCACCGTCCCGCAGGCTTGGAAGGACAAGGACCTCTGCCTCTTCCTGGAGCGCACCAAAACCACCACGCTCTACCTGGACGGCGAGCCGGTGGGCACCTGCAACGACGTTTCCACCCCGCAGAGTTACCTGCTGGGGCAGCTCAAGCCGGGAGAACACACCCTGGTCCTCTGCATAGACAACGCCGGCGGCGTGCCGGAGGGCGTCATCCGCAGCTCGCACCTGTACTCCGATGACACGCAGACCAACTGGAACGGCGTCATTGGCCGCATAGAACTGGGCCCGGTAAAGGCCGAAGATAAAGTAGCCAAGGCCCAAATGCCCCGCCTGGAAATCAAGGACGGACAGTTTGTAGCCGGCGGTCATCCGGTCTTCCTCCGCGGCAAGCACGACGCCTGCGTGTTCCCCCTCACGGGTCACACGCCTATGGACAAGGAAACCTGGCTCAAGTACTTCGGGCAGTGCGCAGAATACGGCATCAACCACGTACGCTTCCACTCCTGGTGCCCGCCGGAGGCCGCTTTTGAAGCTGCCGACGAGCTGGGCATCTACCTCCAGCCCGAACTCCCCTTCTGGGGCACGCTGGAAGGAGAAGAGCTGCTCACTTTCCTCAAGAAGGAAGGCATCAACATAGTTAAGACTTACGGCCATCACCCCTCCTTTGCCCTCTTCTCGCTGGGCAATGAGGTCTGGGGAGAGCCCGCCGTGATGCAGGACCTGGTGGAGACCTTCCGGAGCCACGCACCGCAGATCCTCTACACCAACGGCACCAACGCCTACCTGGGCCACCACGGATACGTGGAGGGAATGGATTTCCAAGCCACCTGCCGCACCGGCGGAGAGGCTTATGACGGCTACCACAAGCACGTGCGCAGCTCGTTTGCCTACTGCGACGCCCTGGACGGCGGCATCCTCAACCGTTTCTATCCCAATACCAGCTACAATTTTGCCGAGGCCCTCAAGAGCTCCCCGGTTCCGGTCATCAGCCACGAGACCGCCCAGTTCCAGAGCTACCCCGACTACGCCCAGATTGAGAAATACACCGGTCCGCTGGAGCCCCGCAACCTCGTGGAGTTCCGCCGCCGGCTGGTAGAAGCCGGACTGGGAGACCAGGCCCAGGACTTCCAGCGCGCATCGGCCGCCTGGCAGGCCCAGCTGTACAAGGCCGATATTGAGATGTGCCTCCGCACCCCCGGAATGGGCGGCTTCCAGCTGCTGGACCTGCAGGACTACCCTGGCCAAGGATCGGCCTATGTGGGCATCCTGGATGCCTTTATGGACAGCAAGGGCGCCGTGACGGCCCAGCAGTGGAGAGGCTGGTGCAGCGACATTGTACCCCTGGCCGAGTTTGACAGATTCTGCTGGAGCACGGACGAAACCTTCCGCGCCCACGTGGCCCTGGCCCGCTTCAGTCAGGAACCCGTGACCGGTATGGAGTGGACGCTCTCTTCCGGCCAGAGCGGCACGCTGGACTGCCCGGCGGGCGAAGGCCTGCTGGATGCCGGCAACATCGAAATCGTTCTTTCCGGCTTTGACGCTCCGGTGCAGCTGGAGCTCACCGTCAAAGCCCTTACGGCCAAAGGCCCCCGCCAGAACAGCTGGCCCCTCTGGGTCTATCCGGCTGGCAATATGCCCGACAAGAGCGGCGTAACTATAGTCCGGGAGCTGTCCCCTTGGGCCCTCCAGGCCCTCAAGGGCGGCGCTTCCGTGCTGCTGATGCCCTCCGACACCACCGATACCGTGGGAGGCCTCTTTGAGACCGACTACTGGAACTACCGTATGTTCAAAGACATCTGCGAAAGCAACGGCAAGCCCGTTTCTCCCGGCACACTGGGCCTCCTGATGGACCCGTTGCACCCGCTCTTCCGCGAGTTCCCTACGGACGAGCACACCTCTTGGCAGTGGTTCCCGGTAACCAAGGCCTCCAGGCCCGCCATCCTGGACAAGCTGGACGGCTACAAGCCCATTGTGCAGGTAATTGACAACATCGAGCGCAACCACCGCCTGGGCCTGGTGTACGAGTTCAAAGTGGGCCAGGGCCGCCTGCTGGTGTGCTGCGCCAACCTGGAGGAAGTCCTGAATACGCCAGAAGGGCGCCAGTTCTACAGCGCCCTCCTTAACTATATGCGTTCTCCGGAATTTGCTCCGGAAACGGAGATGGTTTTCTAGAATTTGAGCTTCTTGCCCTCCATAGTGGGAGGCGTCTCAACCAGCGGCGTGCAGCGGAGGAAATCCAGCCAGCTATAGTAGATATTGAAAGCCATTTCCACGTAGTCCGCGGCATAGAGTCTGGCGGCCACATACTCCTGGGTCATCTCTCCCCCGTTGCGGAGGGCTTCCACTTCCTTGAGATAGCCCATCATCTTGGGGATCAGCTGCTTGTCTTTCTCCAGGTGGGGTTTCACCTTCTGGATCCAGCGCTTCACCAGTTGCTGGTTGTAGGCCTGCACTTCGGGGATTTCGGCTTTTCGGCCCTCTACAAACCAGTCCGGAGCTCTTTTGAGACCTTCGGCCTTGGCGCGCTCTACCAGCGGAGCATCCATAGCGGCCACCTTCTTGCAGGCGGCCGAAGCAAACCACTCGTGGCACATCTGCCGGCGAAGCGGGTCAAACTCATTAAAGACTGCGCGCTGGCGGGCAATACCGCCGTAAAGGACAAAGTCTGCGCACTCCGACTCGACGGAACGGTCCGAGAGCGTATTCTCCATCTGCTTGAGCACCGGGCTCATAGTGGCGGCAATCTTATGGATGATGGCCGTATACTTGGCGGCGTTGGGGTCAAAATGGAGCACCGAGTCGTAAGGCTGGCCCTTGGCGGCCCGCTTGGCGTTCTCCATCTGGGCGTCGGCCAGGCGCTTTCCGGCGGCCCTCACTTCGCCGTCCGGCTCGTGTAATTTGAGAGCCAATGAGTAAGCCTCCATCTGGGCGGCGAAATCGCTCATCTTCTCGCGGGTATCCACATCCTTCACATCCGGGAAGCCTGGGAGCTTGGCATAGGCTTCGTCGTAACTGCTGCAGGCAAGCGCCTCCACGCGGGGCTTGTTGGCCTTCTTGTCAAAATTGACGGTGCTCTCGATAATGGGATACTCGTCTTCGCGGTAACCGCCCAGGTTCTGGGCATAATTGCGTTCCGACTGCGGCACAAAGAAGGTCTTGGCTTTCTGCTGCGCGTAAGAATGAGGGCCGAAGACAAAGATCAACGGCAGGGCAAGGTAAAGAATACGTTTCATATCAGTTGATGCAAATGGCCGGCACTACGCCGATGGATGAATTGGTTAGGTTGGAATCGGACTTGGTGGGGTAATCGTTCACAATGACGGCCCGCTGAGCTTCTCTTCGGGTGTTCAGCCCCACAAAGTAGTTGGGCATAAGAGGGGTACGGAGCCACCAGGTAGTGATGAGGGACTCGGAGGAATGCTCCACTCCGTGTGCCTTGGCAAAATCCGTCATAGGACGGGCCAGCCCCTTGTACGTGGTCACGGTCTCGGAATCCTTGTACTTTTTGCCGGCGCGGAGGTAGTCCATAAAATTGTCCTTGGTTACCTTGGGAGGGATGGCCTCGAAGCCATAGTCTTTGCGCACCACCTCGGCACCGCTGAGGACAAAGACCTTGTCCTTGGTATTGGCGCTCACGAACTTGGGGAAATAGATCCGCTTGTGTTCTTCTCCGCTCTCGTAGTAAATGCCTCCGTCATAGAGCAGGCGCTGCTTGGCATCGTATTGGATGCCGGTGCTGTTGCGGCTGTTGTCCACGGTGGTAACGGCAATCTTGCTCTGCAGATCGGGCGTGAAGGCGGTCTGCAGGAAGCCCTTGCCCTCAAACACCTTGTTGATCTCCTGGTTACCTTCCTCTTCTCCCTGGATATAGGAGAGACCGTTCAGGAAAGCACGGAGACGGCTGTACTCGTAGCTGTTGTGCTGGATCTTCTCCCCGTTTTCCTTGTGTCGGAGAGACTTGTCGGTCTTGAACTCATACTGGTTGCCCTCCAGGTGGGCCATGCCGCCGCCGTCCCGCTCGGTATCGTTGTACATCTCCGAGGTGAGGACACATTCGGCCAACAGGAGCTTCTTGCCGCTCCCGTTATAATTATTGGTAACCACGCGCCATTTGATGGGTTCCACCTTGAAATAGCGGTAAGTCTTTTTGTGGCGGCCCTGGACCCGGGTTCCGTCGCTGTAGCCGAAACCCGAGGGGCCCTCGTAACCGTTGGATTTGTTCTCCAACAGCTTGTAATACCAGCAGCCGTCGCTGCCCTTGTAATACGTGTGGGCACCCGCCACCGCCGTCTGGGACTCATCTACCGTCACAGATTGGGCCTTGATGGTCTGGGGCCAATCTCCAAAAAGCACGTAAGTGCCCGACGTGCCCATCGAACCGTCGGTTCCAGCTGGAAGGATAGTGTAGGGAGTTCCAACGAAATCGACGGTTGATTTGGGCATCGCGGTTACGACCAAGCCCAAGAACAGGGCGGTCAGGAAGGAGAAAAGTTTGTTTGTTCGTTTCATGTATTACTTGTTCTCGTTATATCTTTTACGGAAATCCAGCGGGGTGGTGCCCAGATGCTCCTTCACAAACTTGCCAAAGGACGAGGCGCTGGAGAAATTGAGTTCGTCGGCTATCTGCTGCATAGTCATATCCGTATAGCGGAGGCGGTTCTCAATGGCCTTGAGCGTAAAGAGAGTGACCATCTCGCTGGGCTTGCGGTTCATAGTTTTCATAAGCAGCTTGGAGAGGTACTTGGGAGTCACGTGGAGCATTTGGGCAAAGTCCTCCACGCGGCGGATGCGGCCGTCGCTCTGCTCTACCAGTTCCATAAACTTGTCGGCCAGCAGCTTTCCGTGTAGCTTTTCGCTCACACTCACCACCACGCCCATCCGGCTTCTCATAAGGGCCAGGGACTCCAGGGCAAAAGCGCTGAACAGGGAGTGCACCACGGCGCGGGTTTCCACGCGGGAAGTATTCTGAAGGTTCCGGCAAAGAAGGCCGAAGTAAGATTCGAAGGTTTGGAAATCGGCCTCATCCAGCGTCACCTTGGGGTGCTGCTTGAGGGCCACCAGGTCCGAGAGGCTGTTCTTGCCGAACATATTCATATCCCACATTTCGCCTCTGGAGAACCAAATCTCCCGGCAATTGAAGTCTGCGGAACACATAAAGCTCTCCAAAACGCTGTGGGCGAAGTACAGGAAGAGGTCTCCCGCACCCAGCTGGACGGTCTGGCCGTCGTAGTCTACCTGGGCCCTTCCCGCCGTGCAAATGAAGAAGATACCGTAATTGAGGCTCCTCACCCGGCCGCCGGGGAAACCGCTGAAGTGGTCCGACACTACCAGACCACCGTCGAACGAGTGCAGGATACCCTCGCCGCTCTTGGGAACTATATCAATTATCTCCATAAATGTTCTAAAGCACGACTTTCTGAGGGCAAAAATAGGAACAAATGGAGACAATTCAATGTTCCAGAGGTCGCTATTTCTGTACGGATAGTGTCATTTTCCCGGAAACCCCTACTCCGGCTGCGTCATAAACAGCTCGGCCTTGAGGAAAGCGATGCTCTCCTCTACGAACTTGTAGCCGTTGGAGCCCGGACGGGCCACGGCCATATATTTCTCATACCATTTAAGGGCTTCTTTGAAGTCCTTTTTCATTTGATAGCAGTAACCAATGGTAGAGAGGGACTGGATAAACTTGGGATTGTACTGGTAGGCCAGTTTGTAATGCTCGATGGCCTGGTCCCAGGAATCCTGCTTCCTGTAATAACCCACGCCATACTGCTGCTGGATGCGGGAAGCGGTGGAAGGATCGGGCTGGATCATCTCCCAGGCCTTGTCCAGCCAGGGTTTGATTTCACTTTCAAAGTGATAATACATATCGGACTTGAGGGCGGCAATGGAGTATGCCAGGCCCACGTCCGTGGAGTCAATCTGCCAGGCGGCCTTGAACTCCTGTTCGGCCCTGTACAGGGTCTTTTCCTGCCAGAAGCACTGGCCCAGATAGAAGTGGATGGGATAGCTGTCGTTGCCCACCTCCAGCTGGCGCTCGAACACTTTGATGGCGTCTTTGTACGCCTCTTTGCGGTACAGGGCCAGGCCCTGCAGCGGTGCAATGGTGGTGTTGTCGGGGTCCAGCTCCAGGAAGGGCTCGCTGAGACTCAGCGCTCCGTCAAAGTCTTCGGCACCCAGGAGAATGCCAATAGCCTTGGAGAGCGTGGTCTCGTTCATAGGCCTAAGGGCCAGCGACCGGCGATAGTACCAAAGGGCCGAATCGGCCTGCTTCATACTGTTGAAGGAATCTCCAATGTAGCTCACCACGGCGGGGATGGAATCCCGCTGCAGCACCGCCTGCCCGGCCTCGATGCTCTGGGGATAAGCCTTGAGCCGGGAATAAATCTGCATCAGCCGGATCTTATAAAGGATATTGTCCGGAATGCGGGCCGAAAGCAGGAAGTACGTTCCCGCAGCGCTTTCCAGATCTCCGCTCTGGAAGTGGCAGTCGGCCAGTTCGGCCATCACGGCCTCGTCAATGTCTCCGGGCTGCACCAGGGCCGAAAGGGCCTCCACCGCCTCATCCGTGCGGTAGATACTCTTGAGGTAGCGGGCCTGGGCCAGCACGGAATCGCGCTGGGTGGTCTGCGCCCCCAGCGGAACGCAGACCATAAGCCAAAGCGATAACAGAAGGATTCTTCTCATTATCTGAGTTGGAAGATCACGGGGAAGGTGTAAGTGACGTTTACGGGCTCGCCGTTCTGGACACCGGGTTCCCATTTGGGCGAGGCGGAGACTACGCGAAGGGCTTCAGCGTCCAGCAGTTCGTGGGCGCTGCGGAGCACTTTCACATCGCGGACCACGCCGTCGGCGCCCACAGTGAACTGGAGCGTGACGCGGCCCTGGATTTTGTCCTTCTTGGCCTGCTCGGGGTACTTGAGCTGGGAATTCACCCATTTGGAGAACTCGTTGGCATCTCCGCCATTGAATCCGGGTTTAACATCAACCAATTGGAACGGGATTTCCTCTTTGTCTTTCAGGGTTTCATCGGCCTCCGGGAGGGTGACCTGAACGGTTTCAGGGGCTACCTGCTGGATTTCAGCGGCCGGGGCTTCCTGGGGAGCGGGTTCCTCGACCTTGTTGCTCTTGGTGGGATTGCAGGCGTACATAAAGACGGCCAGCACGGGGAAGAGAATCAGATACGCATAGCGCATCCAGAGGGGAGTAATGGGTTTGAGCATCATAGCGATACGGTTTTTGAGTTGGGCGTGCTGGAAGCCGCTGGCCAGGGTGAAACGGTGTTCTCCCACGGCTTTCCGCACCAGTAATAATTGGTATTGGGTTGCATCGATGCCATTTTGAATAACGCCTTCATCGGCCTCATACTCGTGCAGGAGGCGCAGTTCCTCGCGGGTAATCCAAACCAGTGGATTCCACCACAGAAGCAGCTGAAGGGAAAGGAACAGGATCATATCCACCGAGTGATGGCACTGTACGTGCATGCGCTCATGGGTGAAGATGGCGGGGTTCTGCGCCAGGTCCCGGCGGCTCATCACCACCGTTCGGCCCCAGCTGAAGGACGGCACATTCTCTTCCAGCAGCACCAGGCGGCAGCCTTCACGTTCCTCAGCCTTGCCTTTTCTCATCATTCGGCCCATCTTCCAGGCCGATGCAATATAAAGCACCAGCGTCGCAGCCATACCGGCCAGGTATACGCCCAGCAGAACCGTCTGCCAGGGGAAGGGGGCCGAAGCCGCCACGCCTTCTCCTTCCACGCCCACCATCATGGGCCCTTCCGAAACGATGGACACCGTTACGGTTCTCAGACGGACGAGCGGCAGCAGCAGGCACAGGTAGGAGCCCAGGAGCAGCAGCACCCTATTCAAACGGAAGAAGGTGGTGCGGCGCATTACCAGCAGGTAGAACGCATAGAACAGGCTCAGATAGAGTCCGGCTCTGGCTATATATAATAGGAACGGACTCATTTCTGGTTCTTTTCAATTTGGGCAATGAGGTCCTTGAGATCCTGGAGGTCCATCTTGTCCTCCTCCACAAACTGAGAGACCAGACTCAGGTACGAATTGTCGTAATACCGGGCCACCACCTCGGAGATGGTAGTGCCACGGTACTCCCGTTCAGTAGTTTTTACTTTGTAACGGAACGAGTTGGCCATAGGCTCCCGCTCCAGGAAGCCTTTTTCTTCCAGAAACTTCACCAGGGTGGCTACCGTATTGTAATGCGGTTTGGGTTCGGGAATGTAGGAGATTAAGTCTCTGATAAACAGGCTTCCGTGTTCCCAGAAGATGTTCATCAGCATCTCTTCTTTGGCCGTTAGTTTTTGTTTCATACAGCGGTTTGCGTATAGTTTCCAACGGCAAAGATAACGATAATTTTTAAAACTCCTAATTTTTTTAGTAGTTTTCCTTAACTTTTTAGGAGGCCGGTGCCCCTTAGGCCCGTAACGCTATTTTTCGGCTTCGGGGGTGATGATGACCCAAGTGCCCAGCTTGACGCGGTTCTTGAGGTCCACTATGTCCTCGTTGCGGAGGCGGACGCAGCCCTCGGTGGCGCGGGTGCCTATGCTCTCCGGGAAGGGAGTGCCGTGGATTCCAATGTCACGGTAGCCGGGAACGTCCAGGCGGAGGAACCAGGGGCCGTAGGCGTCCTTGATGGGGCCCTTGCCGTCCTTGAAGTCGTGGGGAATGCCCTTTGCGTAAAGCAGTTCGTTAATCTTGAAAGTACCTTCGGGGGTTTTGTTGTCTCCGCGGACCTGCTTGGGGCCGTAGTTCTTGGCCACGGAGCAGCCGTACTGTTTGATGGCATTACCATCTGCATCTACCAGCGTAAGGGTGAGGGAGGGCTTGTCAACCACAATGAAGGGGGCCGAATCTACCTGCCCCAGGTACTTGGCAAAGGGGGCCTGGGCCCGGGCAACGAACACCGGGAACAGGGCCAACAACAGGATGAGAATCTTTTTCATGGGAACAAAGGTACACTTATTTTTTGTATATTTGTATTGATAACCACATTGTAACCAAAATGGATAAAAAAATAGCACTGAACCCTAACGAAGTAGTGGCTTTTCTGGAAAAAGCCCCGGAAAACTTCACAAGAGAAGACATGCTCACCTTCATAGAAGAGAAGGGCATCCGAATGATTGATTTTATGTATCCGGCCGAAGACGGACGCGTCAAGACCCTCAACTTCACGGTCAACAGCCTGGAGTATGCAGAGACCATCCTCACGGAGGGCGAGCGGGTAGACGGCTCCAGCCTCTTCCCCTCCTTCATAGAGGCCGGGAACAGTGACCTCTATGTAATCCCCCGCTACCGCACGGCCTTTGTGGATCCGTTCAACCAGATTCCCACCCTGTGCTTCCTCTGCGGCTTCTACGACAAGAGCGGCAAGCCCTTTGACTGCGCCCCTCACGCCACTTTGATGAGGGCCGAGAAAGCCTTCGAAGCCTCCACCGGTATGCAGTTCGAAGCTATGGGAGAGCTGGAGTACTACGTGATTTGCGAAGAAGACGACCTCTTCCCCGCCACGGACCAGAAGGGCTACCACGAGAGCGAACCCTTTGCCAAGCTCAACGACTTCCGCCGCGAGTGTATGGACCACGTGGCCAAGACCGGAGGCCAAATCAAGTACGGCCACTCCGAGGTAGGCAACTTTACCCTGGACGGAAAAATCTACGAGCAAAACGAGATTGAGTTTCTCCCCTGCCCCCTGGACACCGCCGCAGACCAGCTCCTGCTGGCCAAGTGGGTCATCCGCAACCTGGCGTACCGCAGCGGCCTGGACGTAAGCTTTGCCCCCAAGATTACCACCGGCAAAGCCGGCAGCGGAATGCACATCCATATGCGCCTGATGAAAGACGGCAGGAACGCCACCTTAGGGGCCGATGGAAAACTCTCGGAAGAAGCCCGCGCCGCCATAGCCGGCCTTATGACCCTGGCACCGTCCATCACCGCCTTTGGCAACAAGAACCCCACCTCCTACTTCCGCCTGGTGCCGCACCAGGAAGCCCCCACCAACGTCTGCTGGGGAGACTGCAACCGCAGCGCCCTGGTCCGCGTGCCGCTGGGCTGGAGCTCGGGAACCGATATGTGCAGCGCCGCCAACCCGCTGGAGAAGCAGGCCGACCACGACACCACCGCCAAGCAAACCTTTGAGATGCGAAGCCCCGACTGCTCGGCCGATATCTACCAGCTGATGGCCGGTCTGTGCGTAGCCGCCCGCAAGGGATTGGAGATGCCAAGGGCCCAGGCTTTGAAGCTGGCACAGGAGACCTACGTGGATATGGATATCCACAAAAGTGAGAACGCCGGCCGCCTGGCCACCCTCAAACAATTACCCACTTGCTGTATGGAAAGTGCCGCCTGCCTGGAGAAAGACCGCGCCGTCTACGAGGAAGCCGACGTCTTCCGCCCCCGTATGATAGACGGTATTTTGAAGGCTTTGAAGGCCCACAACGACCAAAACCTGCATCAGGAGGCACGTGGTGATACTAAACTAATGAGACGCCTTGTGACGCAGTACTTCTATTGCGGATAGGACTTTTTATTCCTTATATTGGGACTAAAAATTCGCCGGCTCCTTGCACTCACTGCAGGGAGCCGGCTACTTAACCTAAACTTAAACTATGAAAAACTTCGCTACAAAATTAAAACAAACGAAGTAATAATGCAAATTATTTGTGCCTTATTTTTGCAAATTTCAAAAGTAAAAGTTTTTCACCGTACTTATCAAAGACAATTTTTGCTTTCAAGTCTGGAACATTTCCGGAGATTTCAAGGACTTTTCCTTCCCCAAATCGGTTATGTTCGATGCGGTCTCCAACCTTGAAACTGGTCATAGGATCCGGGACAAAATTGGCGTCGATGATGGGGGGCTTGGGAGCGGACACCCGGTCGGGGCCGGTCACGACGGAACGGGCCGGAGCTGCCGGCCTCGCCGGCTGGGCCGGCTTGGGTGACCAGCGCGAAGCACCGGACCAGCGGAAGCCGCGGGGGGCGTCGTCGTCAAAGTCGTCCACGGAGGCGCGGGACTCGAAGTCCTCCTTGCGGAGGGGTTTGTCCAGGTACTGCGGCGCCAGCTCCCGCAGGAAGCGGCTGGGCGAGTTATACTCGGTCTTTCCGTTCCTAAACCGTTCAGTCGCAAACATCAGCGTCAGTGTCTTCTTTGCCCTTGTCATTGCGACATAGAACAGACGACGCTCTTCTTCCAAATCAGAAGGTGTTAACATCCACCCGCCCGAGGGGAAAATGTTTTCTTCCATGCCCGGGACGAAAACATGAGCGAATTCCAAACCTTTTGCGGTATGAATCGTCATTAATTTTACTTTGTTTTCTATCGTCGTAACCGTTTCTTTATCCTTTTCCTCATTATCTATACTTGAAAGCAAAGCAATATCTTCCAAAAACTCAGATAAATACAGAACCGGTTTCTCTTCAACCTCTTTCTCGTCTCTCTCTGCTTCTTCAATTATCGCCTCTTGCTTAGAAGCAACCGCATTAAGTACCTCCTCAACATTTTGCAGTCTATCGTTCCCTTCTGATTTCGCTTCAGTTTTGTAATACAAATACAAGCCGGAATCATCAATAATCCCTCGAGCTATATCCATTGCAGGGACGTCAGATACTTGATCGGCATATTGCTTAATCATCATACAAAATGCTCTGATTTTTTGTATCGCGGCATTCTTCAACCCATAATTCTCCAAATCGTCATAAAAAGCAGCCTCAAATAATGAACATCCATGCGCATCAGCAGCTTTTGCCAATGAAGCCATCGAAGTATCACCAATTCCCCTAGTAGGCTTATTAATCACACGCTTAAAAGACTCAGCATCTCGCGGATTAACACAGAGCTTAAAATAAGCAATAACGTCCTTTACTTCAAGTCTATCATAAAACGAATTTCCAAAAACAGCATATGGAATGTTTCGAGTTCGTAACATTTGCTCTATGATACGAGATTGAGAATTCGTTCTATATAAGACCGCAAAATCATTATACTCACACCTCTCGCTTCTAATCCTATCAGCTATGCTATATGCGATCTCTTCCGCTTCGTTATCACCTTTGTAAGAATGAACGATATGAATCTTCTCTCCTTCCTCACCCATAGAGACGCAGTTCTTGGGGAGGCGGCCCTCGTTGTGGGCTATGAGGGAATTGGCGG
>JAEEGJ010021764.1_pt1 | contig 13736 bp, 12 predicted proteins | sample 8958761 | NCBI WGS metagenome assembly JAEEGJ01 (sample SAMN16246546, study PRJNA631951) | gut metagenome | biome: gut microbiome; feature: rumen; material: RS-attached | host: Bos | place: Iran: Karaj | collected 2018-10 | reverse complement strand
TCGTAGAAATAACGGCTCCCTTAAAGCCCTGATCTGCAAAAACTATATTTGAACCGCCTCCCATAATAAAAAAGCGGGTTTTATTCTGCAAAAGGGCATCTATGGCAATCTGGAATGAATAATAATTTTCTGGAGCAATAAAAAGGTCTGCCGGGCCTCCAACCTTAAAGGTAGTTTTTGGCGCCAGCGGCTCGTTTTCCTTTATCTCTCCTTTGAATGCGTCGTGATTTTTTAAAATTTGAATTATCTTTTCGTAATCTGCCACGGGTTAATTATAGCATGTTGCCGTTATTTTGTCATTGAAGAAAAGATTGACAAAAGGGGGAGGGGAGGGTTATTATGGAAGAAAGTTTCAAAAAAAGGAGATTATTGAAATGTTAAAAAAATCATTATTGACAGGTCTTTTTGCAGCTCTTGTAATGCTTGCTTTTACAGGTTGTGCAAATCATTTTGAAGGGGAATTTGGAACTATTCCGGGCAAGAGTGGAAAGTATTATCTTTTTGATAACCTTGACCAGCTTGCAAACAGCCTTTTATACATTGAAAACAAAGAATATGGAGAGTTAACTGCCGGACTTAAAAAGAAATTCAACAGTCAGAAAAACGAAAAAATTACTTATGAGAGCTCATATCCTCCAAGCTTTGATTATGCAGAAATTGGAAAAAAGGTAATTGCTTGTGCTTCAAAGATATTCCATGGAACAGAAACAAATATTGGTATGGGCATGGTTCAAAGAAGAGGATATTATACCGGCGGAATTGATATTTATGTATACAGTGATGTAGAAGGACGCTATTCAGACGCATGGGAGTTTGACTTTGGATGTAATCCGGATTAATTAGATTTTCTTCTTAATAAAAACACCTTCTGTTCTTTTGACGGAAGGTGTTTTTTTTATGTTGTTCAAGAAGCCTCAAAACTGTATAATTGTGTCATGCTGAACTTGTTTCAGCATCTACGTTATTATTTTTATGAGATCCCGAAATAAATTCGGGATGACGTTATTATATTCGGGATGACGAAGAGGTAAAATATGGGATTAAAATTATATAACACAATGGGACACAAAATGCAGGAATTTAAGCCGCTGGTAGAAGGTCAGGTTGGTTTTTATGGCTGTGGTCCTACTGTTTATAACTATGCGCATATCGGAAACCTGCGCGCCTATGTATTCCTTGATGTTCTGGACAAGACTCTCACCCTGCTTGGCTACAAAATCAAGCATGTAATGAATATTACAGACGTTGGCCACCTTACAGATGACGGCGACAACGGCGAAGATAAAATGAAAAAGTCTGCTGCAGAGCGCCATCAGAGTGTTCTTGAAGTAGCAAACTTTTACACAGATGCTTTTATGAAAGACATTGATGCCATGAATATCCGCCACCCTGATGTAATCTGCCGTGCTACCGAACACATTGACGACATGATTGAGCTTATTAAAAAGATTGAAGCAAATGGTCACACTTACATGGCAGGCGGAAATCTTTATTACGATATTTCTACTTATCCTGATTACGGAAAGCTTGCAAACCTGAATCTTGATGAACTTAAAGCAGGCGCCGGTAAACGCAAGGTTGTTGTTATTGACGAAAACAAGCGTAACCCCGGAGACTTTGTACTCTGGTTTACAAAGTCTAAGTTTGAAGATCAGGCTATGACCTGGGACAGTCCCTGGGGCCGCGGTTACCCTGGCTGGCATATCGAGTGTTCTGCAATGAGCATGAAGTATCTTGGCAAGCATTTTGACATTCACACAGGCGGTATAGATCACGTACCTGTTCATCATACAAACGAAATTGCTCAGAGTGAAGGAAGCTTTGACGAAGCTGAACGCGCTAAAGGTCCATGGGTAAACTACTGGATGCATAACGAGTTTCTTATTATTGAAGGCGGTAAGATGAGTAAATCTGCAGGAAACTTTATTACGCTGCAAACAACACTGCCTCCTGAAAAAGGCTATTCCCTTAAAGACAAGGGCTTTGAACCGCTTGATTACCGTTTCTTCCTTTTGGGCGGCCACTACCGCAGGCAGCTTGTATTTAGCCTTGATGCTCTTGCAAGTGCTAAAAATGGTCGTGCAGCTTTGAACCAGCGTGTTGCAAAGCTGATTGACCGTGCAAACAAAGAAGAAAACCTTGGCCTTACAAAAGAAAACTTTGCAAAAGTTCTTACAGGTATAGACTGCGAAACAGAAAACCTTGCAAAATTCCGCGAAGGCCTTGAAAACGATCTTGCTACTCCTGTTGCTATGGCTGCTATCCAGAAAGAAGCCGCAGGTAAGGGTACAACAAAAGCCAGTGTTTCTCTTGCTGCAATCTTAAAGATGGACAGCGTTTTGAGCCTGGACGTTATTAAGGGCGGTTTTGACGAGCTGGAAAAGCAGGAAAACGCTGCTGCAAACGCTCACGCCGGAGATCCTGAGGCCGCAGAAATTGATGCACTTGTTGCAGAACGCACCCAGGCAAAGAAGGATAAAAACTTTGCACGTGCAGATGAGATTCGCGATATCCTTACAAAGCGCGGAATTGTTGTTACAGATACACCAAATGGCCCGGTTTGGTCGCGTGGATAGATTTTTCCCTAAAAATGGGTTAAAATATAAGTAGAGAGTGTAACTTTTTGGAGAATGATGTGTTTGATAATATAGCAGACGGTCAGAATGAGATTCAGGTGGCTATAAATGCCGGGAATCCAGCTGACTTTAAGACGATTTATGACGCTTGCATGCAGATGCTCTTCAAAATATCATACAGAATTGTAAATGATGAAGAAGCCGCAGAAGATCTGGTTCATGACTCGTTGATTAAGGCAAATGAAAAATGCCTGGTTTTTCCTTCCTTGAATGATTGCAAATACTGGCTCATCAGGGTTGTGAAAAACGCTTCCCTTAATTATGTAAAACGCAAGGACAGGGAGCGCAAGGCTTACGAAAAGGTTTTATACGAAGATCACCGTAAGTCAGAATCCGGCGAAGTAGATTTGCTTAAAGCGGATGCAATGAAAAAAGCAAAGGAAGCCTTAAACAAGCTTCCGAAGAACCTGCGCGAAGTTCTTATTCTCAAAGAATATGGTGACTTAAACTATAAGGAAATAGGCAAGGTTCTTGGCATAACTGAAGGTAACGTAAAGGTTAGGGTTTTTAGAGCACGCGAACAATTGCTTAAATTGTTAGGAGAAGACGATGTTTACTTGTCCAACTAATGAGATTCATTCTCTGTATTTAGATAACGAACTGCCTCAGAATTATATTGCAGAATACGAGGCTCATATTGCTTCCTGCGAAAAATGCAAGGCTACACTGGATAAGCTTCGTGCTGTACGCGGTGTTTTTGAAAAGGACGCTGCTGCAATTACTCCGGACAAGGCCTTTATGGATGCAAGCTATGAGCGCCTTATGCTCAAGATGAAGTATTCTAAAACTTCTGGCCGCGTATACAAGCCTTCTCGCCGTGTATGGAGAATTGCGGTTCCAGCTATTGCCGCTGCTGCAGCTCTTGCACTTATTATTCCAATCGGTCTTAATGCAGGCAGACACAATGTAAAGACTATGTCTGCTGCTTCAAGCATGTATTCTCAGATTCCTTCTCAATTTTCGGAACAGCTTTCAAACGTTTCTTTAGGCAACGAAAACGGCTTTGCTTTTACCGAAGTAAGCAACAATAGCACAAGCGATGCTGCTTCCAAGCTTATTCAGGATGTAGAAGTGTTCCGTCCAAAATTTGACGGAGAATCAAAAACTATTTCTATAAGGATTACAGTTCCTGGAGAAGATGATGTTCCTGTTACAACAGAAATCGAAGTTCCTCTGGATGTAACGGGTCAGAATTAGTGGAATACTCCGGCCGACTTAGTTATTTTTTCCGTAAATATTCTCTTGTACGCTTTATATGTGCTGCAGTTATAATTGCTATTGTAGTATGTTCAGTCGTTTTATTTGGTTTTAAAAACAAGGCTGTTCCCGAAATAGAAGCTATTGTTCCGCCTGTTGGTTCACCAGGAGATATCATTGTAATAAAGGGCAAAAACTTTGGTGATGTCCGCGATATGAGCTATGTTGAATTCTCTGGCTCTAAGGTAACTGCAAGCTCTTATATTTCCTGGGAGGATGATCAGATAAAGCTTATTCTTCCTTCCAACGTGCAGGATGGCCTTGTTGTTGTAGGTGTAAAAAACGAACGTTCCAAGCCGGCTCTTTTTGCAAATGAGGTTGATATTCCTGTTCCTGTTAAAGCAACGGTGCAGACTACCAAGCCGGTTATTTCTTCCCTTTCTTCCAACAAGCTTGGAATTGGTGCCCTGCTTACAATCTACGGTAATAATTTTGGAGCCTCGCGCGGTCAGTCCAAGGTACTGTTCAGCTGTGATTATGACAGAGCTATTTCTACGGCTTCTTTTATTACTAAAACTCTGCTTGGCAATAACCTTGTTCCTGCGGGCGAGTTTGACGAAGATTATGAATACTGGAGTAATAATGAGATTCGTGTAAGGGTTCCTGATGGTGCCTGTTCGGGTATTGTTGTTGTAGATAACGGCAGGGAAAGAAGTGAGTCGGTTTCGTTTACAGTAAATGCAACTGCGGGTACCAAGGTTTATGAAGGCAAGAAGATTTATCTTGTTCAGTATTCTGCAGATGTTTCGGATGTTGTTACAACGGATGTTTCTACCATTACGCTGCGTTGTCCTATTCCTATGATTATTCCGTCGCAGCCAACTTTGGAATTTACAGAGATTACGCCGGCTCCTATCTTACAGAATTATCAGAATTGTATTATTCATCAGATTACTAAAAACAGAAATAATCTTCCAAAGAGTGTTTTTAGTCAGACCTTTGTTGTTCCTGTTTACGAAGTAAATACCGATGTAAAAGCAGCAGGTGTTACAAATTATAAAAATGTAAATCCGCTGATTGTGGAAAAATATACTAAGAGTGATGCAATTATCATGAGCGAAGATTCTGCTATTGTAGAGCTTGCAGCAGAAATTACCGGAAAGGAAACAAATGCTTATAAAAAAGCTCAACTCATTTATTCTTATATGATAGACAACTACGAGGTTTTGTCTAAGGTGCGCAAAAACGATGCCGACCCTCTGGATCTGCTGAAAAAGGAAAACGGCGATGCCTATGACTATGCAGTTATCTTTACGGCTCTGGCAAGGGCAAGCGGAATTCCTGCTTTAGTAGACAGCGGCATTCTTATTGGTCAGAATCTTTCTACACAGGTTCACTGGTGGTGCGAGATTTATCTTGGAGGCTTTGGCTGGTTCCCTGTAGATGTTGCACTTGGTGATGATCTTGAATATAAAAAATGGTCCGACAATTTTGATTCAAAGGCTTTTTATTTTGGAAACATGGATTCTCATCATGTTGTGTTCTATCGCGGTTATAACGATATTAAGCCTTTTGCACAGGATAATAAAACTGTAAAATATCCTAAGAGCTTTGCATTGCAGAGCATCTGGGAAGAAGCAAGCAGTAATACTGCAAAATACAGCTCATACTGGAGCGTGCCTGCAATCAAGGGCGTATACTAGGAGGAATATATGACTAAAGTTTTAAGCGTTGGCGGTTCAATTATTGTTCCGGAAAAACCTGATACAGAGTTTTTGACTGCATTTGTAAAGATGTGTACAGCCTGGCTTGATGAGGATAAATCCCGCCGTCTTATTCTTGTTGCCGGTGGTGGTGCTCCTGCCCGTGTGTATCAGAATGCCTATAAGGCTGTTGCTGCAGAAACCGGACTTGCAGCCGAAAATGACGCTGCCGACTGGATTGGCATTATGGCTACACGTATAAACGCACAGCTTTTAAAAGCCTCTTTTGGTTCATACTGCCAAAACGATGTTGTATATAATCCTACTCTTGATGATTTGAAGTTTGACGGTCAGGTGCTTGTTGCAAGCGGCTGGAAACCTGGTTTTTCTACAGACACTGACGCTGTTTATCTTGGCGAAAAATTTGATGCAAAGACAATTGTAAATCTTTCTAATATCGAAAAGGTTTATACTGATGATCCGCGAAAAAATCCGGATGCAAAACCGCTTGATACAATCAGCTGGGCAGACTTTCGCAAAATGGTTGGCGACGAATGGACCCCTGGCAAAAACTGTCCTTTTGACCCGATTGCTTCTAAAAAAGCCAGCGAGCTTGGCATGAAGGTTATCTGCGCCGGCGGAAAAAATATTCCTAATATCAAGGCAATTCTGGAAGATAAAGATTATATCGGAACAACTATAGGGTAGAGTTTTCCATCCTTACTAAAAGTCTTTCCAATTTATTTCCATACTCAGGATCGGCTGCCCAGGAGGCGGCCATTTCTTCTAATGTAACAGCAAACTTTGTTTTATGAACCCAGCTGTAACGCGGGTCTACAAGCTCGTTGTTTAGTGCTACATCCTCGGTGGTGGCATAAGCCTGTAAATGCTGGATGTGTGCACGCACTCCAAGCTGTTCTGTTTCAAAAATACATCCGGGCTGTTCTGCACTTATTGCACCTAGTCCACAGTAATTATGCCATTCGGGCTGTACAAGACCTCCAAAGCGAAGAAAGCCTGTTTCGTGGCACATCTGGGCAAAGGCAATGTCGGAGTTTATGTTTTCCATGGCGGCTTCGGATACATAAAGCCATGCAAAATTAAGGATTACAGAATAGTCTTTATCCGGGTTCTGGCTTACAAAAAAATCGGCAAGCTGCATTGCGCTAAGCTGGCCCTGGTCTGTGAGGTTACGCGAAATATGAACAGGCTCTGCCTCTGGAACAGTTTTACAGCCTGGGAATGCAATAAGAATAAGAATAAGGGGGAGGGCAGCAAGGGCCTTTATTGTAACAAAATTGATTTTCGTATGTTTCATATACATAAGCATCGGTGAAAAAAACTGATGAAAACAAAGATTTTGCAGAAAAAACAAAAAAAAAACACTTTTTTTGCATTTTTTTTGAAAATTTTTGTAATAAACCCTCTTTTTTTGGAATATTATATATGTGAGTAATAAACCAAATATAAGAGAAAAGACACTCAAGTATGGCTTAGGCTATCCTGTAGACGAAGAACTGGTCATGCTCATCCTGGGCACGGGCAACAGACAGATGACGGTACAGACTATGGCAAAAAAAATTGTCGAAGTCCTTAATGCCTCAGAGTCTGGTGATGTGGTAGAACGCCTTATCAAAATGAAGGGTATTGGTCAGGGAAAAGCACTTGCAATAGCAGCAGCACTTGAGCTTGGAAAAAGGCGCAGCTGTCATCTTGGGGCGCATGTTCGCACTCCTTCTGATTTAATACCCTTTGTCAATCATTTTGCAATGAGCGACAAGGAGCATTTTCTTTCAGTTACGCTAAACGGCGGGCATGATATCATCCAGATTCATGTGGTGGCGGTAGGAACCTGCAATAGACTTTCTGTTCATGCAAGGGATGTTTTTGCAGATGCAATTAAGGATAATGCAGCGGGAATAATTTTGTGTCATAATCATCCTTCGGGTAATTCGGAGCCTTCTGAGGAGGATGTGGAGACAACAAGAAGCCTTCTTAAAGTTTCCGAAATTGTTGGAATTCCTATTTTAGATCATATAATTATAGACTATAATAGTTATTATAGTTTTAGGGAGAACGGTCTGTTCAAATCAGGCGTTAGTTAGGTGTATGAATATAAAAAGATTTTTTTCGGTATTATTAGTTTTATCTGTTGCTGTATGCTCTTTGTCTGCACTGTCTGTAGAAATTGATTTGGGCTATGATGCCAGCAGTGTACGCGAGCCTGATTCAAAAAAGCGCCGCGATGATGATTATGCCGGTGTTATAATCAAAACAAATGTGGACGATGCTACAATTCTGATTGACGGAGAAGTTGTAGGAAAATCTCCTTATGCAACTGTAGACCTTGCAGCAAAATACTATAATCTGGAAATACGCAGAAGCGGTTATGATACAATCAAATGCCGCATTCATCCAAAAAGATACTACACCTATACCTACAATTTTGTCATGATTAAAACCTGCGGATATATCAGTGTAAAGGGTGCACCTGAGGGAGCTTCAATCTATGTTAATGGTTCAAGATATTCTTCTTTCCCTCTGGAAGTAGACCCGGGCAATTATACGGTAAAAGTACGCAAATTTGGTTATGACGACTTTGTAAAAGATGTTTATGTTGCAAACCATAAAACTGCAGCGGTTGATGTTTCCATGAAGGTTTCTCCTTTTACTATAAGCAAGTTTAAGGTTTCAAAGACTGTAATAAATCCTAATTATAATTCTGCAATAGGCAAAACAGAAATTTCGTTTTATGTAACAAATACAGGTTCTGCTATTCTTACTGTCAGTGACCGCTATGGAAACGTTGTTTGGGATCACCGCTATTCAAGCTTTAGCACCTGGGAACAGAGCATTACCTGGAACGGTACAGGTTCTGGCGGAGAACGCATACCGGACGGAACTTATACCATAACACTTTCCAGCTATGACAGTGAGTATTCCGAAAAGATCAGGATAGACCGCAGCCTTTCGTATCCGCTGGAAGCCTTTACTCCAAATGGAAGCGGTATAGGAACTCTGCCTTTTGCATTTGCAAGCCAGGTAAACTATACAAAGCTTTTTGCAGATGTTGGACCTTCGCTTGCAGCAAGCGACAATAAAATTCAGTTTAATGCTCTTCCTGCAACTGTAGGTCTTGTTATTGATTTTGCCCGTCATTTTGAATTGGCAGGTTCTTTTGGTTCAAACATCGGTATTGCATCTCCAAGTGACACAAGCTTAAAAGGCGGTGTAAGCTTTAAGGGCAGCGGTTCTGCACGTATAGCAAGCGGAATGTCCCTTAATTTTGCGGGCTTTACAGCTTATAACTATGACCTTCTTAATCAGACAGGCTTTGCTTTTGGTCTTTCTATGGGACTTGAAACTTCTGCTCTTTATCTTGGTGCAACCGGGGAATACATACTCGGAATGTATGGTCAGGAAAATGCTCTTAAATATGGAGCAACTGTTTCTGTAATGCCTTCTCGAAATCTGCGTCTTAGCGGCTGGGGAGCTGTAACAGACAACACAAGCTTTGAAGCAGGTATAGAGTTTATTTCGCTTCCTGCAAACGGTTCACTCAGTTTTGATGCAAAGGCCTGGATGGAAACAGGAATTAAAGACCAGAAAAATGTTGTAATAAACGGCAAATTCGGGTTGTCATATTTATTCTGATTTATTAAATTTATAGTATGAAGCTTTATACAAGAGGACAGGTTGCCAGACGCATTTTGTACGGTATGCTGGCAGCCATTATATTATCAGCAGGATTATTTTATAATCTTGGAAAAAACTCTACAAAGACTGGTTCGGATAAACAGCCACAGGTTACCGAAATCTCACAGGAAGTTTCGCAGGAGCTTACAACAGCAGCTTCTGATGTCATTACCGACATTATTCCTGTAGCAGGTTCTACTGCAACTTATTCTCAGGACGAAAACGAAAATATTAATGTATACCGCAGCTGTAACGAAGCCGTTGTAAATATTAATACAAAGGTTACTTCCTACGACTGGTTCTGGGATCCTTATGTTACAGACGGTGGCAGCGGTTCAGGATCTATCATTGATAAACGCGGATACATTCTTACAAATGTGCATGTAATTTCGGGCGCAACAAAAATCTATGTTTCGCTTGCAGACGGTTCGCAGTACGAAGCAACTGTTGTAGGCCAGGATATTGATTCTGATCTTGCTGTTATAAAGATTGATGTGCCGTCGGATGTTACCTTAAAGACAATCCCATTTGGAGATTCTACAAAGCTCCAGGTTGGACAGAAGGTTATTGCAATTGGTAATCCGTTTGGTATGGAACGTACCATGACTACCGGTATTGTTTCGGGGCTTGGACGTCCTATTCAGAATTCCAACGACAGAATTATCCGCAACATGATTCAAACCGATGCTGCTATAAACCCTGGAAACTCAGGCGGACCTTTGCTTGATACAACCGGCAAGATGGTTGGAATTAATACAATGATTATGTCTTCTTCGGGTTCGTCATCGGGTGTTGGCTTTGCTGTTCCAAGTGAAATTGCTGTACGTGTTGTAAACGATCTGCTTAAGTACGGTAAGGTTCAGCGCGGTATTATTAATGCAAGTATTGTTCAGCTTACGTCTCGTATTGCACAGTATGCAGGACTTGATATTTCTACCGGTATGCTTGTTTCTGAGGTTGATGACGGAAGCAATGCCCAGAAGGCCGGACTTAAAGGCGGAACCAAGGCAGTGTACTATGGAAGCCGTAACAATATTCTTTATCTTGGCGGAGACGTAATTACAAAAATAGACGGAATAAGCATAACTTCTCTTGCTGAATATTATTCTGCACTCGAAAGTAAAAAGCCGGGTGATGTTGTTAGCGTTGTCGTGCATCGAAATAAGAAGGATGTAACGTTAAAGATTACTCTGTCGGAATAATTATGCGCGAGTTTAAAGTCGTTTCTCCTTTTGAGCCAAGCGGAGACCAGGGACAGGCAATAGAAAAACTTAGTCAGGGTTTTCTGCGCGGCGATAAGTTTCAGACTCTCAAGGGTGTTACCGGTTCTGGTAAAACCTTTACAATGGCAAAAATTATTGAACGCGTCCAGCGGCCCACTCTTATCATTTCGCATAATAAAACTTTGAGTGCCCAGCTTTACCGCGAGTTCAAAACCTTTTTTCCAGAGAACGCAGTAGAATATTTTGTTTCTTATTATGACTACTACCAGCCGGAAGCCTACGTTGCAGCCCGCGATTTATATATAGAAAAAGACTGCGATATCAACCGTGAAATTGACCAGCTGCGCCTAAAAGCAACCTATAGCCTTATGGAACGTCGCGACGTAATTGTTGTTGCAACAGTTTCGTGTATTTATGGTCTTGGTATGCCGGATGTTTATAAAGGCATGCGCGTGCATGTAGAAGTAGGGCAGACGCTGGACGTAAAAAAGTTTGCGGCCCAGCTTGCACAGCTGCAGTATAACAGAAACGACGATATTCTTGAGCGCGGAAACTTTCGCATAAAGGGAGACGTAATAGAAGTATTCCCTCCTTATATGGAAACCGACGAAGGTTACCGCATAGAGCTTGACTGGGAAGAAGTCGTACGGATCCGCCGTATAAATATTCTTGACCACAGTGTAACAGGCGAGCTTGATGAAACTGTAATTTATCCTGCCAAACACTTTGTTGCAAGCCGCGACCAGCTGCTTAGTGCCACAGACCGCATTCAGGCCGAGATGGAAGAGCGGGTAGAGGAATTACGCGCTGCAGGTAAAATGCTCGAAGCAGAACGTCTTAAAACCCGTACAACCTATGATATAGAAATGCTCAAGGAAATGGGTACTTGTCCGGGAATAGAAAATTATTCCGGGCCTATAAGCGGACGCGAACGTGGAGAGCCTCCTGCAACACTGCTGCATTATTTCCCGGATGATTTTTTGTGCATGATTGATGAAGCGCATGTTACTGTTCCTCAGATTGGTGCCATGTACGAAGGTGACCGCAGCCGCAAGCAGAATTTAGTTGATTTTGGTTTCCGTCTGCCAAGTGCTTTTGATAACCGGCCTCTTAAAAAGGACGAGTTTGATGCCAAAATGAATCAGATTATTTATGTTACTGCAACTCCTCGCCCTGATGAAGTAAAGCAGAGTACACAGATTGTAGAACAGCTTATTCGTCCTACAGGCCTTTTGGATCCTGTTGTAGAAATCCGTCCGAGCGAAGGACAGATGGAAGACATTTACAAGGAAGTACGCGAACGTATAGACCGCAAGGAACGAAGCCTTATTCTAACTCTCACAAAAAAGATGGCAGAAGATTTGACCGACTATCTTACGGGGCTGTCCCTTAAGGTAAAATATATTCACTCAGAGATTGATACGTTTGAAAGAGTAGAGATCTTAAAATCGCTCCGCACGGGTGAGATTGACGTTCTTATTGGAATCAATCTTTTGCGCGAAGGAATAGACCTGCCGGAAGTTAGTTTTATCGCAATACTGGATGCCGACAAGATTGGATTTTTGCGCAGCGAAACTTCTCTTATTCAGATTATTGGACGTGCTGCCCGTAATGCAGAAGGTAAGGTTGTAATGTATGCAGACCACATGAGTCCTGCAATGGATGCTGCTGTAAAAGAAACAAAGCACCGCCGCGAGGTCCAGGAGGCTTACAACAAGGAGCATGGTATTACTCCAACAACAATCAAAAAGGCTGTAGAAGATATTTTAGTACACGAGCAGAAAGAAGCCCGCGACGAAGCTACTATGGATTTAGAGGTGCTCAAACAGGGGGTAAACTTGTTCCGTGCAGCCGACCGCAAAAAGCTTATCAAACGTCTTACTCAGGAAATGGAAGCCTGTGCCGAACGCATGGAATATGAACAGGCTGCAGTATTCAGGGATCAGATTAGAGAGCTTCAAAATTTCCAATAATCTTATTCTTACCGGAGCCTTTTGCCTGGTAAAGATTCTGGTCTGCCTTGCTTATAAGAACGTGTAAATCCTTGGAGTTACTTACAAAGCCTCTTGTGTAACCGCCGCTAAAATGGAAATTGTCTGTAAGCTTTTCTTTGCAGCTCTCGAGCTTTTTAAGAAATTCTTCTTCTGAAATTTCCGGCAGTACAAGAAGATATTCGTCGCCGCCATAACGATAGCAGTATTTTTTTCCAAAATTATCCTGAAGAATGGAAGCATATTTTTTAAGAACTTCATCACCAAACTGGTGGCCCTTTGTGTCATTAAAGCTCTTAAAATCATCAAGGTCGGTAACCATTATGATAAAGCTTGAATTAAGACTTGGATTTTTAGGATTTTCAAAGTCCATGTTAAGGGCATTGCGGTTTTTTAGACCTGTCAAAAAATCATAGCGCGAAGCATTGCGCAGTTTGTCTGCAAGCTCCCTGTTTACAATATTATTTTCTGCAACCTTTAAATACTGTTCATAGCGCACAACATTTACAAGGATAAAGAAAATCATAATGACAGGGTAGTTTACATTTGTAGCGCTAGAAACTCCTACCGTGATGTGCATAAGATAGTAAAAAACAGAAAAAGGCACGACTATAAAAATAATTGCCAGATAAGGCTTAATCATAAACAGGCACGAAACAAAAAGCTCAATGGTAATAAAAACAAGAATCTGTTCATGCTTTATGTAATCTTCTATAGATATGAGGTTTGCAAATATCAAGAGTGCAATTATAAAAATAGAAATGCTTATATCAAGCTTTACGCGCGAAAAGGGTATGCCTGTCTTTTTGTGATAGAGTGCATATACAAAAAGTTGGGCTGCCGAAGCAAAAAGAAAAATATAAAGGAATCTGTGAACAAGTAACCATCTGCCGGCTTCCTGCTCGTTTTCAAAGGTGAAAAAAAAGGTGAGTATAAAGGTACAAAACTCAACGAGCATAACAAGGAAGGAACCTGGAATGGCTATGCTAAGATTTGCACTATCCAGAAAATACTGAATATCCGGATGCAATTTTTCGAGGCCCAGAGTTTTCTTTATAGAACCACGTGTCATGTAACTCTCCTGATAATTAGAATTTACTCCATGTTTGGGCAGGTGTCAATAAGGACTAAACCCATTGACTTTTTCTTTAATTTCCTATATATTTTCTAAACTATCTATCTATTGTTGGGAAATTTGTTTTAATATAAGGAAGGATACGAAAATGTCTAGATGTTGTGATATCTGTGGAAAGGGCGTAATGTCAGGTAACAAGGTTAGTAAATCTATGA
>JAEEGJ010021761.1_pt1 | contig 13737 bp, 10 predicted proteins | sample 8958761 | NCBI WGS metagenome assembly JAEEGJ01 (sample SAMN16246546, study PRJNA631951) | gut metagenome | biome: gut microbiome; feature: rumen; material: RS-attached | host: Bos | place: Iran: Karaj | collected 2018-10 | reverse complement strand
TAATATGATGCTTTTCTATCTGTTTGATAAGGTCAATAGGCTTAAATCTATCGTGGTAGTCATAAATGAAAACACTGCATTCTGCTATCCACTGACCATAAAGCTTGCCCCACACTGCTTTTCCCCAGCCTGTATCTGCAACTGTAAGGTGTAATCCACCCTTTTGAACCTGCTGCCAGTAGCTTGCGGTAACTATGTGGCCAAGCGGATAAAGATAATTATGAGAAACAAGCTTTGGATGACTTGTAGTACCGGATGTAAAGTATGCCAAGAGAATATCATCATTTTTGCTTATTTCTTCGCGCTTAAGTGCATGGAAAGCGTCGAGATCTGCCTGCGATACGTTTTTGCAGCCTTCTGTAAAGTCCAGCCAGGTTGGGTGCTTTGCTTTAAATTCATCACTCATGCCCTGGTCAATTCCAAATGGAGCAACTGCAACAAGAGTTTTAAGAGATTCGCATTCCTTCTGAGCGTCTTCGATATAGCTGAATAGCTCGCGGCTGTCTACTGCAACAACTGCTTTGATATAAGCGGCATTACAACGGTATACGATATCTTCTTTTGTAAGCATGTGGGTTGCTGGAATAACGCTTGCACCAATTTTATGAAGTGCAACAATAGAAATCCAGAATTCGTAGCGGCGCTGGAGAATAAGCATTACAAAGTCTCCGCGTTTAATTCCAATACTGCGGAAATATGCTGCTGCACGGTCTGTGCGTTCCTTGAGCTCTCCAAAGGTCATACGGAGCTCTTCGTCGTTATCATTGCACCATATAAATGCATTTGCATCCGGTGTGCGCTGTGCCAGTACGTCAACCACATCGTAACCAAAGTTAAAGTTGGCAGGCACCTTTATTTTGTAGTTTGCAAAAAAGTCGTTGTAGTCTGCAAACTCAGTTCTTTCTAGAAAATCTTCTAACATGTTTTGTATATCCTATATAATTATCGCTAAAAACTTTGCTTTAGTATTATTAAGTGCCTGCATACCGTGCTGCTTGGTGGCGTCAAAGTATACAGAGTCACCTTCTTCCAATACCATTTCTTTGCCGTCTACTACGAGCTTCATACTGCCTTCAATCATGTATTCAAACTCGTGGCCCGGGTGGGCATTAAAATGGATGTTGCGGGTTTCTTCCGGTGTAATTGTAACAATAAACGGATCTGCTTTGCGGTTTTGAAAGCCTGCAGCAAGAGCCTGGTATTTATAGTCACTGCGTCTGTCTACCGAAAGTCCCTTGTCCTTTTTGGTAAGGCAGTAAGAATGCATGTGCGGTTCTTTTCCGGAAATGAGGGTACCAAGGTCAATACCGTACTTTTTGGACATTGACTGTAAAATACCAACAGGAATGTCAATTGTGCCGGTTTCGTACTTCTGGTACTGTTCAATGGAAATACCGCATACACCTGCAGCTTCTTCTACCGACACGTCCATAATTTCACGCAGACCGATCAAACGGTCTGCTACTGCCTTTATCTCCTCATTCATAAAATACCTCACTGAATCTTATAATACATAAAAATCAGTTAAAAATCAATAGAAAAATTAAATATAATTAAAAATATTTAGTATTATTAAAGTTGCACCTCTATATTTTACAGATATTTGCTTTCTTTTTCTGCAAAATTCTTAAAAATGTGGTATAATTATTTAAATGAACGAAAAGAAAATCCGCAGAAAAGGCATATTAAAACGTAAGTTTAAACGACTACTCTCCAATCCGTTCTTCTATATCGCAATAATCATTGTCATTTCCATCTGTATTGCAACCTGTATAGTTCATGAATTTGAGTCAGGAGGTAAAACAGACAGCGGAATTGTGGGCTGGTTTGATACCATATGGCACACAATAGTTGCGGTTTCTGCTGCTTATTTTGATTATTATGTAAAATCAAATACCGGAAGAATGGCATCCTTAGTACTTCTTCTGTTTGGAATGATTGTATTCAGTTTTATAACCAGTAAAATCACTTCGGGATTCATGAATATCTTGATGAAAAATAATAAAGGTTTAAGGAAGCTTAGAAATATGAAAAATCATTTTATTATTTGCGGCTGGCGTCCAGGCTTTGATAAGATTCTGGAAGCAGTAATGAATTCAAATCCGGATATTTCTTCGGACACAATTGTACTTGTAAACGAAGCTCCAAGCGAACAGATTGAGCAGCTTAAGACAAACCTGTCTTTTAAGGATATAAATTATGTAGCTGGAGATTTTGCAGATGCTTCTGTATTGAAAAGAGCCTTTATTCAGACTGCAGGACGCGCGCTTGTAATATCTGACCAGTCCAAAAAACGTACCGAAATTGAAACCGACTCTCAGACTGTTCTTGCAGTTATTGCAATTAAAAATGAAAATCCAAATGTATATACCGCAGCAGAAATCATTGATAAAAAATTTGAAGAGCATTTAAAGCTTGCACACTGTGATGAAGTTTTGCTTACCCAGGAATACGAACACAGCCTTTTGGCAACAGCTTCAAGCGGTCTTGGCTACAGTAATGTAATTAAATCATTTATTGGTACTGACGCAGACTCAGGTATTATCATTGAAGATTTTGCATCGGAGTATTTTGAAAAACCCTACTCTGCACTTTTAGAAAAATATTCAAAAGAAGACGGAAGCGTGCTTGTAGGACTTTTGCTTGATAACGAGCCTGTTTTGACTCCGGACGACAGTTTTATAATTCCTGCAAAATCAAAAGCAATCTTAATTTGTACAAATCAGAAGGAAGAAGAAAGAAAGGAGCTTTTAGGATGACAGAAAAAAAGCAACGCAAAAAGATTTCTTTTTTCAGAAGACTTAAGCTTTTCTTACAGGAACCGCTCACACTAATCTGCATAGGTATTGTATTCCTCATTTTCTTTGCCTGTATTGTTATCTATCATGCCGAAACAAAAACCGGTAGCGGAATTGAAACAAAATTCGATACCTTCTGGTTTATGTGTGTTGCAGTTTTTGCAAACTATTTTGAATATGTCTGCGAATCTCTTCCCGGACGTATTGCGGGCTGGACCATGCTCATGACCGGTCTCGTACTTTTTGGAGTTATTACCGCTAAAATAACATCGCTGTTTGTTGATATACAGATGAAAAATGACAAGGGGTTAAAAAAATTGAATTCTATGAATGACCATTTTTTAATTTGTGGCTGGAGACCCGGCTTTGACAAGATTTTGGACAATGTATTTATTTCTAACCCGGATATTTCGCCGGATCAGGTTGTACTCATAAATGAAGCAACAGAACAGATTGAACTTTTGCGTACAAATAAAAAATATAAGGATTTGAACTATGTTTCGGGTGATTTTACAGATGAAGCTGTATTAAACCGCGCCCATATAAAGACAGCAAGCCGCGCCCTTATAATTTCTGATAAATCAAAGGAATACTCCCCTTTGGAAATTGACTCACGAACTGTTCTTGCAGTTTTGACCATGGAAACAATGAGTCGTGGACTTTATATTGTAGCAGAGCTTATAAGCGAAAAATTTGAAAAGCATCTTAAGATGGCACACTGCGACGAAATTATCCTGAGTCAGGAATATGAACGCAGCCTTCTTGCAACTGCATCCAGTGGTCAGGGTTATGGAAATGTTATTAAAGCTTTGATAAGCGATGATTCTGATTCAGGAATATTGATTGGTGAAGTTCCGGAAAGCTTTGTTGGTAAGACTTACCAGGAATTAAAGGAATATGCACTTAAATCAAAGAAAAACAATGGAATAATTGTAGGTCTTCTTCTTAATTCCGGAAACTTCCACCTGCGACGAATGGAAGCTATTCGCGAAGCTCAGAAAAACCCTAACATTTCTGCAATTATTACCAGTCTTCAAAAGGTAAAAAATCTTGTGAGCAACGAGCCGCTTCTTGCCCCATCAAATAATTTTATTGTTCCAAAAAATGCCCGTGCAATTTATGTCCGCGGAAAAACAGGCGAAACAAATTAACGGAGGAAAATGATGGATTCTTTTGAAAAGGTATTACCAAAAATATTAAAGCTTCAGCTTTTTTCTGAATTTGACAGCTCTAACCCCACAGACGTAGAAATTTTAAAATCGGTATACGACATTCTGGAAATAAAAAACTTTAAAAAGGACGAAGTAATTATCCGCGAAGGAGAAACCGGAAGTATATTCTATATCCTGTATTCAGGTTCGGTACTCATTACTCGTGGAACTCCTGCCGGAGACGTTATTGCCCTTGCTACTCTTAATTCCGAACAGAACATCTTTTTTGGAGAAATGGCAATTATTACAAACGACCAGCGTTCTGCAACAGTAACCGCAAACACAAACTGCAGTACCCTTACAATTTCTGGTGAAAAATTTTCTAAGCTTTGCGATAAGTATCCAGTCCTCGGTTATAGAATCTACAGTGTACTTGCACGCCGACTTGCAAAAACCTTGCGCGAGACAAACAACGACAAGGCTATTTTGTATGAGGCACTGTGTAATGAAATAGAGATTGGAGTTTAATCCTCTACCTTAAGAACTTCGCGGCGATATTTTGTACCAATTTCAGTTAACTTAAACTTCTGGATTTTTCCTGAACCGGTCATCGGGAATTCATCAAGGAACATAACAAGCTGAGGCCACTTAAACTTACTAAGCTTGTCGCGGCAGAATTCAATTACATCCTGTTCTGTAAGAGTTTTACCTTCGTGCAGAATAATGAAGGCACCGGTAATTTCTCCATAGCGTTCACTCTTAACTGCTGCAACCTGAATATCTTTAATTTCCGGCATCTGGGCCAGGAACTCTTCAATTTCTTTTGGATAGATATTTTCACCACCGCGGATAATCATATCCTTAATGCGGCCGGTGATGCGGAAGTTTCCGTTTTCGTCCTTTACACCAAGGTCACCTGAATGAAGGTAGCCGTTTTTGTCGATTGTTTCGGCTGTTGCTTCGGGCATTTTGTAGTAGCCCTTCATAACGTTCCAGCCTTTACAGCACATTTCACCCTGAACTCCAACAGGACATTCCTTACCAGTTTCAGGATCTAAAACCTTTACATCAATTCCTTCAAAAGCATCACCTACTGTTGTGGCCTTTACTTCTACAGTGTCATCCCAGTGGCTTTGTGTCATACCAGGACTTGATTCTGTAAGACCGTAAACTGATGTAATTTCGGGCATATGCATTTTTTCGATTACTGTTTTCATAAGTTCTACAGGAACGCCCGACCCTGCCATAATTCCTGTACGTAAAGAGGTCAAATCAAACATGCTGAACATAGGATGGTTAAGTTCTGCAATAAACATTGTAGGAACACCGTAAAGCGAAGTACACTTCTCTTTTTGAATTGAAGCAAGCGCTACAAGCGGATCAAAGCTTTCCAAAAGAACGTGTGTTCCTCCGTGTGTAAGAACTGCCATAACACCAAGTACAATTCCAAAACAATGGAAAAGCGGTACCAGAAGGCAAAGACGGTCTTTTTCTGTATAGCGCATGCGCTCACCAATAATAAATCCGTCATTGATAATATTGTGGCTCGAAAGCATTACACCCTTAGGAAAGCCTGTTGTACCCGAAGTATACTGCATGTTTACAACATCATGCTGGCTAACCTGAGCTTCTATGTCATGAATAATTTTAATATCAATATGCTGGCCAAGCAGCAGCAGTTCCGGTGTAGAATAAAGTCCACGGAATTTTTCTGGTCCCATAAAAACTACATTGCGCAGGCATGGGAAACGCTTGGACTTAAGGCAGCCGCGCTCGTATTCATCAATTTCCGGGACAAGCTCTTTAATCATTGCAACATAATTAGAATCTTTTATACCGTCGCAAAGACAAAGTGTTGTAAGGTCGGCCTGTTTTACAAGATATTCAAGCTCGTGAGATTTATATGAAGTATTAACTGTAACAGCAACTGCACCAAGTCGTGCACACGCAAACATGTAAGTAAGCCAGTCTGGAACATTTGTAGACCATATTCCAACATTATCGCCCTTACGAACTCCAATAGCATAAAGTCCGCATGCCAGGTCATCTACACGTTTATCAAACTGAGCATAAGTAAAGCGCAAATCACGATCTGCATATACCATAAATTCATGCTCGGGGTTAGCCTTGGTTTTTTCTCTTAAAAGCTGAGATAAAGTTAATTCTATCATACGCTAAATATACATAAAAAATAGTAAAATTTCAATAGAAAAGTTTAATATTATTAAAGAAATTTAATAATATTAAATATTTTAATATTTCTTAATATGAAAAAATTTCTTACATTATTTAAATTTCTATGGTATAATTAACTAATATGGAACGTTGTCTCCTTGCTATAAGTGGCACTGGCGTCAAAGAAACCGACTTTGCAATATGTTATGAAAAAATAGCTTCTCAGAACTGCTGTCCAAAAATAATCATATTTTATTCGGATTATTCGGATTTGTGGTATTATGCAAAGCAGTTTAAAGAAAAATTTGCAGATGCTACTTCAATAGGATGCTCAACATGTATAAATTTCTGTACAGAAGGTTACAGCGAAAAAGGACTTTCTGCTATGGCCATTTACAATGGAGTTGAATGTTCCTGCGGACTAATATATGAGGTTTCGCGCCACCCTAAAAACTACAGCCGGCATATCCGCGACGCATTAAAATCATTAACAAGTACAGATAATACCTGCTGTGTAGAATTTACCACTTCAGGCTTTAGATGCGAAGAACTTGTCCTGGACACCTTTGAAGAAATACTTAGAGATACAAATATTCAGGTTGCAGGTTCAACCGCTGGAAGTAACATTGACGAAAAAACTTCTGCAGTAGCTTTGAACGGTGATATTTATGTAGAAACAGCCGCCTTTATTTTTATTCATAATCTTGAAGGAAAGATCCAGCTTTACCGTGAAAACCTGTTCCGCCCTACTTCACATCAGCTTCGTATTACAGATGTTGACTGCGAAGAACAGCGTGTTTATGAATTTGAAAACAAGCCTGCTGCCGAGGTTTTGTGTAATCTTTTAAAAGTAGACAGACAGAATCTTTTACAGACTCTTAAAATAAATCCTATAGGAAGAATTGAAGGCGATAATATTCTTATTTCAGAAGCCAAGGAAGTTATGGATGATGATTCCATAGTTTATTATACCCGCCTTTACAATATGACCCGTGTAGTTCTTCTGGAAATGGATCATTTTGAAAGTGTGTGGGATGAAACTGCTAAACATATGAAAAAACTGCTTCCAAAACCTTCTTTCTCTATTGCAGTTCACTGTGTATCAAGATTCAGGCTCTTAAAACAGGAAGGAAAATTTGATGAATTTACCAACAGGCTTTGTTCAATGCTTGGAAAATATATAGGCGTTTCCGGTTACGGAGAACAGATTATGTTCAACAGCCTTAACCAGTCACTGGTTTTAATCTGCTTTGAATAATAAGACAAAGAGGCTTTTTTAATGTTTAGATTCAACAACGGTATTATTGTCACTAACGAAAATTGTATTGGCTGTAATTATTGTATTTCTCAATGTTCAATAATGGGTGCAAATATTTCTGCAACCCGCAACGGCAAAAAAATCATAGCTGTAGATTCCGATAAATGTAATCACTGCGGTAAATGTATTGCTCTTTGTATTCACGATGCCCGCGAGCTTGTTGATGATACCGATCAGTTTTTTGAAGATCTTAAAAGCGGTGAAAAAATCTCTCTTATTATTGACCCAAGCTTTTATTTTGGATTTGGTGAAAGAGCGTATCAGATATCGCAATACTTACATAGCCTGGGCGTAGAAAAAATATATGACAGTTCCTTTGGTTCAGAAATTACAATCTGGGCAACTGTAAAATATCTAAAAGACAATTATGATAAACCTTCCAGGGAAAAAGCCTTTATTGTAAATAACTGTCCTGCTTTTATAAATGTTGTGGAAATGAAATACCCGCAGCTTATTAATAAGGTTATTCCTGTGCAGTCAGGTCCGCTGTGTACTGCAATCTATGCGCATAAATATTTAAAAGACACAAATAAGATTGCTTATCTTGGACCTTGTATTGCCAAAAAGGATGAAATTACAACAAAGAATACTCACAATAATATTAATTATAATTTAACCTACTCTCATGTCTGGAAAAAAATTAAAGATATTGATTTTTCAAAATATGAACCTTATTACTCTGATATAAAGAGCATTGGCTTTGGTCGTTTTACAATTCGTACCGGCTTTTACAAAATGATGATTTCGCGCTTCTTCTCGGTAAAAGAAGTGACTATGGTTCATAGCGGTGCCGGTGACCCTACCTTTAAGAAAATCCTTATGTACACAGATACAGAATACGAAAATCTTCAGCCTCTGCTTGCCGAAGTTTATGCCTGTAATCAGGGATGTTTTGAAGGACCTGGAGCAGAATTATCTGTATATAAAAAGGGTGAAAACTTTTCGCGCTTCCTAAAAGAATTTAAAGAATATTTTGAACAATTTGAACCTGCTACAACAGATTATAAAAAATCAACAGAAGTTCTTTTTGAAAGATTTAAGGATTTTGATTTTAATGATTTTAAGCGTGAATTTACCGAACGCTATATTCAGCCATATCATATTTCCGAATCTGTTTATGATGACATATTCAATTCAATGCTCAAAACAACCGATGCCAAACGTCATATAGACTGCGGTATGTGCGGCTACAAAACCTGTAAAAACATGGCTACCGCAATTGCCTATTCCTATAACAAAAAAGAAAACTGTATTCACTATATGAACGATGAAATGATGCACCGTCTTTATACAGATGCAGTTGCTAACTGTCCAAACCGAGAGGCATTTGTAGAAAAAGTTACTGAAGTAATAGCACAAAATCCGGATAAGAAATACAGACTTTACTGTGGTGATATTAATAAATACAAGGTTATCAACGAACTTTTTGGCAGCGAAATTGGTGATGCGGTTTTGCGTACAATAAGTGCCAAATTTAAAGAGATGTTTACGGGAATCGGCTGGTACGCAAGAATTACGAGTGGCCAGTTTGCAATATTTATCGAGGAAACAATTGATAATGTTCAGAAAATAATGAACCTTAAATCGTTTGACTGTAGTGCGCTTGGAATAAACTACCCTATTACAATGCGTTTTGGTTTTTACAGCATGCTGGAAAATAACGATGAAGAAGATCATTCTGTAATGAATATGCTTCATAGTGCAATTCTTGCAATGGACCAGAAAATTACACAGCAGGAAAACACCTACAGTTCCTTTACTCAGGATATTAAGAAAAAGCAGCATGATGAAGCAAAGCTTTCTTCTCTTATGAAGTCTGCGCTTGATAATAATGAATTTATCCTCTGGTTCCAGCCTCAGTATTCTACATCTTCTGGTAAACTTGTTGGTGCAGAAGCACTCTGCCGCTGGGTTAATAATGACGGGCAGATTACCTCCCCTGCAATATTTATTCCTGTTACCGAGAAAAATGGCTTTATACGATATCTTGATAAGGAAATATGGAGAAAGGCCTTTAGTACACTCAAAAGATGGATTGACGAAGGCTTAGACCCGGTTCCAATTTCTATAAATATTTCGCGTGTAAGTCTTGAATCTGACGGTATCTATTATACAATCAAATATCTTAAAGATGAGTATCAGATTCCGCCGGAGCTTGTACATTTTGAAATTACCGAAAGTGCTTATATTGGCGACGAAGGAAACTTTTTGCAGCGAATTAATTTAATCCGCAGTCTTGGTTTTAAAATTGCTATGGACGATTTTGGAAACGGTTATTCTTCGCTTAATTCCCTTAAGGATATTCCTATAGACATTATTAAGCTTGATATGGGCTTTTTGAATGACAGAAATAAGTTTTCGGAACAAAAGGAAAAGACAATTGATTTCCAGAATCGCGGTGGAACAATTATCAGTTCTGTAATCCGAATGGCTCAGAAGCTCAAATATATTACTGTTGCCGAAGGTGTAGAAAACGAAGAGCAGGCAAAATTCTTAAAGAGTATTGGTTGTGATATTATTCAGGGCTTCTTATATGCCAAGCCAATGCCGGAAGATGCTTTTATTAGTCTCTTAAAGCAAAAGGACAAGCAGTTTGATCTTAAAACCGAAAGAACAAAAGGTCAGTTTGATATTGCAAGCTTTATAAATCCTACAACCCAGGAATCCTACATATTTGATAATTTTGTCGGGGCTGCCCTTATTGTTGAATACAATGTTGAAAAAGCTCATACAACAATTATGCGTACAAACAATCAGGCAAAGCAGCTTTTTGGAGTTGCAGACCGTCCGTTTGATGTTGTAAATAATCTGTTTTCAAGGTTTGTTCAGTCAGTAAACGGAAAGCCTATGCGCGAAGCTTTTGAAAAAGCTACAAAAACTCTGGATGAAGTTAAATGCGAAGTTCGTATTCATAACCTAAAGGATCATGATGTAAAGCATATACGTTCACACATCTGGCAGGTAACAACAAATCATACAAACTTTGTATTCTACGTGCTTTTTGAGGATATTTCGGAATACAAAAACTTACAGGAAAGCTTGGAGTAGTTACTTTACAATTACGCAGTTTCTTCCGCTGGATTTGGCTTCGTACATTGCCTGGTCTACTCTGTCAAAAAGAACTGGCGAAGTGTCACCTTCTTTAATCTCGGTAAGTCCAATACTACAGGTCAATTTGCCAATTTTATCAAAGGTTGAATCTGCAACTTTTTGTTTAAGTTGTTGGGCAAGTTCTTTAGCTTTTTCAATATTTGTATCGTAGCAGACGCAGATAAATTCTTCTCCACCCCATCGGCCAGTTACAATATTATAATCCTTAGTAAAATCAAGAATGACAGAAACAAACTGCTTTAAAACTACGTTACCTGCGGAATGTCCAAACTGATCATTAACCTTCTTAAAATAGTCAATATCAATCATCATATAGGTAACAGGGATTTTTACAGTATTAAAGGATTCAATTGAATTGCTTATTTCTGTTTCAATTCGTCCGTGATTAAACAAAGATGTAAGACTGTCTGTAGAAGCCAGCTCTTCATATTTTTTAAGGCTGTTTAACAACTGAATTGAGCTGTCGTGAATATTCTGAACCATGAATACAAAGCGGAAGTCGTCTTCGTTTGTAGTTTCTGCACGGCTAAAAATAAGCTTTACCCAGATAAATACACCTTCAAGATTTTTCATCTGGCAGTCAAAGGAAGTAGTTCTACCCGGCATAAGATTTTTCTTTAAGTATTCAGGATCTGTGCGATCAAGGAAGAGTTTTTGATCTTCGGGCCAGATCATGTTTACAATCATCATACGCCAGTCAGTATACTTTATATCGTAATTCTGCGGGTTGCTTGAGATTTCTGAAACATTGATACTGTAAGCAATATCCTTTATTAAATCTACGTACATAGAAAAAAGGAAGGAGCTCTGGATTGTATCAACTTTTTTATCTGTAAGGAATTCGCGTACATATTCTGAATTATCAAGTTCATCAAGCAGGAACATGTAGGTAGTACATTCTTCATCAAGCGGATAAATTGAAATCTGAATTAAATAAGATTTATCTTCAAAATGAAGCTTTATGCGGTCTACATATTTGCCTTTGAATTTTCCTATCATAGGAATAAAGACATGATAATCGTCAGTAATCTTATCTGATTTATCGTTAAAATGAAACCAAAGCTTTTCTACAAGCTTTTCGTAGCTTCCGTCATCATCCAGAATATCCTGGAAAAGTCCGGATTTTTTTATAGAGTGGTAGATGTCCTTCTGGGCATCTACAATTAAAATTGCATCAACTTTTTCGAATAATAAATTGGAAACTGATTCCTTTGAATAATCACTCATATATCCAACCCTCGAAAAAAAATATATATAGTTACATTATCCTACTAAATTTATAGATTTTCAAGTTTTTTTTATGCCGGAGTATAAATGACTGCTAAAATCTTTGCATTGTTTTCGCCGTGGCTATGAACGTGGTGGGCTACTATTGATTCGTAATAAATTGAATCACCTTTTTCGAGTAAATATTTGTCTTTGCCATAAATAATTTCTACTTCGCCTTCGAGTACATAAATAAATTCTTCGCCTTCGTGAGTAGAAGTTTTGATTTCTTCTTCGGAGCTTGGGAAGATGTCAATTACAAACGGATCCATGTGGCGGCCTGCCTTGTCCTTTGCAAGTGTGTAAAAGTCAAGGTCAGAGTTTACTGCATTACCACGGTCACTAAAGCGTGTTACTTCCTTTTTATCCTGAGCACGGCAAACTACAGGGCCAAGATTTTCGTCGTCGTCCATAAAGGTTCCAAGGCGAACTCCAAGCACACGTGCAATTTTAATAAGTGGAGTAAGGTTTGGCACAAGGCTTCCGTCTTCAATGCTCAAAATCATTTCCTTGCTCAAGTTTGTTCTTTCGCTAACGTCATCTATACTAAGCTTGCGGTTTTCGCGAACCAGTTTTACCTTTGCACCAATTTTATTCTTTTCACTCATTTGATTTCATACTCCTTATTAAAAGCACTTTCAATAGTGGCAATATTTATCGGGTTATATTTTTTGTTGCGCTCAGAAATTGCTTCGTCCAGAGCGTATTCAAACGGCTTTGGACCGCTAATCATGCCAGGAATTACCTTTGCAAGACAACCGAGTACAACCATATTTGCACCGCGAGGGTTATTTGTTTCTGCAGCCATTTCATTACATGGAAGAGCCAGAGTTCGGATATCCTTGCGGCTTGGTTCTATGTCAATCAAACTGCTGTTGTAAATTAAAAGTCCGCCCGGTTTGAGCCATTCTTCAAACTTTGTCATAGAAGGTTTATTAAGCGCAACTACAACATCCGGCTTTTCGATTACAGGAGAAGCAACTTCTTCGTCACTTACGATTACAGAACAGTTGGCAGTACCACCGCGCATTTCTGCACCGTAGGATGGAATGTGAGATACAAATTTATCTTCGCTCATGCCGGCAAGTGTAAGAATCTTTCCTGCAAGAATTACACCCTGTCCGCCAAAGCCTGCAAAAATTATTTCTGTTGTCATTTTGCGCCTCCTGGAACTACAACGCCTGCTGTTGGTTTTGCAGCATCCGGAATATTACCTGCAGGTACATCACGGAAAACTCCAAGCGGATAATATGGTTCCATCTGATCCTTTACCCAGTCTGCAGCTACTGTTGGAGCAACACCCCAGTTTGTAGGACACATACTCAAAACTTCTACAAAGCTGTAGCCCTTACCTTCCTTCTGATAGGTCAAAGCTTTTTTGATTGCAGCCTTTGTCTGATTAATATGTTTAACATCATAAACTGCGCAGCGTTCAATATATTTTGGTTCAACAAGTGTATTCAAAAGTTCGCAGGCACGGATAGGATAACCTACATCTTCTGCGTCACGGCCATAAGGTGTTGTTTTAGTAATCTGACCAACAAGAGAAGTTGGAGCCATCTGACCGCCTGTCATTCCGTAGATTGCGTTGTTGATAAAGATTACTGTAATGTTTTCTCCACGGTTTGCAGCATGAACAGTTTCTGCAGTACCGATTGCAAGAAGGTCACCGTCACCCTGGTAGCTTATTACAATTTTATCCGGGTGAACGCGCTTCATACCGGTTGCAACTGCAGGTGCACGACCATGAGCAGCTTCGCAGGAATCCACGTTTATATAGTTGTATGCGTAAACTGCACAGCCTACAGGAGCAACAAGAAGTACGTCGCTCTGAATATTCATTTCATCAATTACCTGGGCAATGAGCTTGTGAACAATTCCATGACCAAAGCCGCCGCAGTAATGAGTTTTATTATCT
>JAEEGJ010021760.1_pt1 | contig 13738 bp, 8 predicted proteins | sample 8958761 | NCBI WGS metagenome assembly JAEEGJ01 (sample SAMN16246546, study PRJNA631951) | gut metagenome | biome: gut microbiome; feature: rumen; material: RS-attached | host: Bos | place: Iran: Karaj | collected 2018-10 | reverse complement strand
CGTCATGCACGATACCATGCAGTTTGCGCTTATTCATGGCGCTGACAGGCAATACCAGCCTGCCGTCGCGCAACGAGGGTTGTACATCGTTGTCGAGGATACCATCCTGTTTGCCTTGAGCGATGATGCGGCGCAAGGTGCCATTGATGCTACTGGTCACACGCGCGATAGCAGTGCGCAGTTCCTGCAAATGAGGCGAAGCGGTATCCTTGATATTACCTGCCTTGTCAAGCACGTGGCCGATAGCCGCACTCAGCTCGGGGAAAGACTGCAGACCACTTGTCAACTCACGCAGACGGGGATAGGCCGTATTACCATCACCATCGAGGGCAAAGAAACGCACCACCTGGGTTACCGTCATCAACAGTCGTTGAAGGTCGAATAAGCGTTCGGCCGACAAGAAAGTGCCAGGTGTAGCCACCTCCTTGAGCACAACACGCAGGTCGAAGTAGTAACTCAGCGGGAATTCACGTCCTGTCTGGAGGATAGACAGAAATTCATTGGTCTCCTCCAGCCAACGGATCACCTCATCACGGCGCGTGGAGAAACGCAGGCGCGGCACATTGGCTGCACCCAATGCACTCACACAGTAACGTTCCAGTTCACGCCTGACGGCATCAAAGCCAATCTTGTTCTCAAAATTAGAGGGATAAATCATGGCACAAAAGTAGTCATTTTTCGTCATTCTAACGAAATATTTGTATCTTTGCGGCATCATCAATCAAATCTTATCTATCTGATTCATGAGAAAACTGTGCTCTGTGGGCGGGATAAACTACCGTAAACGGAGCACTTTTTTAATTTTATCTTACCAAAATACGTGCTATTCAAAAAAGAATAACTACATTTGCGAATTAATATTAAAGCAATAATTAACCTATAACATTTATAACTAAATCATTTTTTATGAAGAAATTCTTATTCTTACTGCTCGCTTCGGCTGTTGCTATCAACGTTATGGCCGACAGCAAGGTTGTCATCCCCGACAGCACTGGTTTCAAGTTCACCGACACTAAGGTTATCAATCACACCCCCGTCAAGGACCAGAACAAGTCCGGTACGTGCTGGTGCTACTCGACCAACTCATTCTTTGAGAACGAGATTCTGCGCCTTACCGGCAAGGAGGTTCACCTGAGCGAAGGCTTCGTGGTTAACCACTGCTACTATGACAAGGCCATCAAGTACATCCGCATGGATGGCGAGATCAACTTTGCCGAGGGCGGCGCAGCCGAAGACGTTCCCTACGTATGGCGCAACTACGGTATGGTGCCCAACGAGGTTTACACCGGCATGACCTATGGTGACAAGAAGTTTGACACCGGCGAGCTGACCTCGCTGTTGAGCGGTTATGTAGGCACCATCAACAAGCACAGCCGCGGCAAACTCACTCCCGCGTGGAAAGACGGTCTGAAGGCCATTATCGATAGCTACATGGGCAAGATGCCCGAGACCTTCATGTATGAGGGCAAGAGCTACACCCCGCAGACTTGGGCTGCCAGCCTGGGCCTGAACATGGACGATTATGTGCCCATCTGCTCGTTCACCCACCACCCCTTCTATCAGCCCTTCATCCTTGAGGTAGCTGACAACTGGTTGTGGTCCAGCTATCAGAACGTGCCCATCGATGAGCTGCTGGAGATTGCCAACTATGCCATCGACAACGGCTACAGCATCGCTTGGGGTGCCGACGTCAGCGAGAAAGGCTTCAAGTGGCGCAACGGTTATGCTATCCTGCCCGTCAAGAAGGAAGTTCCCGATGCTGAGGGTACCGACATGGCACGTTGGGCTCAGCTGAGCGACAGGGACCGCGAGGCCGAACTGTGGGACATCAAGGGCCCGGTTAAGGAGCAGTGGGTAACCCCCGAAGAGCGTCAGGAGATGTTTGACAACAAGGAGACCACCGACGACCACGGCATGGTAATCATGGGTAAGGCCGTTGACCAGGAAGGCAACAAGTACTTCAAGGTGCAGAACAGCTGGGACACCAACCAACTGTATGAGGGCTACTTCTACTGCAGTGAGGCCTTCTTCCGCGCTAAGACGTTGAACATCCTCGTTCACAAGGATGCCATCCCCGCCAAGATTGCCAAGAAACTTGGTATCAAGAAGTAATTAATTCACATCGTTGTCAGTCTTCAGCCCTCGGCCGCACATTGGCTGGATGCCGAAGACTGACAACTTTAAACACTAAACTATAAACTTTAAACTAAGAAAAATGAAAGCATTAAACACTGACAAGGCTCCCGCCGCCATCGGTCCCTACAGCCAGGCTATCCGCACCGGCAATCTCGTCTTCGTATCGGGCCAGCTGCCCATCATCCCCGAGACCGGCGCATTCCCTGAGGGAGGTATCAAAGAACAGACCAAGCAGAGCCTGCTTAACGCCCGCGCCATCCTGCAAAGCGAAGGTCTCGATCTCAACAATGTGGTGAAGACTACCGTCTTCCTGAGCGAGATCGCCAATTTCGGGCCCATGAACGAGGTGTACGCCGAGTTCTTTACTGCACCCTTCCCCGCACGCTGTGCGTTTGCTGTCAAGGATCTCCCCAAGGGAGCCCTCGTAGAAATCGAACTCATCGCCGAAGCCCAGTAAGTAAGCCTCGGAAACGTTCCATAAACAGGACGGTGCCCCATGCGATATTTCGCCAAGGCGCCGTCCTGATTTATATAGTTGCCAAAAAAGAATCGCATTCTCTCCTGCTAATGAGCCAATAACCAAAAAAAAATCGTATCTTTGTGGTCCCAAAATCAGGTTAAACATCAAATTAGGTATATTTCTATTATGGTAAAGAAAACTTTATTAATTATTCTCGACGGCTGGGGAGAAGGCCCCAAAAGCCGTAGTAACGCAATTTACTCGACCCCTACCCCATATCTTGACTACCTGCGTGCCACATGTCCCAACAGCACATTGATGGCCAGTGGAAGGGACGTGGGCCTGCCTGACGGACAGATGGGTAACAGCGAGGTAGGTCACCAGAACATCGGTGCCGGTCGTGTCGTTGACCAGGACTTGGTAAAAATCAGCAAGAGCATCGAGGACAAGTCCATCCTGGAGAATCCCGAAATCGTGAGTGCCTACAGCTATGCCAGGGATAATGACAAGGCATTGCACATCATGGGTCTGACGAGTCCCGGTGGAGTCCACAGCACCCAAGAGCACATCATGGCCCTGTGCGACATCGCCAAGGAGTATGGCTTGAAGCGCGTTTATGTACACTGCTTCATGGACGGTCGCGATACCGACCCCAAGAGCGGCAAGGGCTATGTAAATACCGTGGCCGAGCACTGCAAGCAGAGCACCGGAGCGGTTGCCACCGTCATCGGTCGTTATTATGCCATGGACCGCAACAACAACTGGGACCGCATCAAGATTGCCTATGACATGCTTACCGAAGGTAAGGGCAAGCAGAGCGACGACATGGTGCGCGCCATCCAGGAGTCGTATGACGAGGAGGTGACCGACGAGTTCATCATGCCCATCGTCAACTCGACCGTCGATGGCCGTATCCAGGAGGGAGACGTGGTGATTTTCGCCAACTTCCGCAACGACCGAGCCCGCCAGCTGACCATTGCGCTGACACAGGAGGACAAGCCCGAGTTCGGCATGAAGACCATCCCTGGTCTGCAGTACTACTGCATGACGCTCTACGACGCCTCGTTCAAGGGACTGCATATTCTCTATCCCAAGGAGGTCATCGTCAACCCGATGTCTGAGTATCTGTCCAAGCTGGGCCTGCGGCAGCTGCACATCGCCGAGACCGAGAAGTATGCCCATGTGACCTTCTTCTTCGGTGGCGGCCGCGAAGAACCCTTCGAGAACGAGGACCGCATCCTGGTACCCTCGCCCGACGTGAAGACCTATGACCTCAAGCCCGAGATGAGTGCACCTGAGGTGTGTGAGAAACTTGTCGCCGCTATCCGCGAGGACAAGTATGACTTCATCGTGGTGAACTACGCCAACGGCGACATGGTGGGCCACACTGGCAAGTACGACGCCATCTGCAAGGCCGTGAGCACCATCGACGGCTGTGTCCATGATACCGTTGAGGCTGCCCGCGAGATGGGCTATGAAGTCCTCATCATCGCAGACCACGGCAATGCCGACCACGCCTACAACGTTGACGGTAGCAGCAACACCGCGCACTCGCTCAATCCCGTGCCCATCATCTACGTCACCGATGACGTGGAGCGCATCATCACCCCCGGCCGTCTGGCCGATGTGGCCCCTACCCTGCTGCACATCATGGGTATTCCCCAGCCTAAGGAGATGACCGGCCGCAACCTCATCGACGTGTCGAAGTAATCCACCGGCAACCCTCAAAGTTGCCAGCATCAACGAGTCAGCCAATCCCTTGCGAGGGATTGGCTGACTCAGTTATAGTAGGAACTACTCTTAAAGTACGTCTATAGAGATTGCCCTGTCAACAAAGCATCGACCAACAGCGACATATCATTGATAGCGATTTGGCCATCGCCATTGATGTCACCGGCCCTGAGGTCAAAAAACAAATTTTCTTTGCCCAGCAAATAGTCAATAAAACGGCTCACATCGATGATATCGACCTCTCCGTCAAGGTTGACATCGCCCTTGTGCACGGGAATACCACTCAGCACGACTTGGAGGCCAGCCAAAGCGTCAATCTTACCATTGGGGCCAAAGTGGTCCCGCTTGGACCCGTCGGTATATTTGTCATGCACACCAGTCTGGGCAAGTATGTCCATTACCTGAGATACCGACAGATTGGGATTAGCCTGCAGCCACAGGGCGATGATGCCAGCCACCGTGGGAGCCGCCATTGACGTGCCCGTCATCACACCCCAATAACTGCCGTCGGCAACCATCGACGTGTAGGTACTGCCGCTCGCAAAATAAGAATACCGGCTACCTGCCGCAATCACACACACGCCAGGTGCACAGATCGTTGGTAAGGCCTTACCTGTGGGGCCTGCTCCAGGCACCTGATAGCCCGAGAATGAAGCGATATGGCCGACAGACTCGGTATAGTCGGTTATCACCTTGTTCTGAGACAGTGAAAAATAGGTATTGCGCGCACAATAAGCTCCAGCCGAGATGATCGAGTCACCCACGGCATAGTTGTTGATGGAGCAAGAGTCGCTGGCAGCAGCATAGTAGTTGCTCCACACCCTGCCGTCGAGTTCGGTCACCATGCCACTATAGGTGCCCAATCCAGAATGCGAATTACAAATCCATGCATCAATCTCAGTGGAAATCTCTCTGCGTGGATAGATACTCAGGCCAATGGCATAGCGGCTCTTTCTCACACCATTAACAGGCGTGTAACTGGTAGATCTCAAGTTGTGGATGCTGATGCTCAGGCGGTATTTCTTGCCATCGGACGTATAAGCTGTCGTGCACTTGATGTAACCGACCGTGTCATTTGGGGTATAGCACTCGTAATAGCCACCCAACTCGGATGCGTCAATGGTCTGCTTGGAAGAGAATTGATTAGATTCCCAGACGATGTTGCCCGTCTGCAAGTCCAGCACATGAATCTTGTAATAGAAATTCTGCAATTGCTGACGTACCCAAATATCAGAAATCAAGCCGGCATAGTAATAAGAGGAGTCCCCTCCAATCTTATTCTCGTACTTGTACAAGAGATGCAAGGGATTCTGCGGAGAAGCCAATTTGTGAGCATAGGCTTTCCGGTTGCCGTTGTTGCCCGCCGCAATCACGAAGATGCGACCCGGCCCCATAGTCTGATTGATGACTTTGGACAGATAGTCTTGTCCATCACGCTGTCCGCTGGGAGTGCTCACACTGAGGCTGATGACACAGGGCTGACGCACACTGTCGGCATAACTATCGATATAGCGGACGCAGTTGGCCACCTCGACAGCCGACATCGTGTTCTCCAACTCGGACACGGCACACAGGACGATATCAGCACCAGGTGCCATTCCGCCATAGCCGTTGACATGAGAGCCAGCCGCGATGCTCGCCGTGTGCGTGCCATGAGTTTTTTCCCGTTTGTCGGTCGTGAGATTATAAATCTCCGCTCCCATAAAGACCGACCCCGGCAACCTCATGGACGTGTTATAATAGGCAGTATGTCCAGTTTTATCGGTCGTGGAATAGACGCGCACAATGCGGTTACGGGAATTGTCCTGGTTAGACCTGAAAGCACGGTGCTGATAGTCAAACCCCACATCGATGACGCCGACAATGACGCCCGTGCCGTCATAGGAGCGAGGCAGGCCATTGGACTGTCCATTAAGAATCTCGTTGACATGGGTGACGTCCAAGGTGGTGTTAGTGGACAGTTCCAGTTTATCGCTTACCTGCACATCGGTCACGCCATGCAGCCGGCAGATATCAGCCAAACGGTCAACGGGAACCTGGGCCGTCACAAAACCGTCAAAGATGCAGTTCACGACTACGCCATGGGCCTGAAGGCCCGATATTGCCGCCTGGCTTTTAATCCCGATGAAGGCATCGACCATTTCACAGCCATCAATCACCCTTGATGGGAAGAAGCGGGACGAGTATCCATCAACCATCGATGGCATGCACGCCCTCTCCTCAAGGAACTGTTCTACCGACAACGGAAGCAGACGTTGAGCCTTGGCGCTGAACAAAGCCGTCAGCACCAAGACAAACAATATAGCTATTTTTTTCATTTTACTTTTTTCAAATACATAGTCATCACGATGTCACATCTGTCAACGAATTACTCGTGAAAATCCTGGTTTAACAGGATGTCAACCAAATCGGAAACATCGCCTATCTGCACCAATCCGTCACCATCCACATCTGCAGCCTCAAGGTCTATGTATTCCACATCACTGCCCAGGAGATAATCTAACAATACTGACAGGTCACTAATGCCAATAATACCGTCGCCATCGACATCACCCTTCAAGACGGTGATGTGCGGCAAGTAATTTTCGATGATGTAACGCGCACCGGCCATAGCATCAATTTTGCCGTTGGGGCCATAGTGGTAGTAATTATCCGGATTAGTAGTGAAACTATCTTTGATGGCCGTTTCGGCAATGATATGCTTGATGTCACTGGGGCAGAGGTCAGGCTTGATCTGCAGCCACTGGGCGATGATGCCAGCCACCGTGGGCGCAGCCATCGAGGTACCTGTCATCACACCCCACAGGCAGCCATCAGACGTTCTCATTACGAGTCCTGTATTCCATGGTTGTGTACCAAAGTAGGAATAACGGCTTCCGGCAGCGACAACTGAAGAGCCGGGAGCCATCACGGTAGGCAATGAACCCCTAGTGGGCCCCATGTAATAAGTCTTGAATCCAGAAAATTCACAATATCGGCCAATAACAGTATTATCGGTCGTATAGTATCCTACATTTAGGGAATAGTACTTGTTACGAGCCACATAAGCACCCGCCGAGATCACTGAGTCATTGATCGTATAAGTACCTGCAGAGCAGTCATCGCTGGGACGAGCGTAGAAGTTCTCCACTGGACGAGTGATGGTGTCGCCATCATCAGTAACCTCATCTACATACACGACGTCAGAATAGAATCCGCGAGTGCCATTAGCCATACACTGCCAAGAGTCTATATAGCAACTGTCGGGCTGACGGGGATATTTCACTGATGGCGGATAGATTGAGACACCGATTTGATAACGGCTGATATACCTTCCTTCAGAGTTAACCGTATAGGACTTACTCTTCAGGTTATAGGCATGGCTTGTTACCTCATACTTGCCAGCGATTGTCTGAGACACCAAAGCATATAGGTAACCGACACTGTCAACGGAAGTTTCTGGCTCATAGTATTCACTGAATGCATCTGAGTATATCGTCTGACGAAGGGTAATCAGGTCTGACTGCCAAACGATTCGCTTTTTCTGTTTGTCAAAAATATGGAATGCAAGTATCGGCCTGACATTCTTCGCTCTCACCCAGTTATCAAACCACATCGATTCATAATAGAAGGAATTGTCGGAATTAGTATAGATCCTTTTGTTACTATAGCCCATGAGCATGTTCAGCGGTTTGGTGGCTTTAGCAGGACCATGAGCATAGAAATACCTGTAGCCGGCATTATTACCTGCGGCGATTACAAAGATGCGGCCGGGTCCGACTGATTGGGCGATGGCTTTAGAAACACGGTCTTCTCCGTCATGCGGGCCATAGGAGGTGCTCACGCTGACGCTGATGACGCAAGGCTTGCCCACACTATCGGCATAGGAGTAGATGTACCTCATACTGCTGATTACCTCGGTCTCGGACATGTAGATGTTCAATGTGCGGGACGAGCACAGGACAATATCGGCTCCAGGAGCCATTCCGCCATATCCATTGACATGGGCACCTGCGGCGATGCTTGCAGTGTGAGTGCCATGCGATTCAGGGCAGTCGGTGGTCAAGGTGTCAATCTGGTCACCCATGAAAATTGACCCTGCAAGCGTATTGGTACCCACAACCAGCGGGTGGCCGGTGGAGTCCATCGGGTCATAAACCCTGACGATGCGGGTTGCCGTAGGATCATCGGCTTTGCGGAACGCACGGTGCTGGTAATCGAAACCGTTATCGATAATTCCAATAATGATGCCTGAGCCATCGTAGGCTTGGGGCAAGCCATAGTCAGCGCCATTGAGTACCTGAAGAGCATGTGTCTTGCTCAAGGTGCTGTCGGTACACAGTTCCAACAGACGGCTCATCTGCACATCGGTCACGCCAGGCAGGTTGCTGACCCTCTCCAACTTGTCAACGGGAATATAAGCCGTCAAGAAGTCGTCAAATACACAGTTCACGCGCACACCCAGGGCCTTGAGCATCGTTTCCGGTGCCGTGCCTGTAAAACCGATAAAGGCATCGGCATACTCCACGCCGTCGATCATGCGCGTCGGTGCGAACTGGCGGGGCATCTCATCGGGCCTCATTTCTCCGGAAGCCATTCGGCGCTCTATAGCAGCGCGTTCGTCATTAAACTGCAGTACCGATGCCGGCAACACGTGCTGCAACTGGGCAAACGCAAATAACAGTGTCAAAACTGAAAGCAGGGCTAAAACAATTCTTTTCATAGATATCTAATCATTTATTTTTTGTGCAAAAATACTATAAACAAAAGTACCTGTCACCATGACCTCCTCACCAATAACTTAGACTCCGTTCAGGATCACGTCAATGAGGAGGGACACATCGCTGATTGAAATTTGGCCATCATCGTCAACATCGGCATTGGCAATGTTAAACACCGCCACATCAGTCCCGAGCAGATAATCGATAAATGTCGATACATCGCTGATGCCGACCTCACCGTCATCATCCACATCTCCCAGGAGGATTTGAGGTTGCGGCTCAATGACGTCGAGCCTGAAAGTGAGGTTGTCAGCATCAAACGTGAACAAGTAATCGCTGCCATCGCCGGTGAAGTAATAGGAATAATTGTTATCGCGCTTGGCCGTAGCATACTGAGCGCCCGTCGTGATGGTCGTCGTCGCCGTTGGGCCGTAACGATAGGTGCTGTTGAAAGCGTTCCAATCGTTGTTCCACTCATCGGGACCGCCGTCGGCAAACACAAAGTAAATGGACGAGTTGATGGCCAATGTATCCACATAGAGGCCATTGCCGCAATTTGTCATCCGGCTCATGGGCTCCGTGAGGCTCCAATTGCCTTCTCCGCCCACGATAAACATGGATGTGCTGTCGGTAGGAACAGGATCATCTCCGCTGCCGACGAGGAAGTCGGGCATCACAAACAAGGCATCCATCACCTGTCCGTTCTGGTTGTCCCACCAGCCGCAGTTATACCAATCGGTGGTCACATGATTGGTGTAGTTGATGCCGTACTCGTTGGCCTCGGGGAACCACCAGTACAGGCCGTTGACGCTGCTGTGGGCGTTGAGTGTCTGAACAAGTGCCGTTGCATAGGCTTGCTGGCCGGCCTCGGTGGCTGGCCATGTCGATTGCAGGTCGTAGGAAGCCCCGCTGGGATAGTAAGCATGGGGATAGCTCGTTTCCACAATCTGGATTTTCTTGTTAGGATAGGTCGTTTCCAGCGCTGTCAGCAGATTGTCCAGCACAGCGAGGTCACCATGCCAATAGGGATAGTAACTCAACCCGATAATGTCATAATCGCTCGTGTGGCTCTGCAGCGACTGGTAAAACGCGGTTACGTTGCTCGCACGGCCCATCTCGGTGTGGACAATGACCTTGGCTGCCGGGCACATTTCACGGCAGGCCTGGATGCCTCGCTTGAGATAAGATGCAAACGTAGCAAACGAGCCATTGCCATAGTTGCCGCCATTGGGGTAGCAATGCCCCGTGGGCCACAGCATGCCGTAGGTCACCTCGTTGCCCACCTGGATGAAGTCGGGCTGTGCTCCGGCGGCAGTCATGGCACCCAGCACGCGTCGAGTGTAGCTATATACACTGTCGGCAAGCGCACTGGTCACCGTCCATGATGCAGGCGTGGAATGCTGGCCGGGATCAGTCCAGGTGTCACTGTAATGAATATCCAGCAACAGGTCAAAGCCAGCAGCCTTGATGCGCTGTCCCAAAGCAATCACATAGGGCAAATCCTGGCAGACGCCCTCGCCCTGATCCTCGGCATTGGCCTGCGACGGGTCAACGAACAGGCGCACGCGCATGGCATTGAGGCCTTGATCCTTGAGATAGCCCAGCATGTTGGTAATGCGGGTGCCACTCTCATTGTAATATATCGCCCCATGTTCCTCATACTTGGTCAGCAGTGAGATGTCACCACCGACATATTTTTTTGTAACGGCGCTACCCGACACACTGACCAGCAGCAGGCAGACAAACACGTAAAAAAGTCTTTTATTCATATAAGTCCTGGTTTTAAAGAGCAAAAGTAACTAAATATCACCAATATAGCATCAAAAAATGGTGATTTTAACAAAAAAACCACCATCTCGAGCCTGCAATTGGCTATTCTTTTGGTCCCGCCATTCCAAGTTGCGTCAGGCATGCAGGATTTTGTAAATCAGTTCCTTGAGCAAGGCATATGCGTCCTGGCGGGAGCCTATTCCCTTGCTGCGCGTGTCACATTCCCGCAGGTAACCGATGATGTTCACCAGCGAGCGGGTGTTGTACATGCGCGTGGTGTCGATGAATTTGCGTGCACGCCACTCGCTGCGGGTTCCCACAAGGTTCATGACGGCCTGCGGTGACTTGTCGCGTGCCGTGGCAGCGAGCAGGACCCCCGAGAAGAAATTAAACAACATTCCCACACTCACCACGGGCGGGTTGTTCTTGGGGTTGCGCTCAAAGTAGTCCACGATGCGCAGGGCCTTGACAGCATCACGCTTGCTCAACGCATCCTCCAGCTCAAAATTATTAAAATCCTTGCTGATGCCGATGTTGCGCTCGATGAGCAGGGGTGTGATGTTCTTGTCCTCGGCAAGAATCGAGAGTTTGTCCAATTCGCTGAACATGCGGGCGATGTCGGTGCCGATGTGGTCGGCGAGCATGCTGGTCGCCTTGGTGTCGATGTTACAGCCCAGCGAACTGGCATAGTTGACAATCAGCGACTCGAGGTCGCGTCCTTCACGCACCTTCTTGGAATCAAAGACGACGCCCGTCTTGTTGGCCTTGAGGGCTTCGGTGAAGGGTTTGCTCTTGAGTGTCTCGCCCTTGTGGCAGATGACCAAAATCGTCGAGGCCATGGGTTTCTCGGCATACGAGGCGAGGATGTCCAGGTCGTTTTTGTGGCCCGGTTGCTTGGGGATGAGTTGTGCCTCACGCACGACCACCACCTTGTACTGCGAGAAGGCGGGATACTGGCAGCAGGTGCTCACCACCTCACGCACGTTGGCCATGTTGCCGTAGAACAGCGACAGGTTGAAATCGCGTTGGTCCTCGGTCAATGCGGTATCGATAATGAGCTGCTGCAGGTGGTCGATATAATACGGTTCCTCACCCTGCAGGACATAGATGTTCCTGAATTTGCCGCTCTTTATCTCTTTGCTCAGTGTGGTGAATGTCACCGTCTCGCGTTTAACAGCCATTGTAAGTTTTTAGTTTTAAGTTGTGAGTTTTAAGTATGGTTACTAACGCCTAAAACGTGATTAATGACTCGTGTAGAAGTCGGTGATGCGCTGGATGGCACGGGAGCAGACGGGGCAGAAATTGGTCACCTCGTTGATCTTCATGCGGCACTCCTGGGCGGGGCGGTATACGCCCTTGGACTGGTATCCCCCACCCTCGAACACGCCCACGCGCTGCGTGGCGGCGTCGAGCATGCGTTGCTCCTTCTCGTTGGTGATTTTGCGGTAGTTAGGCACCTTGGGATCGGGAGGTGTGGGAACGGGAGTGCCCTTGGGCAGCATGTCGGCCCACTTGCTCTGGAAGTCGACAAGTGTGGTCAGGTTGGGTTCCCAAGGCTCGGTGTCGGCGGGATACATCGACTCGTAGCCGTCATCGTAGAAGTACTCGTCGCCCAGACCGGCATAGGCATGGCCAAACTCATGCACGAGCACCTGATGGAAAGTGGGATGGTCACTCGTGGTCACCGTCAACTGGTTGTAGATGCCACCGCCGCCGTAGGTGTCGCTGTTCACCAGCACAATGATGTGCTCAAAGGGCACGCCCGACAACACGTCATACAGGCGGTGGATGTCCTGCGTCATCAGGTAGCGGTCGCTGTAGAAGGTGTCGTAGTGGGTGCCCACGGGTGTGTTGCTCCAGCGTCCCAGGTGGGGCACGCTGGGGCCACTGGTCAGTGACTCGGCAGCCACAGCCACGACATTGAAGCGGTCCTTCATCGAGGTGAACGGCTCATGGGCAAATAGCGCATCTACCACCCGCTGGCAGTCGGCATAGAACTTACCCATCTGGGCACGTGTGTAGCCCTCGGCCACAATTGCCAGGTCGATGCACTCGGTAATGTCGGGCTCGCCGCCAAGGGGCCCCTCGGTGGGCGCGTAGTTGCGCTGACCGGGCTGGTCGGGAGACGCAAGATTTTGCGTCTCTACAGTCTTGCCTTTCCAGATATAATGATAAGGGATGCCGTTGTCTCCGATGTGGCGGATAAGGATATCGGCAGGGTCAACGGTATGCGTCAGGCTCGTCACCACCTTGCCGTGGAAGTCGGTGAGCGACACCGTCACGTCGACAGGCTGCTTGGGCATGGGCACATTGTAACTTGTTGCGAAAGCCTTGCTCACCTTGGTCGCCTCCTCGGTCGCCAGCCACTCCTGGAAGAGCGTCGAGAAGGTGTGTACAAACAGCACCTGGCCCGTGGCATGGTCTTTCACCTGAATCTGGCCGTTACCGTGCAGGGGGACGTCGGCGAGGCGACTCTTGCGACCCGCCCATTGTGGGGTGACATACATCTGCTCCAGGTAAATCTGCTGCGCATCGTGATTTCCGGCAAACACATAGTCCAGCCGCAACGTGCGTCCGTCGAAATAATCGTCAAACTGCTGCGCCATCGCCGATATAGTGATAACAGCAGCCGAGAGAAAAAGAATGAGTTGTTTCATTGTTATCAGATAGTTTTGAAACCACAAATATACATCTTTTTTCTTATTGCTGCGGCCGATTAACAAGATTAATTAAATTTGACAATGACAAACATAAGCGCAAAACACGCATGAGCAACTTATACCAAAATTATAAAAGTCTGAGCAAACACCAGCTCCTCATGAACACCAATGCGAGTAAACGAGCGCAATGTCATGCTTGCATGAATATTGCCGAGCGTGAGCATTGAAGACGAAGTCAATAAATCACCGAAATCTAAGAGAAAATAGCAGAATTATGTTTA
>JAEEGJ010021758.1_pt1 | contig 13740 bp, 6 predicted proteins | sample 8958761 | NCBI WGS metagenome assembly JAEEGJ01 (sample SAMN16246546, study PRJNA631951) | gut metagenome | biome: gut microbiome; feature: rumen; material: RS-attached | host: Bos | place: Iran: Karaj | collected 2018-10 | reverse complement strand
CGATCCCTCCAGTTTCGCTGACCGTGGTACTGGCATTGGCACTTACGATTACAACAACGACGAATGGATTCCGCTGGGTGGTCGTATCGAGAACGAAAAGACCGGCTTCGGCTCCATCGCCCGCTACAAGGAAAACGGCATCGTTGTGGCCGCCCACACCGCCAGCAACATGGGCATCTACATCATTGAGGACAAGGACAATATGACACCTAACAGCGTCCCCGCCTCGCTTTACACCAACAATACTTCATACACGCACCCTGCCGTGATGACCTCCGGCGCCAACCGTGACATCATCCACGTCTTCTGCGGCAACTTTGATGACAGCGCCATTCCCTTCAAATATTGGCGTTCGTCTGACGGCCAGACCTGGGACAAGACAGAAGTAATCCTTCCCTATATCGAAGAGTTTGGCTCCGACTGGGGTACCAACGAATACTATTGGATGGAGACCACCGAAGACAACTGCCTCGCTCTCGTCATCAACAGCGCTTGGTGCGATGGCATGGTCATCTACAGTTACGACAATGGAGAAACTTGGGAGCGCAAGGTGTTCTATCACCACCCCGGCGTCCACGCCACCTTCGACACTTGGTTCATGTATCCCCGTTGGACCTCCGCTGTTTGGGGCATTGACGGCGAGCTCTGCTTGGCCTACGAATTCAACGGCAGCAAAGACGAACCTGGCTCGGGCAGCTACTATCCCGGCATTGGCGGTGTCGCCTTCTGGAGCGAGAACATGCCTTACTATGGCGATGGTTCCAGCTTTGCCGAGTGGGGTTCCGACCCGACCAACCCGATGCCTCCTACCCCCGGCCAGCCCTTCATCATGGACTCCGCCTATATGTTCGAGGACGTCTATGCTTCCTGGTGGTTATGGAGCGATGCCACACACGAGATGTGGCCTGAATACATGGGTTACCTCCCCGCTCTGACCGAGGACGGTGAAGTCGAACCTGATCCGTACAATGTAGAAGAATTCAACATTGAAGACCGCAGCTTGCATGGTTCCTACAACAGCGGTTGTGTGGCTATGCCCGTTCTCTGCAAGCTCCCCGATAGCGATTTTGACCTCGTCGCCGTTTGGAGCGCCATGGATGAAAACATGACTGATGGAGCTGGCAACTATTACTATAAACTCTTCGCCTCATATTCTGGCGACGGTGGCCGCACCTGGGCTCCTCAAGTGCATATTACCAACGACTTTATGTTGCAGTACACCGAGCATGTTTATACGCAAGCCGCTGTTATTGGACAAACCCTCATCGTGGCCTGCCAAACTGACGGTCAAACGGGTACGTTCGTCCAAAACGATGATGAAGATTGGACTGACAACCTCTATTCGGGCTACACCTACGACCTGAAGGAACTCTTCCCGAATGCAGGTGTCGGTATGCCTGAAATTGAGCACAACACCCACGTCAGTGTTTATCCCAACCCCGCCGTTGACCAACTCAACATCACGTTGAACAAGAACGCCGAGGTAACAGTCTACAACATCATGGGTCAAACCGTGATGACCATGGAAGGCCGCGCCGGTGCCAATGTGCTTGACATCAGCAGCCTCAACAGCGGTGTCTACTTCATCAGTGCCGGCAACGACACACAGAAGTTCGTCGTCAAATAACAAAGTGGCAATACCTACCACATGAAAAAGGAGACCTGCAGGTCTCCTTTTTTTTGTATCATGCATTTTTGCATCACCATGCGTCACTGCATTCGCAATGACACATAATGGGGACAAAAAAAGAAAGAAAAAATCCAAAAAGCACTCCAACCTTAATGAAAAAGCACTATCTTTGCTCCCAAATCTACTTATCAAAACAACAAACAATTAACCCAATTATTAACCAAATTCATTCAAAATGAAGAAATTACTTACTTTAGCATTGGCCTTGAGCGTGGCCTTCGCCGGCTTCGCACAAGTGCAGAAAGTGGCAAGCAAGAGCGTCAAGCCCGTTGCTGCCCAAGAGCAAATCACCGATGGCTCCGAGACCTTCGAGAATGTCGGTAATGTTCGCGGCATGACCTACAGCCAAACCGACTTGGACTACACCACCTGCGACTGGCAGACCAACACCGCCTCCAAGAACTGGACGATGCACTTCCCGGATGGCTGCCTTGGTTTCACCTGGATTGCCTCTTTTGAAGGTGACTACTCCGACCGTGGTACGGGCATCGGCATCTACAATCCTAACACCGACGAGTGGACCACTTCTAACGGCCTTGTTGAGAACCACAAGACCGGTTTCGGCACCGCTGCCCGCTTCAAGGACAACGGTATCGTCGTCGTCTCCCGTAACCCCATCACCTTGACTTGCGAAGTCTACATCATTGAAGACAAGGACAATCTGCCTACCAACAGTCTGTCGCCTATCTTCATCATGAAGGATGAGTACAACCCGCACTTCCCGACTGTGATGTGCACTGGTCCCAACCACGACCACATCCACATCCTCGTCACCGCCCTCAACCAAGAAATCAATGGCCAGCAGAATCCCTATTTCTACTATCGTTCGATGGACGGCGGCCAGACTTGGGAAGAGGACAAGACCATCGAGTACCTTGGCCGCGATTACTCCCCCGGCTACGGCAGCGGTTCCGACGCCTACTTCATGGAAAACACAGGCGGCAATGAACTGAACATCGTTGTGAACACTGGTCGTGGCGACGGTGTTGTGTTGACTTCCCTTGACGAAGGCAACACCTGGAACCGCACCGAGTTCTACCACCACCCTGGCATCGATGTCGACTATGGCGAGGCTATCTTCCTGTATCCCCGTTGGACTTCCGCTTTGTGGGACAACGAACGTAACCTGCACGTGGCTTACGAATGGAACGGTCGCACGGGCGACCCCACCTCCACCAGCTACTATCCTGGCATGGGTGGCGTGGCCTACTGGAACAGCGTCATGCCTTACAAAGGTGACGGCGTAGCTAATGGTTTCGACCCCAACAACCCGCTGCCTCCTGTCAAAGACCATCCTTTCATCATGGACTCTGCCTACATCTATCAAGACATCTATGCCTCTTGGTGGTTATGGAGCGATGCCCCGCACGAAATGTGGAGTGAGTACATCGGCTATCCTACTCCTCTCGACGAAAACGAGCAACCCCTTGCAGACCCGTATCAGGCTGAAGAATTCAACATGTATGACCACGGTATGAGCAACCACGGCCACTACAACGGCGGTGTCTGCGAAATGCCTGTGCTGATGATGACCCCCAACGGCGACATGATGGTTGCCGTTTGGATGAGCCTGGACGACCACCATCTCAACGGTGGTGCCTCTAATGACTTGATTTTCTTCAAGCTCTTCACTCGCGCTTCCTTCGACAATGGTGTTACTTGGACGCCCATGAGACAAATCACCGACGACTTCATGTTCCAATACACCGAGTTCGTTTATCCTCAAGCTGCCATCGATCCCATCAACAACCAACTCCTGGTGGTGGTTCAAACCGATGGTGAGCCCGACACTTACCTGATTGGCTCCGGTGGCGATACTGACCAGTTCGACAACCTGTTCACAGCCCTCACCTTCGACCTCAATGACCTCTTCGGCTATGACGGCATTGGCGAAGGCCCCATGATGAACAACACGACCCTTTCGGTCTATCCTAACCCCGTCAGCGAGCGTTTGACCGTCACCCTCAACCAAGAAGATGAGGTCGTCATCTACAACATGATGGGCCAGACCGTCAGCAGCTTCCAAGGCCACACCGGCATCAACACTGTCGATGTCAGCAACATGAGCAGCGGCATCTACTTCATCAGCGCTGGCTCCGCCACGCAGAAGTTCATCGTCAAATAAGTATAGTTACTTGTCAAACAAAAAAAGGAGGTTTAAGCCTCCTTTTTTTGTTTGACAATATCCATCGCGAGATAAATAGCCTGCCGCAAAGCGTCGGGCGAGGCTTGGTTGGTGTTGGCAATATCGAATCCAGGACCGTAGAAAGGCGCAGTGCAAACCGTTGGCAAACCCGCCCAATAATAAGCGCCGCCGTTGACCGAAATCAATTTGAACGGCAACACACCCTGCTCGTAAGTCATGGCCAACACCGCATCATACTTCTTCCAAGAACCCGAAACGAAAAACTGTTCAGAAGAGAACGGTCCGAAAGCATACATGCCCTGTTTCTGTGCCTCGGCAATGCCGCTCACAACAGGGTCATTCTCATTGGCGTTGCCCATCTCGCCCGCATGGGGATTAAGCCCTAACACAGCAATTTTGGGCGAACTCATGCCAAAGTCGCTTTTCAACGCCTTGGAAAGCGTTCCGAGCTTACGCACAACAAGTTCAGTGTCAATTTTCTCCATAGCATCGCGCAACGGGATATCGTCAGTAGCCAAACCCACGCGCATAAAGTCGCTCACCAATACCCGCAACATATCGGGATGCCCAAAAATGGAGGCCAGCAAATCGGGCTGCTTTTGGTTGACGGACAAACAAGTCGGCAACATGACCAGGGCATCAATGTATTCATTGTGCAAGTCTTCGACGGCCATTTTCAGCGACAAGGCCGACATCTCGGCAGAGAGTGGGGTGCTTTGTCCTGGGTCGATTTTCAACTCACGATCCACAATATTGATGATGTTGAATTTCTGTGCCCATGCCTGCCGTGCGTCGCGGGTCAGCGAGTAGTTAAACTCCTCGATGCCGAAATTCTTCTTGTAGTAAGACAGCACCTTCGACTGCCCATAAAGTACTGGCGTCAGCAAGGTGAGGATACGCGCATCAGCGAAGGCTTTCAAAAGGACCTCATACGCGATGCCGTTGATGTCGCCGTGGGTCATGCCCAAGCGCGGCACTAGGTTGGGTTGGGGTTTCTCTTGCATAGGCTCTATTATTATCAGACTGAAATTCAACACGAAATCAGCCCTCAAAAATAGACAATAAAATTATATAAACAAAAAATCAGGCGGTTTTTTATAAAAAAAGGATGTTTTTGAATCCTTGCATGATTTTTTCCGTCGCACCCACCTGACACTTCATGTAGGTTGTACAGGTCTCCGATGCTTTTGCAAAAAACGCCTCGTCATTCATTAAACGGGTAAATATCTGCTCTAATTCGGCCGCATCCTTGACGGAGAATGCGCCTTGAAAGTTTACCAAATCGACAGCCTCCTTGAAGCTGGTATACTTGGGCCCGAATACCACAGGGCACCCAAAAGTGACGGGTTCCTGAATGTTGTGGATGTTCACCCCAAAACCGCCACCGATATAGACGAAACGGGCATATTGGTAGAGTTGGGAAAGAATTCCTATTGTATTGATTATCAATATATTTGACATTCCAACTTCACTGCCAATAGATACTCTCGGCTGCGCCTCGGTATGGCATGGGTAGTGGGTTGACCATTCGGAATACAGCACTGCTTCGGGGAACGCCCCCTTGATTTGAGCAATATGGCTTGCTGAAATATCATGCGGTGCGACGATGAGGCAATAATCATCAGGCAATTTGGGATAGAAAGCGGCCAACAATTTCTCGTCGAAAGGCCAAGTACTACCCGCGATGATACATTTTCGTCCGCCGATAAACCGCTCAACTTCAGGGAAAGGCTTTGCCTGCTTCGCAATGGCCGCCACGCGGTCGAAACGGGTGTCGCCACAAATCGTGCAGTTGTCGAAACCATACTCATGCAGCAAGTCCGCTGTCATTTTATCCTGCACGAAGAAGTAAGTCACATTGTGCAGCTGCTTGCGGAACCATTTTCCTAGAGGTTTGAAGAAAAATGACTTTTCGTTGAAAATCAGCGAGACATAAAACAAAGGGATGTCCGCCTTTTTCAAAGCCTTCATGTAGTTGAACCAAAACTCGTACTTGATGAAAAATGCCGCCACAAAATGATGGCGTTGCAGCCACTGCTTGGCATGGAGTGCCGTGTCGGAGGGCAGATACAGCACCTCGTCAGCTAGGGGATAGTCCTTGCGCACCTCGTAACCCGAAGGCGAGAAGAACGACAGCAAAATCTTGTATTGCGGATACTCATTTTTGATGGCCTCAATAACGGGTCTCCCCTGCTCAAACTCGCCCAATGATGCGGCATGGAACCAAATCCAGTCGCCATCGCTGCTTGACAAAGGTAGTTTGGCCCTACTTCTAATTCTGAACTCCTTCATCTGACGCAAGCGTCCTTGAATCCAATGCTTGGCCTTGACATTGCCGAAAAAAGCCGCAATGCATACGCCTAAAGTATAGAGCAGGACCCCTATGGTAAAGAGTATCAGCACGTTTTAGTTGTAGTAGAATTCTTCGGGCTTCCGCTCATAGGTGGGAATGTTCCAACTGACGCGGATGCCATAATAGAGGTCATTGTAGTAGGATTTTCTGCCGGGAGCAACATAATTGCCTGTTGCATTAGGATTGTTGTAGCCCACGGGGACCCCATCAAAAACGCGAAAATCATATTCCCGGAGGTCGCGGACGCGGGCATAGGTAACCTCAAACGACACAGAAAAATTGAGAATACGGCTATTACCGAGATAGAGGTAGCCCGTCTCCAAATGCAAGGCCGGACCGCCGCGCATACGGTCGTAGCCGTATGCATACTCCTCGTTGACCACATACGGTGTATTGACGGTGTTGTGGTCGTAGTCGATTTTAATCCAGTTGCGGAGATAGCCCAAGCCTGCTTGGACGAAAATGCCACTGTTGGGATTGGGCCAGAAGGGGAATAGCTTGCCGGCTTCGGCTTGGAAATGCACCCCACGCTGGTAAATCGCAAAGGTGGCATAAAGTCCCGATCCACCTGTGATTTCGCCGTTTACAGTGGTAATACCCTCACCGAAGATGTCGATACGGTCGCCCTTCAGCTGGTTGCCGAAGATGAAATTGCCGTTGGCCGTGAACATCCAGTTCGACTCGGTCTTGTAGACAAAACTACCGCCTATGGTGTGACTTACACCATACATTTCTTTCAGGTCGAGAGCAGGAATGTGGAAGGCGTAGGTGGCTTGGAACATGGCCACAGGAATAGGTTCACTCATAATGTCTCTCGGCGTTTGGGCCTGCACAGCCAAACCCATAAGAAGAAGCAAGGAAATAAAGATTTTACGCATAATGGTCTGTTTTTCTATCTCAACGGGAAAAAGTCCGTTTTCGTATTGGAAACGCAAAATTACAAAAAAGGTCGCCTCAAAGCGAAGCGACCTTGAAAAATCTGAATCCGCGTCTTTACTGTTTGACAATCCTACGGACAAGGGTCTCGTTGCCCTTCATGATACGGAGCATATAAACGCCGCTCTCCAAGCCATCAATTTGCACCGAGGCATCTTCCACTTTAAGGCTTCTAACAAGCTTGCCCTCAACGGAATAGATGTCAATTTGGGTCATGCCCACGCACTCAATATTGACCTTGTCAGATGTCGGGTTGGGATAGATGCTCACCTTACCGTCGTTCTCGATGAGGCCATGGAAGTAATTGGCACAAGCCTCTTCCGAAAGGTCGGAAATGCCCTTCTCAAACACCGACTGCACGGCATAACAATGTTGCATGTCGATGGCCATCTCGGTGTCAGTGTAGGCCAACTCGTTCAAGTTTTCTGCAATCAGTTCATCATTGCGATAGAGGTTGTAAGTCATGGCACCCTCCACTTCGGTCCAAGTCATTGCGATATAGCCTTCATGCACATCGTTGATGCGGATTTCGGGAGCAATGTTGGTGATTTCAAAATCAAAGCTTGCACTAAAGGTTGCCATACATTCCATATCGTAGGTGGGTGTCACAATGAGGTTGTGCAGACCATTCTCGATTTGTGCCGCATAAGTGTTTTCATAAACGACTTGGCTCTCTCCGTCCAAAACGACTTCATTCTGCGCAATACCCTCTCCCTCCCATGTGATGACGACTTCGTTGCCGTTGAAAGTATAGTCGAACCCATCGACAGGCGGGCAAACTGAAATGCCAATGAGACAAGTAGGCTCCGATTCACAGCCGTAGATGGAATGGGCGGTCACGCAAATGTCATTGAGGCCGATTTCGCCCTTGAACTCATAACCCAGTTCTGTGGTTTGCTCCACAACGCCATTACAAGTAACCTCGTAATACGCTGCGTTTTCCACCGCATCCCATGTGAAATGCAACATGCCTTCCTCATCCATCAAGACGAATTGCAGGTTCTCGACTGCATCAATGAGGCAAATTTCAATGCTCGCATCCATGGCATAGCAACCCTCGGCGACAGGTTTCACCGTAATCGTGTTCAAGCCTTGCTCCAACTCGGTAGCATATTGGGTTTCGTCAACCGTAGTGGCCAAAGCATCATTGACGTACACTTCGTATTGGTTTGCTCCTTCGAGAGCATCCCAAGTTATCGTGGCGTTATGACCTTCGAGGACATAACTTAAATTCTCCACCGCGCCAAGCACACAAACCTGAACATGGGCATCTTTGTCGCAGTCCTCGAAGACAGCCTTCACAAAGACATCGTGCTGACCTTCAGTGACAACGAAAGCATAAGACAGCTCATTGGTCGAAGCGAGTAATTCATCATTCATAAACACTTGATATTCGACCAATCCTGCTGTATGTTCAGGAGCTTCCCAAGTGAGGGTCAGCAGCAGGTCGTCGTCCAAAGTATAAGCAAGATTCTGCACGGGGCCACACAACGTCACTTCCACCTCGGTGCAGACAAACTCACTCTGGCAATCGTTGTAAGCCGCATAGACGCAGTAGTTGTACAAGCCTTCGGCAACATTGAAGTCGGTATAGGTCAAGTCCTCAACCATATCCAAAAGCTCGGTCTCGCGGTAGACTTCGTACCAATCGGGCGTACCATTTTGGGGCGCCTCCCAGGTGAGGACAACATTCTGATCATTCACCTCATAGGTCAAGTTCTGGATTGGGTCACACAACTCGGGTACATTACCGCCTCCAGAGCAGTTGATGTCGAAAGTCTGCGTACCACTGAAGCCACCGCTATTTTGATAGATTAAGGAACCATCCTCATAGGTAATCTGAAAGCTGCACTCGGAGGTCCATTGGCCGTTGTGCCAAGTGAGCGAGATGGTAGAACCAGATGCCAATTCTCGAATATAAGTCGCCGAACTTCCGCTTTCTACGGTCATATTTTCAGTAGGCGTGCCATCGGAATAGACCACTGTGAGATAGTTGCCTTGCCAGCCATCGCCATAGGAATCAACAAGCGAGAAGATAATGTTACAGGCATTCCTGTAGTTGAATGTCAACACTGTCACCCTGCCGTTGACATCGGTAAGGGTAAGCGTGCAAGGGATAACGAAATCCGCGGGAGCACTAGCATCAAGGGTGACGTTAAAGTCGGCGAAACGCATCATCTCACTGCCAATGGTACCATAAAGCTTCTGCGTCTCGTTCAGTGTAACCCACTCGTAATCCGTGGAAAGCACTCCCACTAAAGACTGCGCCATCTCGTTTCCTATGTTGTCAACGAAGATGCGAAGATCGGCTGTCTCGCCAGGATTGAGGAGGCCATCGCCATTGTCGTCGTTCAGCACGGCGGTGGCACCATATTGTAGCAAGTAATCGTACACATCGACATTTATGTTGAAATTACCCGTCACCTCGCCGTTGACCGAAACTTCAAGATTGAAATGGATTCGCTCGTTGGCCTGCATGTTCTCCGTTATCGAAAAGGCGAAAGCATCGTCGACAGTCAGCGTTTGCAAAGCAGCAAAGTTCGGGAAGGTTTCCGTGTTGTCGGTGATGGTAACTTGATCGTTTTCAGTACTCAATACAACACTGACATTGCTTACAGGGTCTTCGGTGACGTTGTCCAAAGTCAGACTCATCGTAACTGATTCGCCAGGATTGAGGCGGTGGTTATTGTTGCCCAGCGGGTCGTTGATAGCATGACTATTGTACCTGATGGCCCCGAGTTGGATAGCTTCTACGGCTTGGAGAACATCAACGCGGCCAAAACCGTATGTGTTACTCTTGCCTACAGCCAGCGGCAGGGCGGTTTCCTCAAGGATGCGACAAACATCTTCAGGTGTCAGATTGATATCCTTGCTTAACATGAGGGCCATGCAGCCCGCCACGCAAGGCGTAGCCATCGAAGTGCCGCTCATCAATGTGTAGCCCGTGTTGCTTTGATAGTTAATCGACTTGATATCGACACCAGGGGCACACACATCAGGACGGATAAGGCCGATGCCTGGGTTGTAAGGGTAGTCTCCAAACTCCGTGTTGGTCCAAGTGACGGGACCTATCGAAGTGAAGTAGGCGGCATTGTCGTTGTAATCGACGGCACCGACACACACAGAGCAGGTCTGGTCACCAGGGTTTTCAGCCTGCACAGGATCCATATAAGGTGGAGGGCAGCTACCCGGCACACGCACATTGTTCGGGATGGGGAACTGCCATTGGCTGCTGCCTTCGTTACCCGCAGCGATAGCAGCCACAACGCCAGCATCCAAAGCAGCCTCGCAAGTATGGCGCAACAGGGTGCGTTCGGCAATGCTCGAATTGGCGATGCCCAACGACATGCTGAACATGTCGCAGCCATGCTCCACAGCCCATTGGATACCCGCCGAAATCGCTTCAGCGCCACCGTTACCCGTATTGTCCAAGCATTTGACGCACATCAGTGTGGCATCAGGAGCCATGCCCGTTTGTGAGGCTCCCGAACCGTCGCCACATACCGTTCCGGAGCAGTGAGAGCCGTGGCCGTGGTCGTCCATGGGGTCGTTGTCGTTGTTTTTCACGTCATAGCCGTGGTGCGGAAACTCCGTGCCGCCATCCCAGAGATGGTCGGCCAAGTCGACGTGGTTGTAGTTGACACCTGTGTCAATGACGGCCACCACCACACCTTGACCTGTGTAACCCAACGCCCACACTTGGTCAGCATGGACTTGCGTAACGTTTTGGGTGATTTCGCGGGTGGCCGGGGCGGGACGTGCCACTTCGTCTTCGGGAATCCAATTGCGTTCGATAGCATATCCAATCAACTCGATGTCGTTGCGGCGAGCCAGGTCGTTGATAGCTGCCTTGGTCGCTTCAAAATACAAGGCGTTGGCCATCCAGAGGACAGCCGGTTCCGTCGTCATGCCGTTACGCTGCATATCAGTCAGCGCATGGCGCAGGTCGTATTGCGTGGCCGTGGCGAACTCTTTCAGCTCGTTGACCACAAACTCACGGCGCTCGGCGCGGGTGACGAAGTAGTCGGCGCGACGGTTCAGCTCGTTGCGGTCATAGTGAGACTTCATGATGACAACGACTTTGATTGGGTCATCGTCGGCGCGGCGACCCATCTCCTCGGTCAGCAGCGGGTCGATGATACCTTGGGCGAAACCGCTCATGCAAAGCGTCGCCAACATTAATGAAAGGAATAATTTCTTCATAAGAGTAAATGATTTGAATTTCGCTGCAAATGTAATAATGTTTTCTGATTGTCGTATCTTTGCAGCCGATTTTTACCGCTATGTTGGAAAACAAATACAATCAATCTGTCCTTCCCAACGGAATCAGGCTCATCCATAAGGAGAAAAAAGGCGAAATCGCCCATTTGGTGCTGATGGTCGAAACCGGCACCCGCGACGAACTGGCACACCAAAACGGTCTCGCCCACTTCGTGGAACACACCATCTTCAAAGGCACCTCACGGCGCAAGGCCTACCATATCTTGAGCTGCCTCGACAACGTGGGCGGCGACCTCAACGCTTTCACCACCAAGGAGGAGACCTGCATCCAAGCCACCTTTCTCAAACAACACTACCAGCGCAGCCTCGACCTCTTCGCCGACATCGCCTTCCACTCCGCCTTCCCTGAAAACGAGTTGGAAAAAGAGAAAGAAGTCATTTTGGACGAAATCAACTCTTACTTGGACTCGCCGTCGGACGAAATCTATGACCTCTTTGAAGAAATGGTTTTCAAGGGACATCCACTATCGCGCAACATACTGGGAACCACTGATTTGGTCAAAGGCTTCCAGCGACAGGACATACTCAACTTCATGGCAGGCAATTACAGCACCGACAAGATGGTTTTGGCCTCTATTGGTGATATTAGTTTCCATGAGTTTGAGAAGCTGGCGATGCGGTATTTCGGCGAGCAACCTGAACACCTTATTAATAAAACACGCGAACTATTCCAAAATTACACGCCCGAAAACCGCACAATGGAACGCAGCAACCACTTGAGCCACTGTATTATAGGTGGAATAGCACCCGAGTTCAGCAGTCCCTTGAGGATGCCCATCGTGATGCTCAACAACGTACTCGGGGGGCCGGCAATGAGTTCACGACTTGGATTGAACATCCGTGAAAAATATGGCTTCGCCTACAGCATCGAGTCACAATACACGGCTTACAGCGACACGGGCCTCATCAACGTCTACATGGGTGTCGACCCTGACTCGTTGGAAAAAGCCATCGGTTTGGTTTACAAGGAGATTGATAAGCTCTGCCAGCAAAGATTGGGCACCATGCAATTGCAACATGCCAAGCAACAACTCATCGGGCAGGTGGCCTTAAGCTATGAGAACGGCATGAACGAGCTGCTCAATGCGACACGTTCCCTCCTTATGGGCGAGCCTATCGAATACATGGACGACATCATCCGCAACATAGAGGCGGTGACGGCTGACGACATCCTAGATGTGGCGAATCGGGTGTTCGACAAGGGGAGGTTGAGTCGGATTGTTTTTCGGGGAGTTTAGCATTTAGTGTTGAATGTTGAGTGTTGAGTTGATGGTTTGACACGCTTAACACTATTACGAGAAGACAGAACGAAGCAAATCTTTGATTCGACGGAGTCAATCCAGACCATTGGGTTTTGTAAATCTAAAGCGGAAAATATTAGATTAAAACGGAATATTTGATATTAAATTGAAAATACTTCCGAAAAAATGATTTTTTTCCTCATTGATTTACAGGGGTTTAAGCTGTGTGACAACAAATAATTGGAAAAAGTGCTTGACAAATTTTTTATAGGTTGTATATTTGTGCCATTGAAACAACTGAAATTAGGATTAAAACGGAAATATTAAGATTAAAAAATAAGTCTTAAAAGCGGAAAAAGGCCACAGAATTAATGACAACATGAAACAAAACTAACGGAATTACTAACCCTTGAAAACCACAACGACATGAAAACGAAGTTTTACCTCATCCTCACCGGCCTGCTGATGGCCGCCTGCATCACAAATTACGGGCAGGAAATCGTCGGCGAGTTTACCTTACAAAACGGAAAACTGTTTTCGAATACCGACATTATGGAATGCTCCGACGGCACACTCCTGACAGGCATCTTTTACTATAGTAGCGATTACGAAGAATATGGATTTCTGGTCTGCAAAACAACATTAGAAGGCCAGCTGATCGATTCCGTGGTATTCGACTATGGACAGAGCCTTTATAGCATCAACGGAACGACCGACAACTTTGTCATGCCCAGTTTTAAATTGGACGAAGCAGACAGCACACTCAGTTTCAGAATGACTTTTCTTGATGCCGACCTTAATGTAACAGAAGAGACCTTAACACCCATTCTCGTCGGTGTTGACTACGAGTCGAATCCTTGGGCTATAGAAGAGCTTTTCATGGATCCACAAAACAACTTCGTCATTTCTTATTGGACGGATATCGTAGAGGCTGACTATTGGGCAGAACAAGCAATATTCAACCTCATGCGCATCAGCCTTGACGGTATCATTGTTTCCGAAAGCGAAACCGACGGAATCCTCCCGCCCAACTGGTCAAACATGCATCCAGCCGACAGTGCTTTGACTTACTATGAACGTGGTTTCGGCATCT
>JAEEGJ010021754.1_pt1 | contig 13742 bp, 10 predicted proteins | sample 8958761 | NCBI WGS metagenome assembly JAEEGJ01 (sample SAMN16246546, study PRJNA631951) | gut metagenome | biome: gut microbiome; feature: rumen; material: RS-attached | host: Bos | place: Iran: Karaj | collected 2018-10 | reverse complement strand
CACCGTGTTTGCCAGGTTCCACAAGCTGTATATCCTGTATATGTGCTACCCCATCTCCTGGACCCTCACCGGCATCGGCCTGTATGCCGCCTTCGTCCTGCTCCGAGGCAGAGCCTTCCGGGAAAACGAAAGCCGGTATGCATCCGGTCCGCCGGCGGAGTGATCCCGCAGCCCGGCAAGGCGGACGCGCTCCGTTTTGCCGCACGGCCTCCGGTTTTTTCCCGGCTTTTCCCCTCCGCGGCGCTTGACTTTCGTCCGGGTCCGGAGTACTATCGCAGAGTTTCCGATAAATCGCAAGATATGTGTGAGGTCCCGCCGTGAAACGTATCCATGAGATCGATCTGAGCGAAGGGCGGCTGCTGCCCAAGCTCATTGCTTTTGCCCTGCCGGTGATGCTCTCCGGCATTCTGCAGCTTGCCTTCAATGCCGCGGACCTGATCGTCGTCGGCCGCTTCACCGGCGAGGTGGCCCTGGCCGCCGTCGGCTCCAACGGCGCCCTCGTCTCCCTGGTGGTGAACGTGCTGATCGGCCTCGGCACCGGCGCCAGCGTCCTCACCGCCCGGTATTTCGGGGCGAAGGACGCCCAGCGCATGTCGGAGACCGTGCAGACCGCCGCCATCGTGGGCGTAGCCGGCGGCGCGCTGTTTGCCCTGATCGGCTTTGTTCTGTCGGAGCCCCTGCTGCGCATCATGGGCACGCCCCAGGAAGTGCTGGAGCTTGCCTCCGTCTACTTGCGCATCTATTTCCTGGGTCTCCCCTTCCTTGCCGTGTACAACTTCCTCAGCGCGGTCCTCCGGAGCGTGGGCGATACCCGCCGCCCGCTCCTGTATATGGCGATAGCCGGAGTAGTGAACGTGCTGCTGAATCTGTGCCTGGTGGTGTTTTTCCGCCTGGGCGTGGTGGGCGTGGCACTGGCCACGGTGATCAGCGAGGAGCTTTCCTGCGTGCTCACCGTGCGCTGCCTCATGCGCTGCGAGGGGAGCTACCGTCTGCCCCGGGGCCGGCTCCGCTTTTCCGGCAGGGTATTCCTGCAGATGCTGCATATCGGCCTGCCTGCGGGGATACAGGGGAGCCTGTTCAGCATTTCCAACGTGATCATCCAATCCTCCATCAACTCCTTCGGCGCCGCCGCCATTGCGGGGAATGCCGCCGCGGGCAGTCTGGAGTCCTTCGCCTGCTGCTCCCAGGACGCGGTGAGTCAGGCCGCCGTGGCCTCCGTCAGCCAGTGCATGGGCGCGCGGCGCTATGAACGGGTGAAGAGCGCGGTCCTGGCCTGCAGTCTGCTGGAGGTGCTGGTGAGCGTGGTCATCTATGGGCTGATGATCCTGTTCCGCTATCCCCTGCTGCGCATCTATACGGACGACCAGGCAGCCATCGACGCCGCCGTGATCCGCATCTTCATCCTCGGGGTCCTGTATTTCACCAACGGCATCATGAACGCCATGACCAGCGTGATCCGGGGACACGGCTACAGCGTGCTTCCCACGGTCCTGACCCTGGTGGGCGTCTGCGGCTTCCGGCTCATCTGGATCTTCACGGTCTTTGCCGGTCATCACGACCTGCGGATCCTGTACAGCTGCTACCCGATCTCCTGGATCATCACCTGCACGGCCCAGTACATCACCTATTTCAGCATCCGGAACAAGGCGATCGTGAAAAACGAAGAACAGTACCGCAGGGAGCATCCCCAGCCCCAGGCCGACTGAACAGCGCGCCGGCGAGGCAAACGGAAAGGCAGAGCCGAGATATTCTCTCAGCTCTGCCCGTTTTATTTCCGTCCGGCGGTCTATTTACCGCCCTGGCCGTAATAGGCGTTCTTCCCGTGCTTGCGGAGATAGTGCTTGTCCAGCAGCTCCTGCTGCATCCGTCCCGCTCCGGGCTCCAGCAGCATGGCGTGCCAGGCCATGAACGCCACCTCCTCCAGCACCACGGCGTTGTGCACCGCCTCCTCCGGGTCTTTGCCCCAGGTGAAGGGGCCGTGGCTGCAGACCAGCACCGCCGGGACCGCCATCGGGTCCCTGTTCCGGAAGGTCTCCGCGATCACCTTTCCGGTCTCCAGCTCATACTCGCCCCGGATCTCCTCCGGGGTCATCCGGCGGGTGCAGGGGATATCCCCGTAGAAATAGTCCCCGTGGGTCGTGCCCATGGCCGGAACGTCCCGGCCCGCCTGGGCAAAGGTGGTGGCCCAGCGGCTGTGGGTATGGACGATGCCGCCGCAGTCCGGAAAGGCGCGGTACAGCTCCAGATGGGTGGGGGTATCGCTGGAGGGCTTCCATTTGCCCTCCGCCACCTTCCCGTCCAGGGTGACCACCACCATGTCCTCCGCCTGCATCCCCTCATAGGGAACGCCGGAGGGCTTGATGACCACAAGGCCGGTCTCTCTGTCTATGCCGGATACGTTGCCCCAGGTGAATACCACCAGCCCGGCCCGGGGCAGCCGGAGGTTTGCCTCCAGCACCTGCCGCTTCAGTTCTTCCAGCATGGCTCTGCCTCAGCGCAGCTTCCAGGCGACGTCCGCCAGGAACAGATCCCGCTCCAGCTGCTCCACGGTGGTATCCCTGCCGATATGGACGAATTCGATGTCCATCATGGCGGCCCAGTCGTGCATCTGCTCCGCGGTCACGTCATAGCTCAGCACCGTGTGATGGGCGCCGCCTGCGGTGATCCAGCACTCCACGCCGGTGGTGAGATCCGGCAGGGCCTGCCACATCACCCGGGCCACCGGGAGGTTGGGCATGGGCAGGATGGGCTTCACGCACCGGATATCCTGGCAGATGAGCCGCAGCCTGCCGCCCATATCGATGAGGCTCACCACGATGGCCGGGCCTGCTTTGCCCTCGAATACCAGCCGGGCGGGATCCTTCTCGTTCATGCCGATGCCCAGATGGTGGGTCTCGATCCGGGGCTTCCCCGCTGCCAGGCTGGGGCAGACCTCCAGCATATGGGCGCCCAGGCTGTAATTCCCGTCTTCGCCGAAATGGTAAGTATAATCCTCCATGAATCCGGAAGACCCGTTGCCTCCCTCGCCCATGGCCTTCAGGATGGCGGTCATGGCGGAGACCTTCCAGTCCCCCTCTCCGCCGTAGCCGTAACCCAGGGCCATCAGGTGCTGGCTGGCGAGACCGGGGAGCTGCTCCATGCCGTACAGATCCTGGAAGGTGTTGGTGAAGGCTTTGCAGCCCTCAGCGTCCATCATCTTCCGGATGGCGATCTCCTCCCGGGCCTGGTAGCGGATGGCGGCAAGATCCTTCGTGGCGATATCATAGGCGGCGGTGTATTCCGCCATCTGGGCGTCCACCTCGGCTTCGGTGACAGCGTTCATCTCCTTCACCAGGTCCCCCACGGCCCAGGTGTTCACCTGCCAGCCCAGCTTGATCTGGGCTTCGACCTTATCTCCTTCGGTGACCGCCACTTCCCGCATATTGTCCCCGAAGCGCATGACCTTCATGTTCCGGGAAACGGCGGCGCCGACGGCGGTGCGCATCCACCGGCCCAGGCGCTCCCGCACGGGCGCGTCCTTCCAGTATCCGGCGATGATCTTCCGCTTCATGCGCATGCGTGCTCCGATGAAGCCGTGCTCCCGGTCCCCATGGGCGGCCTGGTTCAGGTTCATGAAGTCCATATCGATCTCCTCGTTGGGGATCTGCCGGTTATACTGGGTGGCCAGGTGGCACCAGGGCTTCTGCAGAGCGGCAAAACCGTTGATCCACATCTTGGAGGGGGAGAAGGTATGGCACCAGGTGATGATGCCCGCGCAGTTTTCCGCGTAGTTCGCTTCCCGGACCACGTCGGTGATCTCCTTGTTGGTCTTGGCCGTGACCTTATACACCAGGGGGAAGGGCAGAGCCTTGCTCAGTTCCTCCGCCATCTCCTTGGCGCGGGCCGCCACGGTCTCCAGGACCTCTTCCCCATACAGGAACTGACTGCCCACCACAAACCAGAACTCGTATTTCATTTTTGCTTCCTCCTTAATTCGTCTCCACTGCGGCGCGTTCCACGCCCAGGGCGAGACGGAATTCTTTCATATAGGCGTCAAAGCCGGAAACATCCTCGGGCAGGGGGCTGAGCACGGTCTTTTTTGCGGAGGCGAAGACCCGCTTTTCCAGGAAATCCCGCAGGGTCTCCCCTTCCTCCCGCATCCGCATATAGGCGGCCAGGAGCGCCATGCCGTAAGGTCCTCCCTCTCCGGCGCTCTCCATGCAGGTCACGGGCGCCCTGCAGGCGGCGGCCAGGTACCGCTGGCCCACCACCGGGGTCTTGAACAGGCCGCCGTGGCCCATGAGGGCGTCGATCCCCACCTGCTCCTCCGCCAGCAGATCCATGCCGATGCGCAGGGTGGCCATGGTGGAGTAAAGCTGGGCCCGGAGGAAATTCGCCAGGGTGAACTTTGCATCCGGCCGGCGCAGGACCAGCGGCCTGCCTTCGTCCAGATGGGTGACCCCTTCGCCCGCCAGGTAATTCACCACCGTCACGCCTCCGCAGTCCGCATCTCCCTCCAGGCTCTTCTCATAAAGCCTGGTGAACAGGGTCCCCGTATCCGGCCGGGCGCCGAAGAGGGCGGCGGTCTCCCCCAGCACCCCGGCCCAGGCGTTCGTGTCCCCGGTGCAGTTGTTGCAGTGCACCATGGCCACGGGGCTGCCCTCCGGGGTGGTGACCATGTCGATCTCGGAATAGACCTTCTTCAGCGGCCGCTCCAGTACCACCATGGAGAAGATGGAGGTGCCCGCGGAGACGTTCCCGGTCCGGGGAGCCACGGCGTTGGTGGCGGTCATCCCCGTACCTGCGTCTCCCTCCGGGGGGCAGAAGGGGATCCCCGCAGGCAGCAGGCCGCCTGTGAGACGGCTTCCCGCCTCCGTCAGCTTTCCCGCTTCCTCGCCGGCAACAAGGACTTTGGGCAGCAGGTCCCGGAGCTTTGCAGAGCAGCCTTTCTCGGCTGCCATACGGTCGAAGGTCTCCAGCATCCCGGCGTCGTAGTCCAGCGCGGCGCTGTCAATGGGGAACATGCCTGAGGCTTCCCCGATGCCCACGGCGTTCACCCCGGTGAGCATGAAATGGAGATAGCCCGCCAGGGTGGTGAGATGGGCCACCCGGGGAACATGCTCCTCTCCGTTCAGGATCGCCTGATAGAAATGGGCGGCGCTCCATCGCTGGGGCACGTTGAAGCCGAAAGCGGCCGTAAGCGCCTCCGCCGCGTCGCCGGTCATGGTGTTCTGCCAGGTGCGGAAGGGCACCAGCAGGTTCCAGTCCCGGTCAAAGGCCAGATAGCCGTGCATCATGGCGGAGATGCCCATGGCTTCGGGCCGCAGTTCTCCCGCATCCGCCTTCAGCGCTTTCAGGGCCGCCCGGAAACCTTCCCAGGCCTCCTCCAGGGGATAGGTCCATACGCCGTTTTCCAGTCTGCTCTGCCAGGTGTAGTCCCCAGAGGCCACGGGGCGGAAAGCCCCGTCCACCAGGGTGGCTTTGATGCGGGTGGAGCCCAGCTCCACGCCCAGCACCGCATTCTTCCCTTCCATCATGCAAACCCTCCATTTTTCGCTGTGCTCAATATGTTTATTGTACCCGCAGCATCCCCTGTCTGCAAGCCCCAAGTGTGATTTTGTTCCGCCCTCTCCGTTCAGTTTACGCAGGACAGCCAAGAATTTGAAGCGGAAAAGGTGGTTTTCTCTTGCAAACACTGGCAGAAAGGTGTATGATCGTTGCAGTATGGAATACTCTCGGTTATTGTGTGGAAATATATTTTAAGGAGGATCCCCAAAGATGGCAGTTCCGATGTTTGATCCCAAAGAGATCACCGAAGCGAAGACGATCTCCTTCGGCGGCCGTACCCAGACCATTTTCAACTACCCCTGCTCCCAGCGGGAAGGCATTCTGGCCACCTACCGGCGTGAGCCCTATTGGACCGTCAGCAGCTTCACCAGCATGTTCTCCCCCAAAGTGAATCCGGACAATATCGCCCGCGGCTTCGTGTACGAAGCCGGCAGCCGGGATATGAAGGTTTCCGATTTCGGCGGACCCGACATGTTCGGCATCGAGTGGGAGTATATCGAATCCGTGGGCGGTTCCATGGTCCGCCCCGGCAAGCCCTATATCGAAGACGCCAACGAGATCAAGGATAAGATCGTGTTCCCCGATGTGGATAAGTGGGACTGGGAAGGCTCCGCCGAGGCCAACAAGGCCTATCTGCGCCCCGAAAATGCAAACTGCATGTGGTTCCTGAACGGCTGGTACGAGCGTCTCATCTCCTTCATGGATTTTGAAGGCGCCATCATGGCCCTCATCGATGAGGATCAGCAGGACGCCGTGCATGAGTTCTTCGGCCGGCTGAGCGACCTGTACATCAAGATCCTGGACCATGCCATCAAGGCTTACCCCCAGATCGACATGTTCTGCATCCACGACGACTGGGGCTCCCAGAAGGAGACCTTCTTCGCCCCCGCTGTGGCGGAGGAGATGATCGTCCCCTATATGAAGGTCGTCACCGACTTCCTGCACAGCAAGGGCAAGTACTGCGATTTCCACTGCTGCGGCAACAACATGAAGCAGATCCCCAACATGATCAAGGCCGGGTGGGACAGCTGGTGCCCCCAGGCCATGAACGACACCGCCAAGGAGTACGAGCTGTACGGCGACAAGATCATCATCGGCGTCATGCCCAAGGCATTCGATCCCAAGACCGCTCCCGAGGAAGAGCAGCGCGCCAGCGCCCGGGACTTCGTGGACCGCTTCATGCAGCCCGGCAAGCCCGCCACCATCAACTTCAACGCCATGAGCTACCTGACCCCCGCCTTCAACGAGGAGCTCTACGAGTACAGCCGCAAAAAGTGCTGCGGCATGATCTGATTTCGATCAGCCATTTCCCGGCAGGGGTTCGCCCCTGCCGGGTTTTCTTTTTCCCCGGAGGATGGTATAATCACCCTGTTCGGACAAACTATCTGGAGGCGGTATCCATGCGCATCAGCGGACTGCAGAAGCTCACCCTTCTGGACTTTCCCGGCCATACGGCCTGCACGGTGTTCACCGGGGGCTGCAACTATCGCTGCCCCTTTTGCCACAATGCGGAGCTGGTCCTGCGGCCGGAGGAGCAGCCGGAGATCCCGGAGGCGGAGTTCTTCGCCCTCCTGGAAAAGCGCCGGGGCCTGCTGGACGGGGTGGCCGTCACCGGCGGGGAACCTACCCTGCAGCCGGACCTGCCGGAATTCCTCAGCCGGATCCGGGATCTGGGCTACGCCGTGAAGCTGGACACCAACGGCACCCGGCCCGACCTGCTGAAGCGTCTTGTGCGGGAGGGACTGGTGCAGTATGCGGCCATGGACATTAAAAACTCTCCGGCCAGATATGCGGAGACCGCCGGGACTGCCGATCCCCAGCTGGACCGGATCCGGGAAAGCGCCGCCTTCCTGCTGGCGGGAACGGTGCCCTATGAGTTCCGGACCACCGTGGTGCAGGAGCTCCATCGCCCAGAGGACCTGCAGGAGATCGGCCGCTGGCTCCGGGGTGCGGAGCGCTATTTTCTCCAGGGCTTCACCGATTCCGGGGACCTGATCCGGGAAGGCTTCCACCCCTGCAGCCGGGAAGAGCTGGACTGTCTTCTGGCCGCAGTTAAGCCATTTATCCCCGCTGCGGAGCTCCGGGGGATAGACTGATCTCTCTCCTCTGCCGTTAGCATATGCATACAACATATTCTGGGTATTCCGAAATTTCAGCCCTAGATATTGTGTCCTCCTATTGACAGCCCGATGCCCCGGCGATATAATTGTCGCTAAAGAAACCGGGTATCTCCGGACCAAGAGCAGGAGGAATCAGCATGTACCGCGTCGTAAAACGTGACGGCCGCATCGTGGACTTTGAGATCTCCAAGATCGCCAATGCCATGAAGAAGGCCTTCGACGCCACCAACACCAATTATACCGATGATGTGATCGATTTTCTTTCCATCCGGGTCACTGCGGAATTCCAGCCAAAGATCAAGGATGAACTGATCGCCATCGAGGACATTCAGGACAGCGTGGAATCCGTCCTCTCCAAGGGCGGATATGAAAACGTAGCCAAGGCCTATATTCTGTACCGCAAGCAGCACGAAAAGCTGCGCAACGTGAGCGAGACCGTCCTGGACTATAAGAAGACCGTGGACGATTATCTGGGCATCCAGGACTGGCGGGTCAAGGAGAACTCCACCGTCACCTATTCCGTCGGCGGCCTGATCCTGTCCAATTCCGGCGCCATCACCGCCAACTACTGGCTCAGCGAGGTCTATGATGAGGAGATCGCCTCCGCTCACCGGAACGCGGACATCCATATCCACGACCTGAGCATGCTCACCGGGTACTGCGCCGGCTGGAGCCTGCGGCAGCTCATCGCCGAAGGGCTGGGCGGCGTCACGGGGAAGATCACCTCCAAACCCGCCGGCCACCTCATCACCCTCTGCAACCAGATGGTGAACTTCCTGGGCATCATGCAGAACGAATGGGCAGGGGCCCAGGCCTTCTCCAGCTTCGACACGTATCTGGCCCCCTTCGTGAAGGTGGACAATCTCTCCTATAAGGACGTCAAGCAGGCGGTCCAGGCCTTCATCTTCGGCGTGAACACCCCCTCCCGCTGGGGCACCCAGGCGCCTTTCAGCAACATCACCCTGGACTGGACCGTACCCGCGGACCTGGCGGAAAACAACTGCATCGTGGGCGGCAAGGAGCTGGACTTCTGCTATAAAGACTGCCAGCGGGAGATGGACATGATCAACAAGGCCTTCATCGAGTGCATGATCGAGGGCGACGCAAACGGCCGTGGCTTCCAGTACCCCATCCCCACCTACTCCATCACCCGGGATTTCGACTGGTCCGACACGGAGAACAACCGTCTTCTCTTTGAGATGACCGCCAAATACGGCACCCCCTATTTCTCCAATTATATCAACAGCGACATGGAGCCCAGCGACGTACGCAGCATGTGCTGCCGCCTGCGTCTGGATCTGCGGGAGCTGCGGAAAAAGAGCGGCGGCTTCTTCGGCTCCGGCGAAAGCACCGGCAGCGTGGGCGTGGTCACCATCAACATGCCCAGGATCGCCTACCTGAGCAAAACGGAGGAAGAATTCTACGTCAGGCTGGACAAGCTCATGGATCTCAGCGCCCGCTCCCTGAAGGTAAAGCGGGAAGTCATCACCAAGCTGCTGAACGCCGGTCTCTATCCCTATACAAAGCGTTACCTGGGCACCTTCGACAACCACTTCTCCACCATCGGCCTGGTGGGCATGAACGAAGCCTGTCTGAACGCCAGGTGGATCGGCAAGGATCTTACCCAGCCCGAGGCTGTGGCTTTCACCGTAAACGTGCTGAACCATATGCGGGAGCGCCTGAGCGATTACCAGGAGCAGTACGGAGACCTGTACAACCTGGAAGCCACCCCGGCGGAAAGCACCGCCTATCGTCTGGCAAAGCACGACGTGGCCCGCTACCCCGATATCATCACCGCTGCGGAGTGCGGCGGCACCCCCTACTACACCAACAGTTCCCATCTGCCCGTGGGCTACACGGACGATATCTTCTCCGCTCTGGATATCCAGGATGAGCTCCAGACCCTCTACACCTCCGGCACCGTGTTCCACGCCTTCCTGGGCGAGAAGCTGCCGGATTGGCAGGCGGCGGCTTCCCTGGTGCGGAAGATCGCGGAGAACTACAAGCTCCCCTATTACACCATGTCCCCCACCTACTCCATCTGCAAAAACGACGGCTATCTGGCCGGCGAGCAGAAGGTCTGCCCCAAGTGCGGCGAGGCTACGGAGGTCTATTCCCGCATCACCGGCTACTACCGCCCGGTGCAGAACTGGAACGACGGAAAGGCTCAGGAGTTCAAGCAGCGCAGGACCTACGATATCGGCCGGTCCCGGCTCCGCGGCGTCCGCCATGCCGAAGCCGCAGCCCAGTCTCCCGTCGGGGAAGAAAAGGCGGAAGCCCCCGCCCCCGCGGCGGAAAAGCCCAGCCAGGCCATTCTCTTCGCCCGGGTCACCTGCCCCAACTGCCGCATCGCCGAAGCCCAGCTGACCAAGGCCGGCTTCCCCTTTGAGAAGCGCATCGCCGAGGAGAACGTGGAGCTGGTGAAGCAGTACGGCGTCAAGGGCGCCCCGACCCTGGTGGTGGTAAACGGGGACAAGGTGGATAAATTCTACGGTGTCCCGGAAATCAAGCAATACCTGGCAGGGGCAGCCGCCAGAGTCTGAACCATCGCCTTACCGGGGCCGGACAAGCCGTCCGGCCCCTTTTTACGCCGGAGGAGGAAAGACGGATGTATGATATCATCGTAGTGGGCGGAGGTCCTGCGGGGATGACCGCGGCCCTGTATGCACGCCGCAGCAATAAGAGCGTTCTGGTGCTGGAAAAGAACGGATACGGCGGCCAGATCACCTATTCACCCAAGGTGGAGAATTACCCCGGCACCAAACAGATGAGCGGGGTGGAATTTGCCGACCGGCTCCTGGACCAGATCCTGGACCAGGGGGCAGATACGGAAGTGGAGACCGTCTCCGGCCTGCGCCGGGAGGGGCAGGTCTGGCATGTGCTCACCCGGGAGGGGAGCGACTATGCCGCCCGCAGCGTGATCCTGGCGACGGGGGTCAAGCACCGGATGCTGGGTCTCCCCGGGGAAACGGAACTGGTGGGCAACGGGATCTCCTTCTGCGCCGTGTGCGACGGGGAGTTTTACCGGGATAAGGCCGTCGTGGTGGTAGGCGGCGGCAATTCCGCCCTCCAGGAGGCCATCCTGCTGGCGGAGAACTGCAGTGCCGTAACGGTGGTCCAGGACCTGGACTATCTCACCGGGGAGGAGCGGAGCCAGGAGGTGCTCCGGTCCAAGCCCAACGTCCGGGTGATCACCGGCACCAAGGCGACCGGCTTTGAGGCAAAGGACGGCGAGCTCACGGGGATCCGTCTCCGCCGTACCGCGGACGGCGCCGAGCGGCTCGAACCCTGCGACGGGGTGTTCGTGGCCGTGGGCCTCATCCCGGAAAACGAAGCGTTCGCCGATGCGGCGGGGCTGAACGATTACGGGTATATCGACAGCGATGAGCGCTGTCTCACCGCCTCCCCCGGCCTCTTTGCCGCCGGGGACTGTCGGGCCAAGGAGCTGCGGCAGCTCACCACCGCTGCGGGCGACGGGGCCGTGGCCGCCGTGGCCGCCTGCCGGTACGTGGACGCGCTGTAAAGCATGGAAAAGGTCGTCATCCGCCCCTGCGCCGAGTATACGGAGGAATGCTGCCGCGCCGCCCTGCTCTCCGTCCTGGAACCTCTGGGGGGGCTGGACTGGGTCCGACCCGGAATGAAGATCGCCGTGAAGGCCAACCTCATCACCGCCCTGAAGCCGGAAACCGCCGCCACCACCCATCCCGCCCTGCTGGCCGCCCTGGTGCGGCTGCTCACGGAAAAGGGAGCGGAGGTCCGGGTGGGAGACAGCCCCGGCGGGGTCTTCAGCAAGCCCTATGTGGATCGGGTCTACGCCGTCTGCGGCCTGGAGGCGGTAAAGGAAGCGGGAGGCAGTCTCAACGAGGATTACTCCGTAAGGGAGTGCCAGGATCCGGACTGCAAGGTGCTGAAAAGCTTCACCTATACCGGCTGGCTGGATTGGGCGGATGCGATCCTCAGCTTCAGCAAACTGAAGGTCCACGCCATGATGAGCATGACCGCCGCCACCAAGAACCTTTTCGGCTGCATCCCCGGTTCGGTGAAAGCGGAATACCATTACCGCTTCCCGGAATACCGGGATTTCGCGGATATGCTGGTGGATCTGAACCTCCATTTCAAGCCCCGGCTCCATATCTGCGACGCCGTCACCGGCATGGAGGGAAACGGACCGACCCAGGGCACCCCCCGGCATCTGGGCGCTCTCCTGGCTTCCGCCGATCCCTTCTGCCTGGATCTGGCCGCCGCCCGGCTCATCGGGCTGGAAAAGGAAGACGTGCCCTACCTGGAAGCGGCGCACCGGCGGGGACTCATTCCCGATACGGCAGCGGAAGTGGAGATGGATGGGGACCTGGAAGCCTTCCGGGTGCCGGATTTCCGGCATGTCGCCGGTCTTCGGGACCTTACCACCCTCATCGGAGGCAATTCTCCCCTGCGGAAGCTGGTCCGCGGTACGGTGCGGCGGATCCTGCAAAGCTATCCCGCCCTGGAAAAAAAGGATTGCGTGGGCTGCGGCGTCTGCGCCCGCTCCTGTCCCGCAAAGGCCATCGAGATCCGGGCTCGGAAAGCCCGGATCGACCGGAAAAGCTGTATCCGATGCTTCTGCTGTCAGGAGCTTTGTCCCAAAGGAGCGATGAAAGTCCGCCGTCCCCTGGCCGCCCGGATCGCCGGAAGGCTGTAAGGTACGGGAACTATTTGGATCGGAGGAATGAAAATGGGAAAATTCCAGACGTTTCTGAAACGAAAGAACATCGTGTTTTCCGCCAGGCGTTACGGGATCGACGCCCTGGGGGCTATGGCTCAGGGGTTGTTCGCCTCTCTGCTGGTGGGCACGATCCTCAATACCCTGGGGACCCAGCTGCACATCGGCTTTCTGACGAAGATCCTTGTGACTGTGGGCACCGGCGAAAAGGCCGTGAACTATACCATGGGCGCTCTGGCCTCCGCCATGGTGGGCCCGGCCATGGCCGTGGCCATCGGGTATGCGCTCCAGGCTCCGCCGCTTGTGCTGTTCACCCTGGTGCCCGTGGGCTTTGCCACCAACGCTCTGGGCGGCGCGGGAGGCCCGCTGGCCGTGCTGGTGGTAGCCATCATCGCCGCCGAGATCGGCAAGGCCGTGAGTAAGGAGACCAAGGTGGATATCCTGGTCACCCCCATCGTCACCCTCCTGGTGGGCGTGGGGATCGCCTGCCTCATCGCCAGGCCCATCGGCACCGCAGCCCAGTGGGTAGGCAAGTTCATCATGTGGGCTACGGAGCTGCGGCCCTTCCTCATGGGCATCATCGTCTCCGTCGTGGTAGGAGTCGCCCTTACCCTGCCCATCTCCAGCGCGGCCATCTGCACCGTCTTCGGCCTGGTGGGCCTGGCGGGGGGCGCCGCCGTGGCGGGCTGCTGCGCCCAGATGGTGGGCTTCGCCGTCATGAGCTTCCGGGAGAACCGCTGGGGCGGCATCGTCAGCCAGGGCCTGGGCACCAGTATGCTCCAGATGGGGAACATCGTGAAGAACCCCAAGGTCTGGATCCCCCCCACCCTCTGCTCCGCCATCACCGGCCCCATCGCCACCTGCGTTTTCCGGATGCAGATGAACGGGGCGGCGGTGAATTCCGGCATGGGCACCTGCGGCCTCTGCGGCCCCATCGGCGTGTGGACCGGCTGGGCTTCCGACGTGGCTTCCGGAGCAAAGGCCGCCGTCACCGCCATGGACTGGATCGGTCTGGCGCTGGTGGCCATCGTGCTTCCCGCCGTCCTCACCCCCCTGCTGGCCTGGCCGCTGCGGAAATGGGGCTGGATCAAGGATGGAGACTTAACCCTCAGCTGAGACAGCTTCCGCCCGGGCCATAACGTCCCGGGCGAATTTTTCTCTTGACAAATACGGGATATGCGCTATAATGGCACATGTTCCGCGGGCGTAGCTCATTTGGCAGAGCGCCACCTTGCCAAGGTGGAGGTAGCGAGTTCGAATCTCGTCGCCCGCTCCAAAGCGAAAATCCTGTCGACGAATGTCGGCGGGATTTTCGCTTTGTATTATTCATTATTCAGTTTTCGGTATTCATTATTCATTTCCCCGACAAAATTTTC
>JAEEGJ010021753.1_pt1 | contig 13742 bp, 16 predicted proteins | sample 8958761 | NCBI WGS metagenome assembly JAEEGJ01 (sample SAMN16246546, study PRJNA631951) | gut metagenome | biome: gut microbiome; feature: rumen; material: RS-attached | host: Bos | place: Iran: Karaj | collected 2018-10 | reverse complement strand
GTGTCTTGAGTCAACGCCGAGACGGATATGAGCCTCAATTGTCTCATCGAACTTAGCCTTTGCATTCTTGCAAACGAGGTCAAGAGCCTCTGTGTAATCATACTGCTTTGCATAATCAACAGCCTTTGCGCTGTCAACATATTTTTTGCCGTGTTTCATTATATTTCCTCCTATTTAAGTGGTAATACCGGGAGCTTATAGCTTACCCGATTAGCGGAATTTTCCTCCCACCAATAGAACTCTGAACGGGATAATAATTACCCCACTTCATCATTCAAAAAATTTGATCAGTCAACAACTACAACGCCCATTGAACGAGCTGTACCAGCGATCATGCTCATAGCTGCCTCAAGTGAACCTGCGTTGAGGTCAGGCATCTTTGTCTCAGCGATCTTCTGTACCTGTTCCTTAGTGATGTTTGCGACCTTTGTCTTATTGGGAACTCCTGAACCGCTGTTGATGTTGCAAGCCTTCTTGATGAGGACTGCTGCGGGGGGAGTCTTTGTGATGAACGAGAATGAACGGTCTGCATAAACAGTGATAACAACAGGGATTATCATACCGATGTCGTTCTTTGTTCTCTCGTTGAATTCCTTTGTGAATGCCATGATATTAACGCCGTGCTGACCGAGTGCCGGACCAACAGGCGGTGCAGGAGTAGCCTTTCCTGCTGCGATCTGAAGCTTAATGTAGCCAACTACTTTCTGTGCCATGTAATTCGCACCTCCATAAATGTGGTAAATGGCGAGGCAAGAATTATTTTACCTCTCCCACTGAATCCATACTGCGGATTCTTTTTGACCTGAATTAGTCCTCCACTTTAATTACCTGATTAATCGGCAATGTAGTGGGGGTTTCACGACCAAACATCGAGACAAGAAGATCAACGGTGCGGTCGTCGAGATTGATGTTCTGAACAACACCGATAAAGCCGTCCATAGCAGTACCTGAGATACGAACATTATCGCCCACCTTGAAGTTGACGGTAACAGTATCGGTATCAACGCCGAAGAGCTTCTGAACTTCCTCATCTGAAAGAGGAGTAGGTTCTGATGCTGGTCCGACGAAGCCTGTACAGCCTCTGGTATTTCTTACAACATACCATGAATCGTCGTTCATTATCATCTTTACGAGAACGTAGCCAGGATAGGTCTTACGCTCTACTTCCTTAGTTTTTCCGTCTGTGATCTCAGTAGCTTTTTCTGTAGGAACTCTGACCTCTTGGATAAGTTCATGAAGCTTGCGGTTTTCTACGACCTTTTCAATATTCTGGGCTACCTTATTTTCATAGCCTGAATACGTGTGGATAACATACCACTTAGCTGCTTCTGACATATTGCTCCTCCTGATCTCCTGTAGAATTAGCCTGCGTTATAGATTGAACGCAGTGCTGCGTAAAAGCCCTGATCTATCAAACCAACAAGAATAGCAGTAGCAACGATAACGCTCAGAACAACTGAGGTATTAGTCATAACTGTCTTCTTGGTTGGCCAGACCACTTTTTTGAATTCAATTTTGAGGTCCTTGAACCATTTGCGGATCTTTCCGCCTTCTTTTTTCTCGGACTTCTTTTCAGAAGACGTATTTTTAGCCATATAAATACCCCTTCCGATTACTTTGTTTCCTTATGAAGAGTATGCTTTCTGCAGAACTTGCAATGTTTCATCATTTCGATTCTGTCAGGGTCATTCTTCTTGTTTTTCTTGGAAACATAGTTGCGCTGCTTGCACTCTGTACAAGCTAAAGTAACCTTTACTCTCATATCGGCACCTCCTGAATTATTTCTTCCTTTGTTACCAAAGGTAGGTTGTTTGCCTCCCTCGCACGGGGACAAAAAAATAAACCCCCAACGAGGTACTGATATTATAACATATATTAATGTAAAAGTCAAGCCTTTTTTTCAAGTTTTTGTAAACAGCAATTAATGAGCAGTCATCCTTGTAAGGGCGGTTGTATAACCTGTTTCCAGCTTTTAATACAACCGCCTATAAAAAGTTATATTTCAAAACTATGGTCAAAATATAATACACATTCATCATCAAGATCCATTCTGTACTTTTTTCTTGACCTGATAGTAAACAGAACATCAAACTCCTTGTTTTTATATACTTCTATGTATACCTTTGAAATATACAAACCACTAATGAAGTGCTCAGGCTCTGAACCTGAATTATTGATAGCTCCAATTACATCGTCACAATATCCAAACGTGTCAGAATACCTGCTGTCAAAGATCTTTTTTCCGATCTTCTCCTTATTCCTTCCTAATTATACCTAAGTTTCCAATCACTAGCGGCAGTATCTCGTAAACTGTTGATTCTGTTCCACACATAATCTTGACCTTCTGCCTGCGTCCCCATATGCTATAGTAAAAATAAAATATATCATTTTCGGATATAACATCTACCATATATAATCCCCCTCACGTTTTCTATTATTATACCCCAAGGCTTAAATAAAGTCAATCATTAATTAATCGAGAATAGCTCGAAAAGCATAAACGAAAAGCATAAAAAAACGCTGATTTCAGTCTCTATGAAAAATGTTTTCCAATGCAGACTACACACTATACACTCTCATTTTCCGACTTTTCCGAATCATTTTTCAGATAACTGAACGACGTCCATTTTTCAGATAACTGAACGACGTCCATACTCTTGACTTTAATCCGCCAAAGGTATATAATAAATAATGTATATGCTTACGAAAGCTGCATAAAATAGCATCGGAGGTGTATACATTGTCAGATGAACACAAAAGCGGAACAACCGCTGAAAAACTGCTTGACGAAGCGAAACTTATCCGTGAAAACGGACAAGCCATAACACGGAACTCAAAGCACCTTATACACTGTCTCTCAGTAATAGGCCAGATAGAGGGACATTACGTACTCGCCGAGCAGAACAAGACCACAAAATACGAGCATATAATCCCGGCTCTAGTCGCTATTGAACAGGACAGGAGTGTTGAAGGACTGCTCATCATACTGAACACCGTCGGTGGCGATGTAGAGGCAGGACTTGCTCTTGCGGAGCTAATCGCAGGCATGAAAACTCCCACAGTATCACTTGTTGTCGGCGGCGGACATTCCATAGGTGTTCCCCTCGCGGTAAGCGCGAAACGCTCTTTTATAGTACCAACAGCTTCAATGACTATCCATCCTGTACGCATGAACGGAACTGTACTGGGAGTACCTCAGACTCTTTCCTACTTTGAAAAAATGCAGGACAGAATAGTGAGATTCGTCACAAAAAACAGCAAAATCACTGAGAAGGACTTTCGAACTCTGCTAATGAACACAGAAGAGCTCGTTCTTGACGTAGGAAGTGTAGTTGAGGGTGAAAAAGCCGTGGAACTCGGACTCATCAACAGTATCGGCAGTCTTGGTGACGCCATGGACTGCTTGTACAATATGATAGAAAATACAGAAAAAAGATATGCGGACTGACCGCAGCTGTTCCAAAACGTGTTTTTTTGCGCGTAAAGTGTGATAATATAATGGTACAGCTAAAGTGAAGAACAAACGGAGGCATATATGGCAGAAACCAAGAAAAAAAACGCGGCTTCCAAGGCAAAGAAGCCCGAAGCTCCCAAAAGGGAGCCTATAAAGTCGCCTGCAAAGACGGCTCCACAGAACGAGAGCAATCAGCTCTGGTCCATACTGCTCTTTGCGGCTGGAATACTCACCGCTCTGATGGTGCTTGTCAAAGGTACAAAGGGCTGGTTGAAGCTCCACGACCTGCTGCTTGGCTGCTTCGGCATAGCAGCATTTCTGATACCTGTAATATTGATTTATACGGCTCTCAAGCTTGGCAGCGAGCAGTCCAAAAAGGACATAAGCGGCAGGACAGTATGGTGTATCGCCATGATATTCCTTGCAAGTGCCGCATATCAGATATTTGCCGTTGGACGTATCCCCGGAAGCACCGTGGGCGGCCACTTTAAAATTCTTTATGATGAAGGCACAAAACTTAAAAGCGGTGGTATTTCCAGCATGGTCATCGCAGGCCCTCTCCTCAAATTCTTTGGAAAGCTTGGCGCAAGGCTAATATCTCTTGTACTATTCTTCGTATTTGGAATGCTCCTTTCAGGACGCGGACTTATGGAGTTCCTCAAACTCCTTGCAACTCCATTCATATTCATCGGAAGATGTGTTAACGGATTGCAGAATATGCTTGTAGGCGGAGAATTTGTTGACGCCTTTGACGATGACCTTGACGATGACAAAGAAAAGCGTGACTTTGACGCAGACCTTGAAGCTATAAATATTGCAAATACACGAAAATCTCCGCAGAAGCCATCGGAGCGCAAGGCTCAGAACAAAAAAGCCGTTGAAGCCCTCCCTGATGGATACTTTCTCGATATACCGCTTCCAACTGATCATCTTATTGTCCACGACGGCTACGGTGACGACAATGGCAACTCTATCGACATAGACATTGAGCCGACTTCCGATCCTGCACCTAAGCCTATATCCGATCGCAGAAAAGCTCCTATCATAGAGGAAAACGAAACCGAACCTGAGACTGAAGAAGAGGAAGAAATGTCCGATGAGGCTCTTGAGGAGCTCATAAGTAAGGCTGCCGACGGAAAGCCCAATACTCCTGAGGAAGAACTCCCCGAGGAAGAGGAAGAACTCGTCGAAGAAAAGCCCGTGTACATACTTCCGCCCATTGATATACTTACCCGTCCAGAAGTACGCTCGAACCGTGCAGAAGCCGTTGAGGAAATGCGAGAAAAAGCTGAGGTCATCAAGAACACTCTTTCAAGCTTCGGCGTTGAAGTAAGGATCAAAGATATCTTCCGCGGGCCGTCAATTACCCGTTATGAAATACAGCCAGGTCCTGGAATAAAAGTATCAAAAATAAAGGGACTTGAGGACGATATTGCTCTAAGTCTCGCTGCACAAGGCGTTCGTATAGAAGCTCCTGTGCCGGGCAAAGCCGCTGTTGGCATAGAGATACCAAACACTGCCAAGGATATGGTAACTCTCCGTGAAATGATATCCTCTCCTGAGTTCAGAGACTCAAAGAGCAAACTGACATTTGCAGTAGGAAAAGACATAACTGGTAATATCATACTTGGTGATATTGCAAAAATGCCTCATGTCATCATTGCAGGAACAACAGGCTCTGGTAAATCAGTCTGCACACGTTCCATTATAATGAGTATCCTGTACAATGCAACTCCGGATGAGGTAAAGCTCATACTTATCGATCCTAAAATAGTCGAATTCAAGATATTTGAGAACATACCACATCTGCTGATACCAATAGTCACCGACTGTAAACGTGCTGCCGGTGCTCTCTGCTGGGCGGTAAACGAAATGATGCGCCGATATAACCTTTTCGCAGAGGCAGGAGCTAATGACCTGCGTTCCTACAACGACCTTGCAGCCGTTGACGGTGATCTCGCTCCAATGCCGCAGATAGTAGTATTCATAGACGAGCTTGCAGATATGATGCTCGTTGCAGGCAAGGATGTTGAAGATTACATCTGCCGGCTTGCACAAATGGGACGTGCCGCAGGAATGCACCTTGTAGTTGCAACTCAGCGCCCTACTACCGATGTAATCACAGGTCTTATCAAAGCCAATATACCAAGCCGTATAGCTCTTTCTGTAAAGTCGCAGATAGACTCACGTACTATCATAGATATGGGCGGAGCCGACAAGCTCCTTGGAAATGGTGATATGCTGTATATGCCTATAGGCGCAGGAAAGCCTGTCCGTGTACAAGGCTGCTTCTCTTCTAACGAGGATATTGCAGAGACTGTCCGCTTTATCAAAGCGCAGGGTGAAGTTAAGTATGACCCGAACATCACAAACGATGTGGAAATGTATTCCACACAGTCACAGAACAGCTCTTCGGGATCTGACAGTACCACTTCAACAGGTGGCGGAAGCGACGAAGACATAATTGAAGCAGCTATAAAAGTGGCTGTAGATGCAGGACAGCTCTCCACATCAATGCTGCAAAGGAAGCTGAAGCTCGGCTATGCAAGAGCGGCAAGAATAATGGATGAGCTGGAAGAACGCGGAGTTATCGGACCAAGCGAGGGCGCTAAGCCACGAAAGGTGCTCATGTCAAAAATGCAGTACGACGAATGGAGACTCCGTCGTATGGATGAATAACACAGACGTTCCTTTTTCGAACGAAAGATATTCTCCATACAAGCAACGGCAAAAAAGAGGTGATACCATGTACGAAGGCTTCCTGCCTACCACAAGAAAAGAAATGAACGAGCTCGGCATTGAGCAGTTTGATTTCATATACATAACAGGTGACGCATACGTTGACCACCCAAGCTTCGGAGCGGCTATCGTCACAAGACTTATCGAGAGCATGGGCTTCACAGTTGGTATCATTTCTCAGCCTGACTGGCATACTGACCACGATTTCCGACGTTTCGGCGCTCCGAAATACGCCTTTCTCGTTACGGCAGGGAATATCGACTCAATGGTGGCTCACTACACCGCTGCAAAACGCAAGCGTTCCGATGACGCTTATACAGCAGGAGGAGTTGCAGGCAAGCGCCCTGACCGAGCTGTGATAGTCTATTGTCAGAAACTTCGTGAGTACTTTGGTGACATCCCCATAGCTATAGGCGGACTTGAGGCTTCTCTGAGGCGTTTCGCCCACTATGACTACTGGGACGACGCTGTTCGCCCATCGGTTCTACTTGACAGTGGAGCTGATCTTCTCATGTATGGCATGGGTGAACATCAGGTTCAGGAACTCTGCACACGTCTTGCAAACGGTGAAAACATACATGATATCCACGATATCCGCGGAACCTGCTACCTCACAGAGCCTGTGAATACTCCAATCGGAGCCGCTCAGTGCCCTTCGTTTGAACAGGTTCGTGATAACAAGGTGGAGTATGCAAAGGCAGTAAAGATACAGTACGACTGGCAGGACGAGGTGTATGGAAAGACCATAATACAACGCCATGGCAAGCATATGCTTGTACAGCTGCCCCCTGCCTACAGTCTCACCACTGAAGAACTTGATCATATATATTCATTCCCTTACACAAGAGCGATACATCCATCCTATGAAGCACTGGGCGGAGTTCCCGGAATTGAGGAGGTTCGTTTCTCAATAACCCACAACCGTGGTTGCTTCGGCTATTGTAATTTCTGCTCCATAGCACTTCATCAAGGAAGACGTATCACCGTCAGAAGTGTTGAATCAGTACTCGCCGAAGCAGAACGCATCACAAAAATGCCTGATTTCAAAGGGTATATCCACGATGTAGGCGGCCCTACTGCGGACTTCCGACGCCCCTCCTGTGACAAACAGCTCACAAAGGGACTTTGTATGGGTAAGAAATGCCTTGCTCCTACGCCATGCCCTGCCCTTAAAGTCGACCATACGGAGTATCTGTCAATGCTTCGGAAAATTCGCAAGGTCAAGGGCGTGAAAAGAGTATTTATCCGCTCCGGAATACGTTACGACTACCTCATTGAAGACAAGGACGATGAGTTTATGAAGGAACTCATTATGCACCATGTAAGCGGTCAGCTTAAAGTTGCTCCGGAGCACTGCTCTGCTGTAGTCCTCGACAAAATGGGCAAACCTCACATAGAAGCCTACAAACGTTTCCAGAAACGCTTTTACGAAATAACAAAGGGTATGGGAAAAGAGCAGTATCTTGTTCCATATCTTATGTCCTCACATCCCGGAAGCACACTTAATGAAGCTATAGACCTTGCAGTTTTCCTCAAAGAAAACAAGATCCGCCCAGAACAGGTACAGGACTTCTACCCTACCCCCGGAACTATTTCCACAGCCATGTTCTACACAGAGCTCGACCCGTATACGCTTGAAAAGGTCTACGTTCCTAAAACTCCCAAGGAAAAAGCTATGCAGCGAGCCCTGCTACAGTACTTCAGGCCGCAGAACAGGGAGATAGTAATTGAAGCTCTCAAAGCTGCAGGACGGCGTGACCTTATCGGTTCATCTCCGAAATGTCTTATTGAAGGTGATTCACATGGACAGGGCAATACTTCCCGAAAGGGCGGTGACAAGTCACGGCAAAATTCTTCAAAGACACGGAAAGCTTCGTTCAGGCCGCAGGAGAAAAATACAAGCTCACCTCATACCAGAAACAACTCCTTCGTGAACTCGCAGAAAAGCGGGAAAAAGAACGTGCAGAACGGAAAAAGAAAGCACTGAAAAACATTTGTCTGCTGCTCATTGCAGCAGTAATACTATTTGCAGGCTGGTGGTTTTTCCGAAAGCCTAGACACACGTTTCCAAATGAAGACAAGCTTGTCATGCACTTCATCGACGTTGGACAGGGCGACTGCACATTTATTGCCGCAAACGGTGTGACCATGCTGGTGGACTGCGGGGAATACACCGTATCGTCCGATGTTATCAGCTACTTGAAAAGCCTGGGAATCGGAAAACTGGACTACTTGATCGGAACTCACCCGCATTCCGACCACATGGGCGGAATGGCGCGCATCATTGATACATTCGATATCGGCGAGGTCATAATCCCTAGTATTCCAAGTGAGCAGCTCCCCACAGCAGTGTTTTTCGACAAGTTTCTTGAAAGCTGCGAGGCAAAGAATCTGAATATACGCATAGCCAATTCAGGCGATATCCTCGAAATCGGCAAAGCAAGCGCTGAGATAGTTTCACCTGACGACACCGTTTTCGAAGACATGAACAACTACTCAGTTAGCTTACTCATTAAGCACGGTGACAACAGCTTTCTTCTTACGGGCGACTGCGAAGCAGAAGCTGAATATGCCATGCTGACAAGCGACAGACTGCAAAAGGTCACGCTATATAAGGCAGGACATCATGGCAGTTCCAATTCATCAACTGTACAACTTCTCGATATGATACGTCCGCAGACCGCTGTTATATCCTGCGGTGCAGATAATCCCTACGGACACCCCTCGGAAATCACTCTGCAAAGACTTCACGAATATACAGACAAGATATACCGCACGGATATATGCGGAAATATAGTTTTTGAGTCTGACGGTGACAAGCTGTCGGTACACACCGAAAGGAACGAAAAATGACAGTAATTGATAGGTTTGAAAACGAATATGCTGTCCTTGTAAATGAAAATGGAACATTCAGCATCCCGAAAAGCAAGCTCTCTCCCGATGCTGCAGAAGGAGATGTGATTCTGATCCAGGAAGGCCGCTATATCATTGACAAGAAAGCTACCGCCCAAAAGCGGAAACAGGTATATGTAAAACTGCAAAGACTCATAAAGGAAGATAAATAATGACCGATACTATTATTATTGGCGGCGGAGCAGCTGGCTGCTTTGCGGCAGTCCATGCAGCAAGATTCGGAAAGACCGTACTGCTATTTGAAAAAAATGAAAAGCTTGGCAGGAAACTCAGAATAACCGGCAAAGGACGCTGCAATGTCACCAACAATAGCTCCACGGAGGAGCATATGAAGAATATTCCCGTCAATCCACGGTTTATGTACAGTTCATTTGCAAGCTTCGATGCTGAGAGTACCATGAGTTTCTTTGAAGAGCTTGGAGTTTCACTGAAAACCGAACGCGGAAACAGGGTTTTTCCTGTAAGTGACAAGGCAGATGATATCGCAGACGCTCTAGCAAGAGAAATGAAAAAACTGGGTGTAAAAGTCATTAAAAAACGCGTATCCAAGATACTCACAGAAAACAACGCTGTCTGCGGAGTTTTCGCAGAGGGCGAGGAATACCGCTCTCAATCAGTATTAATCGCCTGCGGCGGCAAGTCATACCCTGCAACAGGCTCAACTGGCGACGGCTATACTCTTGCACAGGAGCTCGGACACACGGTAACTGAACTAAAACCCAGTCTTGTTCCTCTCGTTTCTCCTGATAAGTTCTGCGCTGAAATGATGGGGCTTTCACTGCGCAATGTGACTCTGAATCTAATGGATGGCAACAAGTGCATATACAGTGAGCTTGGTGAAATGCTGTTCACTCACTTTGGTGTTTCAGGTCCTCTTGTCCTCAGTGCCAGCTCACATATACGAGATATGCAGACTAACAGGTACAGTCTCCTGATAGACCTGAAGCCTGCCTTGTCATCTGAACAGCTTGATGCCCGAATACAGCGTGATTTTGCAGAAAATCTCAATAGAGACTTTCAGAACGGTATACGTAAACTCCTCCCTGCAAAGCTTATTCCGGTTGCGGTAAAACTTTCGGGAATAGCTCCCGAGCAGAAAATAAACGGAATAACAAAGGAAGAACGTCGCAGATTCGGGGAGCTTATAAAGGCTTTCCGCGTTAGAATATCCGGATTTCGCCCCATAGATGAGGCGATAATAACCAGTGGAGGAGTCTCCACTAGGGAGATAAACCCTAAAACTATGGAATCAAAAATTGTCAGCGGCCTTTTCTTTGCAGGAGAAGTCATAGACGTTGACGCCTACACAGGCGGATTCAACCTCCAGATAGCTTTCTCCACTGCATATACAGCCGCAATGAATATGTAAAGCAAGCGCTGAGAACTTAAGATGATAACTATGTCAGCGTGTAAAAATGATATAAGGAAGGTATATATATGGGGTGTTTAGGTAATTTATTATGGCTGATTCTCGGTGGATTTGTCGGTGGACTCAGTTGGTTGGTCATAGGGCTGCTGTGGTGTATAACCATAGTAGGAATACCAATAGGAACACAGTGCTTCAAAATGGCAAAGCTTACCTTTGCGCCGTTCGGCAAAACGGTAGAATACGGCGGCGGCCCTGTACGGCTGCTGGTCAATATACTGTGGCTCATCTTCGGCGGACTTGCTATGGCTGCGGAATTTGCGATATTCGGTTTGCTACTCTGCATTACCATAATCGGAATACCATTCGGCTTACAGATGTTCAAGCTTGCTAAGCTTTCACTCATGCCTTTCGGTGCAGAAGTGAAGTAATACTGTATATTTTCTATGAAAAATAATCTATCACGTACATTCTTCCGATATGTATTTGAATTCACCGTTGCAGGTTTTGTGGGCTGGATATATGAAGTTGTCACTGTATGGGTCATGTTTCATCGCTTTGACAACCGTGGAATGCTCCACCTTCCCATAATACCAATATACTCTTTAGGAGCATTCATGCTTCTTGCTATACTGCGAAAAAAGAGAAATCCGCTGATTATATTCACAGCAGCAACTGTGATTACTACAGCTTTCGAACTTGGAGCTTCTTATCTTCTGGAATTCATATTCCATAAGCAGTTCTGGACGTATAAAACCTGGTATTTTTCCATACTCGACAGATCAAGTCTCATATCCAGCGCAATATTCGGCATAATGGCTGTGGGATATTTCTGGCTTCTTCACCCATTGTCAAAGAAAATAAGCAATAAACTGCCTGAAGCCGTCTGCTTCGGCACTGGAATGTTCCTTTCAGCAGGGATACTCACCGATACTGTGATCTCCTTTGCTGAAAATCTTAGCAAATAAAGGGCTACAGCCCATAAATAAAGGAGTTTTAACATGAAAACTATAAACATAGCAATTGACGGTCCTGCAGGTGCAGGAAAGAGCACTATCGCCAAAATGGTATCAAAACAGCTTGGCTATATCTACGTTGATACAGGTGCTCTGTACCGTACTATCGCCCTTTACATAACCGAAAACAAGATAGCTGACGAAGATATTGAAGCTTCCCTCGAAAAAGCTGATGTCTCCTTAAAGTTCATTGACGGCGCACAGAGAGTTTTTCTTGGAAAAAGAGACGTTTCCGATCTTATCAGAACTCCTGAGATATCAATGGCAGCTTCGCGCACATCAGCTATTCCTGCCGTAAGAGCTTATCTCTTTGAAACTCAGCAGAAGATTGCACGCGAAAACAACGTTATCATGGACGGAAGAGACATTGGTACTGTAGTTCTCCCCAATGCAGACGTGAAAATATTCCTCACGGCTTCCGCAGAGGAGCGTGCCAACCGTCGCTACAAGGAACTTCTCGAAAAGCCTGACTGTCCAACATATCAGGAGATACTCGACGATATTATCAAGCGTGATTATCAGGACATGCATCGAGAGACAGCCCCGCTGAAACAGGCTGATGACGCAGTACTTGTCGATACCACAGAACTTAATCTGGAAGAATCCGCAGCTGCAATAATTAAAATAATCAAAGAGATTATAGATTAATGAGCATTGTTTTCAGAAAAGCGGTTCACAATGATATTCCGACTATAGAAGAACTCTTCAAATCAATGCTCATGAGCGTAAACGGCTGTGCCGAAACAGATGCTTATGAAAAAGGCTATCTTGATAAGTTCTTCTCTGACAGTTCTGACGTAATATATGTGTCTGAATCAGAAGGCAGAGTTATCGGATACATCTCAATCGAAGTTTATCCCGACCATATCTATATCGACGACCTGTCGGTGAATGAGAAATACCGCGACAATGGAATCGGTACAAAACTGATAGCACTCGCCGAAAAATATGGGGCTGAAAGAGATATCTTCTGTGTCATGCTTCATGTTGAAATCTTAAACGAAAAAGCATTTAGGCTATACAATAGACTTGGATATACCGTTCACTCTACTGAAGGTAACCGCTATAGAATGGCCAAACAATTACAGAGGTGAGACAGATATGTATTATTTAGCAAAATTTGTTGTGAAGGTTTTCTTTAAGATATTGTACAGCCTGCACTATGAAGGAAAGGAAAATATCCCAAAAGATACCACGGTTATATACGCCTGCAACCACCGCAGCAACGCTGATCCTCCTCTTCTAGGCGCAGGCGCCAGAGGTAAATTCGCCTTTATGGCAAAAGAGGAGCTTTTCAAAAACAAGCTCTTTGCATGGTTGATACGCTCTCTCGGAGCTTTTCCAGTTGCTCGCGGAAAAGGCGATACCGGAGTAATCGACACCGCTGTTGAACGACTGAACAGCAATCGCAGCCTTATGATATTTCCTGAGGGTACGCGTTCCAAAGACGGCAAAGTAGGAAAAGGGCACACAGGAGCCGCACTAATAGCAGTCAAGGCAGATAAGCCTATAATCCCTGTAGGAATATGCTACAAAGAAAAGTTGAAGTTCCGTGCTCCTCTCACAGTAAAATTCGGAAAACCCATCTATCCAGAAGAATACTGTGAAATAAGCGATAATCCCAATCCGCGTCAGCTTGTAAAGCTCAAAAATCGCTATATGGCAGACATAAAGCTCCTTGTTGAAGGCGAGCCTGAATCTGATATGAACTCAAAGGAGGATAATGCTGATGAGTAAGGTTACAGTTGCAAAATCCGCAGGCTTCTGTTTCGGAGTTGACAGAGCAGTGAAAATGGTCTACAGTGAACTTGAAAACAACACTCATGTAGCTACTCTAGGTCCTATCATACACAATCAGGATGTTGTAAATGATATGCAAGCTAAAGGCGCAAGAATAATCGAGAACGTTGACGAACTCAAACCCGATGAGACTGTAGTTATTCGCTCACACGGCGTAGGTAAGGAGATATACGACCAGATACAGGCAAAGGGCAACAGAATGCTGGATGCTACCTGTCCTTTTGTGTCACGGATTCATAAAATAGTAGCTGAAAAGTCCGCAGAAGGTTACTTTATCCTTATTGCAGGTGACCGAAATCATCCTGAGGTTCAGGGGATAGTTGGTCATTGTGACGAAAATTGTATGGTTTTCAAGGACAACTTTGAGCTAAAAGACTTTTTTGAAAAAAATTATAAAAATTTGCAAAAAAAGCTTGCAATTGTGGCGCAAACGACGTATAATATAGTAGTATGG
>JAEEGJ010021752.1_pt1 | contig 13743 bp, 11 predicted proteins | sample 8958761 | NCBI WGS metagenome assembly JAEEGJ01 (sample SAMN16246546, study PRJNA631951) | gut metagenome | biome: gut microbiome; feature: rumen; material: RS-attached | host: Bos | place: Iran: Karaj | collected 2018-10 | reverse complement strand
ATATGCTCGACTATTTGAAAAAAGAACCAATCAATCTTTCTGGTGGTGAAAAACAAAGAGTCGCTTTAGCGGGTGCTCTCATTTTAAAACCAGAGATTCTTATTCTTGATGAAGCAACATCAATGCTTGATCCAAAGGGTAAATCAACGGTTAGAAAGTATCTTGATCGTATCCACAGAGAGAATCCTGATTTGACCATTATTTCGATTACTCATGATGTCGATGAAGCCTTATTAGCGGACCAAGTGTTTATCTTGTCCAAAGGTAAACTCGTAAAGAGTGGTAAACCACAAGACATCTTAAGAGATGAACAAGCGTTACTAGATTTAAAACTAGATATGCCTTTCATCTATCGTGTTGAGAAAAAATTAAGCGAGGCGTGTATTGATTCTCAAGCCGAAACTATTGAACAACTAGTGGAGGATTTATGGGCATCAAGATAGAAAACCTCTTCTATACCTACGGTAAAAAAGCATCTAATAGCACTTTGGCGCTTAACGATGTGTCTTTTGCTATTAATGATAATGACTTTGTGGCCATTGTTGGTGAAACCGGTAGTGGTAAGTCCACTTTAGCCCAATGCTTAAATGCCTTAATCATTCCTGATAAAGGCCAAGTCGTCGTGGACGATATCGTCGTCTCATATAAAAACCGTAAGAGCAAGAAGATGCGTGATTTAAGAAAGCGTGTCGGTCTTGTTTTCCAATTCCCTGAATATCAACTTTTTGAAGAAACCGTTGAAAAAGACGTTGCCTTTGGTGTGAAAAACTTTGGCGTTAAAACTGAACAAGCATTAGAGGAAGCTCATAAAGCTTTGTCCCAAGTTGGTTTAGATGAAAGTTATTATCAACGCCCTCCATTTGAGTTAAGTGGTGGCGAAAGAAGAAAAGTCGCTATTGCGGGTATTCTCGCGATTAAGCCAGACATTATCATCTTTGATGAACCAACCGTTGGTTTTGATCCTGCTAGTGCGAAAGAGTTAATGGGTCTCATCGTCGAGATGCATAAACAAGGTAAGACCATTATCGTTATTACCCACGATATGGACTTAGTGAACGAATACGCTCAAAAAGTCTTCATGTTAGAAAATGGTAAGTTAGCCTTTGAAGGTACGCCTTCTGAACTATTTATCCATGTTCAAAACTATGATCGTTTAGATATTCCAAAAGTTATCAAACTCGCTCTCGCTCTAAAAGAGAAGGGCGCTGATATCGATGTTACAAAGATTCGTACTATCGATGACTTAGTGGAAGCCTTTAATAGCTGGAGGAAGAAAGCATGAGTAGCATGACCTTCGGCCGTTATAGTTTCCACGATACATTTGTCCATCGCCTTGATGCGAGAAATAAGATTTTCCTCATGGTTTTATGTATGGTGGCCATCTTTTTCCAATTCAAGATGTGGTCTACTGCTTTATTCTTAAGCGGTCTATATTTTGTAGCATTAATCATTTTAATGATTATTTCTAAAGTTAACATCTTACAATTATTCAAATCATTAGCAGGAATGTGGCTTTTTATCATTATTTTGATGGCGATTTATATTTTCATTCCTAACAATAACTACTATTTACCGGTGGCCTTTAAAATTGGTTCGTTGCAAGTAAAGTGGGATGCGTTTTGTCAGTCCGGTTATATCATCTTAAGGCTCATTATGATGATTTCTTTAACCATGGTGTTAACAAGCACGACAAAACCAATGGATATGACTTATGCTTTTGAATGGTATATGAGCCCACTTAAACTCATTAAGCCACTTAGGTTTTTAGCCCATGAAATCGCTATGACTTTATCTATTGCTTTAAGATTTATTCCAACGTTGTTAGATGAAACAGAAAGAATTATGAAAGCTCAAGCTAGTAGAGGTGTTGATTTTAATCACGGTGGTTTATTCAAACGCTTTGGTGCGGTTATCGCTTTAATCATTCCATTATTTGTTTCTGCTTTGGAAAGAAGTGAAGAACTCGCTAATGCGATGATAGTGAGAGGCTATGATCCAAGAGCCAAACGTACAAGATATAGATTACTAAGATTTACCTGGAGAGATGCGATTGCCTTTGTTTTAATTGCAGGACTCTTTGCTGGTATAATTGTCTTGTTTGTTTTAGACACAAAAGAAAATCCTTTGGATTTAGTTAATATCATTTTTGGTGTGAAAGGATTCTAAAATGAAAATACTTGGTATCTGCACATATAAAGGCACTAACTATTATGGCTGGCAAAAACAAGTCGGCTATATTAGTGTGCAAAGCACCATTGAAGAATGTCTAAGCAAAGTCTATGATTCTCAAATCACAATTTATGGTAGTGGCCGTACAGATGCTGGTGTGCATGCTATTAGACAATACTTTCACTTCGTGACTGACAAAGAAAAAGATCTAAATCAATTAGCCTATTCTTTAAATAAGATGCTACCTGATGATATTAAAATTATCGAGTTTAGCATTGTGGATGATGATTTCCATGCTAGATATAGCGCTAGACAAAAGATTTATGAATATCATATTCTTCTAAAAAACAAAGATACTTTCAACTACGATTTAGCGTATGTTTGTCCATTTAAGTTAGACATCAATTTATTCAAAAAAGCATTAGATTTATTTAAGGGCACACATAACTATCAAGACTTTACTTCAAAAGAAGAAGATGAAGGCGGTTTTGTTAGAACCATTTATAATATTGAAACCACAGAAGCAGGCCAATTACTCATAGTAAAATTTACTGGTAATGGCTTTATGCGTTATCAAATTAGAAATATGATTGGTACCGCGCTGAATGTGGCAATGGGCAAAGAATCAATTGGATTCATCAATAACCACTTAAATGAAGACAACAAAGGTAGAGAGATAGTTTCTTATAAGTCTCCTGCTTGTGGTCTGTATTTGGTGGATGTAGTCTATTGAAAATAAAAATGTTCAATTTAATATGAACATGTGATAAGATTTTTTAGGCAAAATAAAGGAGTTTTATATCATGGGTAGAGCACATGAAGTAAGAGCAAAAGCTATGGCGGCGACCGCTGCTAAAAGAAGCGCACTCTTTATGAGAGCAAGTAAAGAAATTTATATGGCGGCAAAGTCTGGTGTTCCTGATCCTGAAATGAATTTAGCCCTCCGTTCCGCGATTGAAAAGTGGAGAGGACAAAACGTTACTAAAGACGTTATCGAAAGAGCAATTCAAAAAGCTAAAGGCGGCGAAGCCGAAAGCTATTCTGAAGGCCGTTATGAAGCCTTTGGTCCTGGTGGCTCCCTCTTTATCATCGATACATTAACAGATAATACTAATAGAGCGTTCATTGAACTTAGAACCGCAATTACTAAAAAAGGTGGTCACTTAGGTTCCACGATCTTTAACTTCACTCAAACAGGTTTATTTGTTTTCAAAGGAAACAATAGAGACGAAGTCGAAGAAAACTTAATTCTCTCTGATGTTGATGTTCGTGAAGTCACAGAAGAAGATGGCTCAATCGAAGTCTTAGTTGAACCAAGCGCCTTCGCTCAAGCCAGAGAAGTTTTAGGTGAAATGGGTATCTCTGAATTCGACGTTGCTGAAATCACATTCTTAGCTAACGATCCAATCGAATTAACCGATCCAGAAGAAAAACGTAAATTCGATGAACTCTGTGATATGCTTGATGAACTTCAAGACGTCCAAAACGTTTACCATAACGTTAAATAATTTCTCAAATATATAAAAAAATCGGAAAAATTTCAAAAATCCTCCCTATTTATATAATAAGGAGGTTTTTTATTTGTGGCGCTTTTTGAACTTAACAAAGTCAGTCGCTTTTATCTTACTGATAAAAAGCAGAAATATGTCTTAAAAGATGTGACGTTATCTCTTCCTAGTCATGGTTTGGTCACCATTTTAGGAAAAAGCGGTAGTGGTAAGTCTACGCTTCTTAATTTATTAGGTAAGATTGATGCTCCTAGTGAAGGCACTATTTATTTCAATAATGAAGATATTAATAAATATAAAGAGAAGAAAATATCTGCTTATCACAGTCAATGCGTTAGCTTTATCTTCCAACATTATCACTTATTAGATAAACAGACTGCTCTATATAATGTCATGCTTCCTAGCCTAATAAGCGGTAAGAGCTATCAAACCGCGAAAGAAGAAGCAATTATACTAATGAATGAGTTTGGCCTTAGTGAAGGTCTATTTAATAAAAGATGTATTGATTTATCTGGTGGTGAAAGAGAAAGAATAGCAATACTACGTTCTTTTATTAATAAACCACTTGTTTTACTAGCGGATGAACCAACAGGTGCTTTAGACAAAACTAATGCAGTTTTAGTCATGGAATCTTTAAAAAAGATTAGTGAATCTTCCTTAGTGGTCCTAGTCACTCATAATAATAAACTCGCTAAACAATATAGTGACCGCATCTTACATATGCAAGATGGGAAGATTGTTAAAGATGAAAGAATTAACGATATTTATAATCCTAAAGAAAAAGTAACTATTAAGAAAAATAGAACAAACCATAATTGGCTCAATCAAATAGTTAATTCCAATTTTATAAAAAGATTTAAAAGAAATATCTTTTCCATATCCGCTTTAACGATTGGGTTAGTTTCTTCTTTGCTTATCATTGGTTTTTCTAATGGGAAGGAACAATCAATTCTAAAATCGATGCAAAAGCAGTTTGATTATGGAAGCGCAAGTATCAATAAAGAGAATAAGATTAGAAACCCTAATTCCCCAATCACTCTTATTCAAACAATTAGACCAAGCCAAGAAGAGATACAAGAACTAACTAACGAATATGAAGACTTTCATATCTGCTATTCCTACGATGCTTTATTAACTCCTTTTCCAGAAATATCTTTCAACGATTCAATTATCGAAGACTTTACTTATCTTCCGATTTATTCATTTACTGATCAATCCACTAATCACGATTTATTAATAAAAGGAAAATTACCTAGTTTTGATACGCTCAATCAAGTAGTAATAAATACTAAAGCATATGATGAATTGAACAAAATGTTTAAGTTTGATTGTTTAAACTCATATATCAGGATTAAAGACGAACATTCTTATTCTTATTACACAAATAATATAGAGACGCCTTATATCACTGACTATTTTACATATGACCGATTAGTTCAGATTGTTGGAGTAGTGGATGAAATCACTTTTTTAAATATGCCTAAGATCTACTATTCATATAAAGCCTTAGATAGTTATCTTGATGAGATATATCTCAATAATCTATCGGCATATGATTATGAAATATCTTGGAAACAAAGAATTATCGAGGCACAAGATAATGAAGATATCTCAAGTTATACTTGTCGCCTATTTTTAAAAGACTATAGAAATATTGAAAAATTAAAAACCACAAAAGAAGAGATAACTGATTATGTTATTACTTCAAACGCTTTAACTATTGAAGAGACACTATTTTCTTTAGTGGAAGCCGCAAGTGTAGGTATGGAAGTATTCTTAGTAATTGCCCTAGTGGGTGTCGCTATGATTATCGGCATAATCTCTTTTGCTTCTTATAACGAAGATATTAAAGACTCCGCTATCTTGCTTTGCTTGGGTGCTAAAAGAGATGATATTGCTCTTATCTATATCATTGAAAGTATGCTCCTAGGTTTAATATCAATATTGCTTTCGTTTATCATCTCTTTTCTTTTAACCAAACCAATTAATTTATTATTAAATAAATTCACATCATTAATAGATGTTATTGATATCCCTTTTAAGAGGTTCTATAACCATTCTTTCTTTTTACCAATCATCATTTTCGTAGGCACTCTTTTGATTTGTATCGTTTCTACTTATCTCCCTATATCTTTTAGTAAAAAGATTTCATTAAAGGAGGAATTAAAAGCCAATGATTAAAGTTAGTAATTTAGTAAAAAGATTTAAAGAAAGAGAAGTACTTAAATCATTAAACTATTCTTTTCCTAAAACTGGTCTATGTATTATTTATGGTCCATCTGGTTGTGGGAAGACTACATTTCTAAATTGCCTAGCAGGATTACTTCCTTTCGAAGGAAATATTTCTTTAGGGCACATTAATCTAGAAAACTTATCTGATGATGAACTAAGTAGATTAAGACTTACTAATTATGGTTTTATATTTCAAGACTTTAAGCTATTTGAAAACGAAACAGTTTTAGCAAATCTCTTGTTTCCTTTAGAAACAATCTATTCTTTATCACTAGATAAAAAGAAAAGAAAGTGCCAAGACTTACTAGCTTTAGTCGGTTTATTAGATAAAGAAAAACAAATAGTTAAAAAATTGAGTGGTGGGGAAAAACAAAGAGTCGCTATTGCAAGAGCATTAATCAATGATCCAGATGTATTGTTGGCCGATGAACCAACAGGTGCTTTAGATGAGAAAAATAGTTATGACATCATGAACATCTTAAAGATTATCTCTAAGAGGTCTTTAGTTATTGTGGTTTCTCATGATCAAGAACTAACCAAGAGATATGCTGATGAGATTATCGAGATGGATGATGGGAAGATAGTAAATATATCTTCATTCACAAATGAAGAACCATCAAAACATTTGCCTGTTGTTAAAAACGGAACAACCAATAAGAAAGCTAAAATACCTGATGGTTTTCTACTCAAACACACATATCACAATATGAAACAAAAGAAGTGGCGAACGCTAATTTGCTATTCAATGACTTCTTTAGGCCTCATCGGTGTGGGACTTGCCTTTGCTCTTTCTTCTTCCATCTCAAGTAATATCAAAGATGCTTATAGAGATATTGTTGATGAGAATAGTTTGGTATTTTCTTTAAAAAACCAAGAAACTCAAAAGAAAGGACAATTTGCTTCTAGCTATTATGAAGTCGAAGAAATTAAAGAAAAGTATTCTGATTATATTGATGGAGTTGGTGTGACATATGTCGCAAATTTTGAAAGCTTCTTTCCAAACCATAATGCTTTGGTAATTGTTAATGACTACAGATATTGTCCAATTAGTGGCTTTAGTGCTAGGCACATTAATGACTTTATTTGGCTAAATGATGTTGAGACAAAAATCTACCCAGAAAAGATAGAAGAATTAGAAGATGATCAAATTGTTTTGGGGCTGACTTATCAAGCTTTAATCGATATATGTTTTGAACTCCAAATTGAGAAAACTGTGACCTCGTTAAGTGAGTATCTTTTGCGCCATGAACTGTACTTATATTTTGACTTAGAAAATAGTAATTGGGAGTATTCAGATCAGCAGTTATTAAGACTAGTTGGCTTCACTTTAGAAACCGATTTAAAGATTTATCATAGCAATCAATTTTGGAATGAATACATGTTTGAAGAAAGGATGTCTTTTCCTTCTAATGATGCCTTATCAATTAGGGATGAAGTGCCGTGGATGTTAAAGAAAATTTATTATCTAAAAATGAGTGATAATAGAGATGAGTGTCTTAACCTATTCTATAATGATAAAGATATGGACAAATTCATCTTTGAAATTGCAAGTGAAACATATTATCCTTGGCTATACTATGAAATGGAAATGAGTAAAAGAGATAGGGTCTTAGTGTTCGATAATACGATAAGTCATATTCCTCTTTGGCATATTCCTTATATGATGGGCAATGACCCAAATCTTAAACAACCAATTATCGCAAATTATGGTGGTTATATTGTTTATGCAGAATCTTTAATGATGGGCTTTGCTAAAACGATGTATTTTTCAACTGAAATTGAACCACTAGAAACCATTATTGACTACCAAACCACGAATTCAAACGATGGTTTTTATCAAGAAGAGCTTCCAGATGGTGTTTTTAGTGGAAATTTCGCAAAAAGTCTGCAAAACGGAATTAATTATTCAGTATTTGAAGGGAATTTAATCGCAGGAAGAGAGCCAAAACAATTAGACGAAATTGTCTTATCCGATACATTTTACCGAAAACTTGGCTATGAAGAATTAGATCAGACTTTATATGTAGCAACTTCTAGAAAAGAAATGGTAATTAATGGCGATAAATTAATCAGTGATTATGTTTTGATTCCTCTAAAAGTAGTGGGCTTAGTTAAATCGAATAAATCATTAATCTATCATCAAATGAATTGGCCAATACTTTTTTATCAATGTCAAGTTGGAATAAGTGCGTTTAATCTTCAATGTCAAAATCTATCTTTCTCTTTAAATGATCCTAATCAGATTGATGATAGTATTGAGCTAGCTAGAAAGGCGTTTCCACAATACAGTGTTGTTAACCCTCTTTCTGATATTAATGAAAGCGTTGATACAGTATGTTTTTATATTACGATTGTGCTTATAATTTTCTCAATAGTCACCACAACAATTTCTGTGTTGCTATTAACAATTTGTAACTACATTTACATCATTGAAGAAAGGAAAGAAATCGCTCTTGCTCGATGTCTTGGAGTAAGCAAAAAAGAGAGCCAACGCTTCCTCTATTTCCACTCATTGATGCAGTGTTTAATCTCGTTTGTAATTGCCTCGTTTGAACTGGTGATAATTTCATTTGTTGCGAACATGGAAATAGGTAAAAGTTTATCACTTGGATTTAGCTTTTCTTTTAATGCTTTTTCTCTTCTTCCAATGCTAGTTTTGGCATTATCAATTGGTCTATTATCTAGCTTCATTATGGCAAGAAGAATCAATCGAATTAATCCAATTGAGGCTTTGAAAGCATAAAACAAATTATAATTTTGTTTTGTCAAATTAGTATATTTCTCCTATAATAGTTAGCGCATTAGGGAAGTAATTATTATCTATGGGTTTAAAAGCAGGCATCGTCGGTTTACCAAATGTGGGCAAATCCACACTCTTTAACGCTATTACAAATTCTCATGTTGAAGCGGCTAATTATCCATTCGCCACAATCAACCCAAATACTGGTGTTGTTAATGTGCCAGATGCAAGGTTAGATTTTTTAACTGATATTTTTAAACCTGAAAGAAAAATCCCTGCTACTGTTGAGTTCACAGATATCGCTGGTTTAGTCAAAGGTGCATCTAATGGTGAAGGCTTAGGCAATAAGTTCTTAGCTAATATTCGTGAATGTGATGCTATTGTGGAAGTTGTCCGTTGTTTTGAAAATGCTGACATTGTTCACGTTGAAGAATCTGTTGATCCAATTAGAGATATTGAAATCATCAATCTTGAACTCGTTATGGCGGATTTAGATACAGTTGAAAAGCGTATTGAAAAGAGCGAATCAAAAGCTAGAATTGCTAAAGATAAAGATGCTATCTATGAAATGGGTTTATTAAAACCATTAAAAGAAACTCTTGAACAAGGTCTTCCAGCAAGAAAATGTAAATTAACTGAAGATCAAATTGCGTATTGTAAAACTAATTATCATTTACTTACAGATAAACCAATTATCTATGTTGCTAATGTTGGTGAAGATGACTTATTAGATTTATCTAATTCTAAACATTATCAAGCGGTTTTAGATTATGCTTCTAAAGAAGGTAATCAAGTTATTCCAGTTTCTTGCCAAATTGAAAGCGAACTTTCTGAATTATCTCCAGAAGATAGAAAAGAATATCTTGCTGAACTTAACGTCACAGAATCAGGCTTAGAAAAAGTTATCAAAGCCACTTATAAATTATTAAATTTATCAACATTCTTTACTGTCGGTGCGGATGAATGCCGTGCTTGGACATTTAAGAATTATATGAGCGCTCCAGAATGTGCTGGAGTTATTCACACTGATTTCCAAAAAGGTTTCATTTGTGCGGAAGTGTATCCATATGAAGCCATCCATGAACTCGGTAGTGAAGCAAAAGTAAAAGAAGCAGGAAAGATTAGAACTGAAGGCAAAGGTTACTATCCAAAAGATGGTGACATTATTTTCTTCCGTTTCAATGTGAAGAAATAGTATGAGAATCGGATTTGGTACAGATATTCATAGGCTAGTTGAAGGTCGTAAATTGATTCTTGCTGGTGTTAACGTGCCTGCACCTTTTGGCGAGCTCGCACATAGTGATGGTGACGTTGTGTATCACGCTCTTATGGATGCGATATTTGGCGCACTTGCCCTAGGCGATATTGGAAAACATTTCCCAGATAACGATGACCAATACAAGAACATTGATTCATCAATACTTGTGAAAAAAGTATATGAACTTATGAAAGATAATGGCTTTGCCATTAATAACATTGATATTTCTATCACATTAGAAAAACCAAAGATTAAAGATTACATTATGCAAATGAGAGAGAATATCTCTAAGTTGCTTAATACTGACATTAAAAATGTTTCTGTTAAAGCGGGCACTAACGAAGGTGTTGGTCCACTTGGAAGAAATGAAGCCGTTAAAGCGGAAGCCATCGTGTTACTAAAGGAGGAAGAATAATGGACATTGTTGAAAGTTTAAAACTCAAAATTCAATCCTCTTTAGCAAAACTTGGTCAAGAAGTTTCCCTTAACGATATCATTATCGAAAAAAGTAAAGATACCGCTCATGGTGACTACGCTTCTAACGCGGCTATGAAATTCGCTAGATTATTTGGCAAATCACCTCGTGATGTTGCTTCTTTAATTATCAAAAACTTAGACATGAACGATATCGACAAAGTCGAAATCGCTGGTCCTGGTTTTATAAATTTCTTTATGAAAAATGATTCCCTTCAACAAATCGTTAAAAAGATTATTGCTGAAGGCGATAACTATGGTCGTTTAGAAAAGAAAAACCAAAAAGTTAACGTTGAATTTGTCTCCGCTAATCCAACTGGTTTATTGCATGTCGGTACCGCTAGAGGTGCTGCTATCGGAGATAGCCTTTGCCGTATTTTAGACTTTGCTGGTTATGATGTAACTAGAGAATACTACATTAATGATGCTGGTAGCCAAATCACTAATTTAGGTCTCTCAATTCAAGCTAGATATAAACAATTGTTTGGAATAGAAGCAAATATCCCAGAAGATGGCTATGCTGGCGAAGATATTAAAGATATCGCTCAACTCATCAAAGATGAACTTGGTGATAAAGCTTTAGAAATGGACCTTTCCTATTTCAAAGAAAAAGGAATGAAAATCGAACTCGATAGAATCGTTAAAGATTTAGAAACATTTAGAGTCCATTTCGATGTTTTTTCTTCGGAAAAAGTCATTAGAGCAGACAACGCTATTGAAAAAGAATTAGACTTCTTAAAGAACTACATTTATGAAGCCGATAACGCTCTTTATTTAAAGACAACCGCTTTTGTTGATGACAAAGATAGAGTGGTCAAAAAGAGCAATGGTGATTATACATATTTCATGCCAGATATCTGTTATCACGTTAATAAGATGTCTCGTGGCTATGACTTCATTATTGATGTTTTAGGCGCTGACCATCATGGTTATATCAACCGTATGAAATCCGCATTAATGATGCATGGTTATAAAGAAGATGCTCTTCATGTTGAGCTCATCCAAATGGTGAGATTCTTAAAAGATGGGCAAGAATATAAGGCCAGCAAGAGAAGAGGCGACGCTATTACTTTAAGAGATGTTTGCGAAGAAGTTGGCGTTGATGCGATGCGTTATTTCTTTGCCATGAGAGCGGCGTCAGGCCACTTAGATTTCGATATGGATTTAGCAAAAGAACAAAGTGCTAATAACCCAGTGTATTATGCTCAATATGCTCACGCTAGACTTTGCTCAATTCTCGATCAAGGTAAAGATATTCCAATCGATGAAACCGGCAAAAACTTAAAAGAACAATCCGAAATGGCGTTATTAAAGCACCTCGCTGACTTTGGTAAAACAGTTAACGATGCGGCTAATGATAAAGCGCCTTATAAGATAGCAAACTATATACACGCCCTCGCTGAAATGGTGCATGTGTTCTATAACGAGTGTCGTGTAATTGATAAGAACAACACTGATATTTGTTCTTCTAGATTAGCCTTAGTTAAGGCAAGTAAAATCGTGTTAAAAAATGCACTAAACTTAATCGGTGTAAGTGCTCCAATACATATGTAGGAGGTCCATTAATATGGCAAAATCATTATTAGATCTCGCTTTCGATTACGTTAGCGGACAAAAAGAACCAAGTAAGTTCTCAGACATCTGGGCTTACTGTGTTAAAGAAGCTGGTTTAAACGAAGAAGAAGCTAGCAATAAAGTTTCTCGTTTCTATACCAACTTAATGCTTGATGGTCGTTTCGTGACATTAGGCGAAAACCAATGGGATTTAAGATCTCGTCATAAATATGAAACAGTTCATATCGATATGTCCGAAGTCTATTCTGACGTTGAAACTTATGATGAAGACAGCGAAGAAGAAGAGGAAGAAGCTGAATACAATTCCGTCTTTGAAGAAGACAAGAAAGATAAGGATGACGATTTAGGTTCTGAGGAAGAAGAATCCGAAGAAGACAAAGAGGATAACGAATTCTAATGTTTGAAAAGATCATCGCCAAGATTGAACAATATGATTCGATAGTGATATTCGGTCATCTTAATCCTGATGGTGATTGTTACGGCAGTCAGATTGCGTTAAGGAATATTTTAAGAAACCAATATCCTCAAAAACAAATCTACTGCGTTGGCAGTGGACTTAAGAAGTTTTTGAATATTATCGGGCAAATGGATATTGTCACCGAAGAAACAATATCTAAATCTTTAGCTATTGTCCTTGATAGCAATGACTTATCTAGATTAGAAGATCAACGAGTAAGAAAGGCTCTTGATTTTGCTAAGATTGATCATCATATTGATTTACATAATTTCACTGAAGGCCCAGAAGTCATCGATGACAAAGCTACTTCTACTTGTGAACTTATTTATAAGTTCGCTAAAGAGAATAATCTTGAAATCGATTTGATTTCCGCTAGTGCTTTATATTTAGGCATTATGACTGATACAGGTCGTTTCCAATTCGCAGATGACTTTGTCAGCATGTTCTCGATGGTCAGTGATTTATGCGCTATTGGTGTTGATCCAATATTGTTGAACAAAACAAATAATTTACAGCCTGAAAAATCTTTAGATATTAAAGCATTCATATATTCTCACGTTGTCAAAAAAGATAACTTAATCTATGCAGTAGCTAGAAAGAATGAACGTGAGAAACTTGGTGTAAGTTCCGCTCAAATATGTGCCAATACATCCTTGCTTAGCTACATTATCAATCATCCAATTTGGTTTATCGCTGCCGAAACCGATGAAGGCGGCATGCAAGTTGAAATGAGAAGTAGCATGTATAACGTACAAAAAGTTGCCGCTCATTTCGGTGGTGGTGGTCATACTTATGCAGCAGGATTTACTATCAAAGAATTTAAAGAAGAAACTCTCCAAGAGTTAATTGATATGCTTTCACAATTAGTGAAGAAAGGGGCTAACTAATATGTGGGAAGAACAACTAGAAGCTGCAATTGAAGCAGGTGTTAAAGCAATTGAAGGTATATTAGAAATATACAATTCCAATTTTGATGTAGAAATTAAAGAAGATGATTCTCCGGTCACACTCGCCGATAAAAACGCCGATAAAGTGATTAGAGAAGTTTTACACGCTAAATTCCCAACATATGCTTTCTTAACTGAAGAAAGCGAAGACGATCCATCTAGATTAAATAACGATTATGTTTGGATTGTTGACCCAGTCGATGGCACAAAAGACTTTGTGGCCCGTGATGGTGGTTTTACCACCAATATCGCATTAGCGTATAAGCACGAAGCAGTCGTTGGTGTGGTTGTGGTCCCACTAACTGGAGAAATCTATTACGCCGCTAAAGGCTTAGGCGCTTTCTATAGAAAAGATGGTGTTACAACCAAAATTCATGTTAACG
>JAEEGJ010021751.1_pt1 | contig 13743 bp, 12 predicted proteins | sample 8958761 | NCBI WGS metagenome assembly JAEEGJ01 (sample SAMN16246546, study PRJNA631951) | gut metagenome | biome: gut microbiome; feature: rumen; material: RS-attached | host: Bos | place: Iran: Karaj | collected 2018-10 | reverse complement strand
TTATCCTTGTCGGAGATGATCTTGCTCTTCTTTTCCGCGCCAATTCCCACCTTGATGAACGACCGGTTGATGTCGTCCTGGGTGATGCAGGCACGGTTTTCTCTGGCCGCCAAGATGGCCGCCTCATTCATCAGGTTCTCCAGGTCGGCCCCGGTAAACCCGGCCGTCGTCCTGGCAATCTTTTCAAAATCCACGTCATCCGCGAGCGGCTTGTCTGAGGCGTGCACGCGCAGGATGGCCTCCCGCCCTTTGACGTCCGGCCTTCCCACCGTCACCTTGCGGTCAAACCGGCCCGGGCGCATGATCGCCGGATCCAGAATATCCACGCGGTTGGTGGCCGCCATCACGATGATGCCCGCGTTGGTCTCGAAGCCGTCCATCTCGACCAGCAGCTGGTTGAGCGTCTGCTCGCGCTCGTCGTGGCCGCCGCCCAGGCCCGCGCCTCTGTGACGTCCGACGGCGTCTATCTCGTCAATGAATACTATACTTGCGTTGTTTTTTCTCGCCGTATCGAAGAGATCGCGCACGCGGCTCGCGCCGACGCCCACGTACATCTCAACGAAATCGGAACCGGAAATTGAGTAGAAGGGAACTCCCGCCTCGCCGGCAACGGCCTTTGCAAGCAGGGTCTTACCCGTTCCGGGAGGGCCGACGAGAAGTATGCCTCTCGGTATCCTTGCGCCGAGTTTAGTGTATTTCTTTACGTCTTTAAGATATTCTACGACCTCGCGCAGCTCTTCTTTTTCTTCATCGGCACCGGCGACGTCGGAGAAATAAACGCGTTTTTTCTCGTCTACGTTCGTACGCAGCTTTGCTTTGCCGAAAGAGTTTATTTTGCCTATGCCGCCTGCGCCGTTCGTAATCTGCTTCATGGCGAAGCGGTACATCAGAACGGTGCCGACGATGATGACAAGAAACGGGATCCACTGCATCCACGCGGGATAAGAGGTTAACTGTTCGTAGTTATACTGTTTCAGCGTTCCGCTTGCTTTGTTTTTGTTTATCGTTTCCGAAAGCTGATTCCAGAATATCGTTATATCTCTTAATTTGTAGTAATATTCAACGTTGGATATGTCTTTTAAATAGAGCGTGTTGTCTTTTGAAATCGTGAATTCAACGACTTCGTTGTTTTCAAATTTGGTAACGACCTCGCTGAAATTCTCTATCTTCTTTCTGCCGCCGTTGGAATTACCGATTATTAAAGAGGCTACTATAACAGCTGCGATAATGAGCGCACCGAAAATTATCCAGCTTTTTAAATTTGATTTCATATTATTCCATGCTTTCTTTTTTAGTGTAAACGGAGGGCTTCAGTATACCGACGTACGGAAGCTCGCGGTATTTTTCCGCGTAGTCGAGCCCGAAACCGATAACGAATTCGTCCGGTATTACAAGACCCGTGTAGTCGGGGTCGAATTCCACCTCGCGCCTTGCCGGCTTGTCGAGCATCGTGCAGGTCTTGACGCTTCTGCAGCCTTTCATTTTAAGATATTCAACAAGAGTTGATAAAGTTCTTCCGCTGTCTATAATATCTTCAACGATAAGAACGTCCACCTCCGAGAAATCCTCGCGGTGAAGGTCAAGTAGTATGCGGACGTTGCCCGTGGACTGACTGCCTTTGCCGTATGAAGTGACTTTCATGAAATCTATCTGCATGGGCAGCGTTATTTTTCTCATAAGGTCGGAGAAAAACACGACAGAGCCTTTTAAAATGCAGAGAAGCAGCAGATTTTTGTCTTTGTAATCCTCTGAGATCTGAGCCGCCATGCGGTCTTCTATCTCCTCTATCTGCTCTTTTGATACGAGGATGCGTTCTACGTCATTTTCAAGTATGTTCATAATAACTCCGTTTTATTATTCACAGTATGTGATATAAATTTTTTCGTCTCCGCGTATACCGTCGCGTACGGCGTAAGGAGGAACGAACAGCAGGCCTTCGCTGTCGTATATCACCGGATAATCCGGGCGGCAGGAAGACGGTACTTTCTTTTCTGACAGGATCTTTTTAACGCTGTGCGTCATGTTCCCGTACTTTATACTGTCGCCGTCGGCTCTGTTCCGTACCCATATATTATTTTTTATAATATCAGAACTTATTTTAATGCGTTTTACTATTTTGTAAATATTCTTATATGCGTCAATCGGCGAGGCTGAATTTTCATTTTCGACAAAAATTTTGCAATTTCTGCCGGGAACGGAATTTTCACCGAACGTAAGTCTGTAATTATATTCTATCGGCTCTTTTCGCTCGATAAAAACGAAACCGCCGTTTTCGCATATAAGATCCACACCGAACGGAAATTGCAGGCTGTGTCCGTTATCCGCAAAATTCACAAACCCGGATATGATCTGCAGATGCACGTCGGACAGCGACTGTCCGCATTTTTTCTCATACAGAAGAGAGAAAACTTTTTTGAATACCGCCGGATGCAGTTCTGACAACTCTGTTTTACCCATAACGGCGTGACTTGAAATAAAGCTTTCCGCACACTCCGTTATAAATCCGTCCGATTCGGCGCATAGATCCGCCGCTTTGTTTATGTTTGACAGATAAGCGGGATTTATTCTTTGCAGTGACGGCATAAGCGTATGCCTTATATAATTGCGCGTGTAATTTGTATCGTCGTTTGTGCTGTCGTGTATGTGATCCTGGCCCATATCGGCAAGATATGATAATATTTCGTCTCTATTAAGGCAGAGAACGGGGCGAATTATGAGTACTCCGCCGTCTTCTCTTACCGGAAGTATGCTGCCGAGCCCTCTTACGCCGGTACCGCGCGCGAGATTGAACAAAAGCGTTTCCGCTCTGTCGTTTTTGTTGTGCGCCAGCGCTATCGCGCCGCAGCCGTGCTCTTTTGCGGCGGAGATCAATACGCGTCTTCTTTCGTCGCGCGCCGTCTCTTCCGTGCCGGTATGGCGCTCTTTTGCAAGCTCCGGTATGTTTACGCGGTACGCATAAAACGGAACTTCGTATTTTTCGCATAAGGCGCGGCAGAACTGCTCGTCTCTGTCCGCCTCGTCCCCGCGTATCATGTGGTTTACGTGAACGCAGACGACGGACGCTTTTGCCTGCAAAAGAAGCAAAAGCAGGGAAACGGAATCCGCGCCGCCGGACAGACCGACGAGGATCTTTTTTTCAAATGATATGTTGTTTTCTTTTGCGTATCCGGTAAATTTTACAAATACGTTATCAGCCGGGTTCTTCAATGTTTGATAACTCCGAGAATTTCGTATACTGCGGATCCCACGCCATTTCTATTTTGCCCGTTCCGCCGTGGCGGTTCTTGGCGATAATGACCTGGGCGCGGTTCTGCTGATCCTGCTTCTGATCGTAATAATCGGGACGGTAAAGCAGAAGAACGGCGTCGGCGTCCTGCTCGATAGAGCCTGATTCACGCAGATCCGCCATCGTAGGTATTTTTTCTTTCGTTTTTTCAAGGTCGCGGTTCAACTGTGAGCAGCAGATGACCGGCACCTCAAGCTCTTTTGCCATGAGTTTCAGCGCACGGGAGATAGCCGATACTTCAGCCGTTCTGCCGTTTTTGCCCTGCGTCGGGTCCGTCATGAGCTGCAGGTAGTCGACTATAACGAGTCCGTTTGATTTAAGACCTTTTACGCGGTTGAGCTTGGCTTTAATTCTTGACACCGTCGTTTCCGCCGTGCCGTCTATAAGTATATTGCAGTCCGCGAGCTTTGAAGCAGCCTGGCCGAGCTTGTCCCAGTCCTGCGGATCAAGCTTGCCGGAGCGCAACTTTGTGCTCGGTATGCAGGCTTCCGTGGAAAGCATCCTTTCAACTATCTGCTCCTCTGACATTTCAAGCGAGAATATGCAGACGGTCTTTTTTCCTTTGTACGCCGCGTTTTCCGCAATGTTCAAAACAAAGCTCGTTTTACCCATACCGGGGCGCGCGCCGACGATAATGAAATCGCCCTTATGCATACCTACAAGATAATTGTCTAACCCCGAGAAATGCGTCTGTACGCCTATGAATTTCTCCGGATCCTTTGAAAGATCCACGAGGTTGGTATGCACCGTGTATAACAGATCTTTTATATGTTTAAGATCGTTGTTCTGCATGCCGTTTGATACGCCGTAAACGAGCTGCTCCGCGCGTTCTATCGTGGCGTATACGCTTTCCCCGTCGTCAAACGAAAGGTCGTTTATCTCGTCCGCGGCGGCTATAAGCTGGCGGCGCAGGCTTTTTTCCTTGACTATATTTACGTAGTCGTTTAAGTTTGCGGAGGTGGGAGTGGCGTTTATTATGACCATTATGTTGCTTCTGCACGCCGCCTCGTCCATATCGCCGCGTTCCACCATGGCGTTCGTCAGAGTAACGGGGTCTATCTGTCTGCTCTGGTCCATGGCTAAAGAGTGCATGGCGGAGAACATCAGCTTATGCACTTCAAGATAAAAATCGCTTTCGGTCAGTTTGTTTACAACGTCGTTGAATTTTTCGGGATCTATCAGAACGGAGCCTAAAACGGACTGTTCCGCCTGAAGCGAAAACGGCATCTGCTTGTTGAATTCGTTTGCCATTATACTAAGCTTACTCCTTTTCGGTAACGATGAGGTTCAGTATACCGGAAATGTCCTGATAGTATTTGACCGTAAGCTCGTATTTACCGAACGTCTTTATGGGTTCGTTTACCTGTATTTTTCTTTTATCCAGTTCTATTCCGTATTTGCTTTTAAGCTCTTCGGATATTTCTTTTGCGGTAACGGAGCCGTAGAATTTTCCGCCCGTGCCCGCCTGCTGACGTATGACTACGTTGAGCGATGCGACTTTTTCCGCTAACGCCTGCGCTTCCGCACGTTCGACCGCGAGTTTGTGCAGTCTTGATTCTTCTTTGGCTTTAAGCTCGTTCAAAACGGCGTCCGTCGCTTCTTTTGCAAGCTTTCTCGGTATCAGATAATTTTTTGCGTAACCGTCGGAGACTTTAACGAGCTCTCCCTTTTTTCCCTGACCTTTAACGTCTTCTAACAGCAATACTTTCATTTTATATATTTCCTTTCAGTGTAATTATCAAAATCAAGCTTTTACCGACATGTCGATAGCTTTAAGAAGCAGTTTAGTGACGAGCGCGGAATCGAGCTTCGGCAGAGGCGAATCGGATACCTGAACCGTTTTACCCGTCGTGAGCTGCGTTCCGGCGTTGGAGTGGTGACCGCCGCCGCCTAAGCGTTCAAGTATGACCTGTACGTTGATCGAGCCGTCGCTTCTTGCGGATATTGAATAAGTCGGATCGCCGTTGTTGTCCGTTCCCGCGCGGCAAATCGCAAACGACGCGGAAACGCCGTCAAGTTTGAGCACGGTTTCCGCAACTCTCGCGGCGGAAGCGGGGTCGGGAGCGAGCGTGGCGTCGTCTCCGATGCAGATCGCGTATTCATCTTTATACAGCTTCATCGAGCTTTGCAGTTTGAGCTCAAACATAAACGCCTTTTTGTCAAGGCTGAAGAATGACGAAGCTTCGGAAGCGTCAGCGCCTTCACGACGCAGATACTGGGCAGCCGCGTAAGTGCCGGCGCCGCAGTCGCGGCTAAAGCTGTTCGTGTCAAGCTGGATCCCGGCAAGCAGCAGATTCGCCTCGTCCGCGGTCAGCACGCCCGAGGGGAAGAACTGCTCAAGCATCTGAGCCACTATCTCGGACGCGGAAGAAGCGGAAGGCTCTATATACTGCTGTCTTATTTTATCTTCAAACGGATATTCGCTTGAAACTTTTCTGTGGTGGTCTATTATTATAACGGACGATACCTGTTTCGTTATCTTTTCGTCTTCAAATATAACGGGGTTGTTCACGTCCATGATGAAGAGAAGCGTGTTTGATTCAACATCGTCGTAGCTGTCGCGTTCAAAATCAAAGAACAGATCCTTGTAGTCCGGCATTTCTTTGAGCATTGCGTACGGCCGCGCTATGTTCTTGTTGTCACGCACCACGATAGTCGTTTTTTTGCCGAGCGACAGACAGATCTTTGCAATACCCATGCAGGACGCAAGACAGTCAAAGTCCGCGTTTTTGTGACCCATGATATATACGGAGCCGGCTTCTTTGATTATGGGCTTTGCCTGGAGAATAAGTCTTCTCGCGTTGAGTCCGGTCAGCTGCGGATCGTGCTTTGACAGCCCGCCGTAGAACTCGTCCTTTGCGCCGCGGTCGTTTTTAATGACGACCTGGTCGCCGCCGCGCTGGAGCGCAAAGCTCATGGCGGAGGAGGCGAGAGCGCATTTGTCCGCTACCGTGCCTTCAATATCCGCAATACCTATGGAAAGCGTCATAGGCACCGTGCCGCCGCCGAACGTAATTTTCTTTACGTCGGAGAGTATGGGGAAAGCGGCGCGCCTCATTGCGGGCAGCTGATCCGCGTAAAACATCATTATATATTTGCCGTCGCTGTATTCAAGCAGACGGCCGTTTATCGAATCCGCCCAGTTGTTCAACAGCTTTGAAACGGAGGACACAGCCTCCGAATACTGCTCCTGCATGCCGGATAAAATATTGTCCGCCATATCTATTATAATGTAGGCGACTATAAGTCTTTCGTTTTCAAGACGCGTTTTGCACGCTTCCTCGTCCGATACGTTGTACCAGAACGTTACAGCCTGCCTGCCGGCGGCTTTTGTCTGAGCCGCGGCAGCGTTTTTGTTTGACAGCGGGAGCAGATAACCGAATACGCGGTAGCTTTGCTCGCCTATCTTTACAAGAACGCCTCTTTCACTCTGATCCTTTATAATATCGCTCAGCTTGAGACCGCACAGTGAGGTAATGTCCGTATCGCTTGATAAGATATCCGCAAACGCGTTCGTAAACGCTTCGTTGCGCCAGGTGATCCTGCCCTCCGTATCCGTCGTCGCCGCCGGCGTTTTCATCTGCCTGAAAAGGTTCTGATCAGGGCGCAGACCTTTGGGCGGGTCCGCGGGTGAGGACGGTCCGCCGAATTTCAGTATCAGAAACGCGCCGGAAGCGGTTATCACGCAGTAAAGCGCGGTGAACACCGCCGCGACCCAGCTCTGCGGCAGTTTTCCTGTATACGAAACAAGCGTAAACACCGCTATAAACAGTACGGTGCATATCACGCAGTATATGATAACGAGCTTCGATTTTTTACTCATATATGCTTTTATCTCCATATATAAACAATATTCGTATTATATATAATATCAAAAGAATATTAAGTTGTCAAGTCACAATGACAAAAATAAAAGAAAAATATAAAATCCACTTGAAAAAATCACGGCGGTATGATATGATAGTAAAAAATGATAACGGAGCAAACAAAAAAATGCGTATATACGGACTGCAAAAACTTTCTTTGGTGGACTATCCCGGCAAGACCGCGGCGGTGCTTTTTACGGGTGGGTGCAACTTCCGCTGCCCGTTCTGCCATAACTACGAACTTGTTATAAACCCCGGCGACCCGCTTGATCCGAAGGAGGTTTTCGGCTATCTTGAAAAGAGAAAAGGGCTGCTTGACGGCGTCGTCATAACCGGCGGCGAACCGCTTCTGCACGCGGACATATCGGAGACGGTAAAGGAAGTCAAGGCTTTGGGATACCCGGTAAAAATAGATACGAACGGCACGTTCCCCGGAAGACTTGCGGAGCTTATCACGGAGGGAAATATAGACTACGTCGCAATGGATATAAAGAACTGCAAAGAAAAGTATTTTCTCACCGCCGGCACGGATGTGGATCTTGACGCGGTGGAGAAGAGCATAATGCTTTTAAAGAACGGCGGCGTTGATTTTGAGTTCCGCACGACCGTCGTATCGCAGCTGCACGAGAGGGAAGATTTCGTGCGCATAGGACAGTGGATAAAAGGAGAAGAAAAATATTATTTACAGCGCTTCAAGGATTCCGAGAACGTCCCCTACGGAAATCTGAAGGCGCCGGACGACGATGAACTTTTATCTTATCTTGCCGAAGTACAAAAGTTTGTGCCAAACGCCGCAATAAGAGGCTTATAACAATATATAGTTTTGCCCAAAAATTTTTCTACAATATATTGAAAAAAGCTCTTGACAAATTGACATTTATGGTGTATGATATACAAGCTGGATATTATCCGAAAACGGAAAAAATAAACATTATCACAAGGAAAAGGGGACAAAAATGTATCAGGTAGTAAAGCGCGACGGAAAAGTTGTTGATTTCAACATCAAAAAGATTTCCGACGCCATAAAGAAAGCTTTTGAAGCGCAGAACAGACAGTATAATGACGACATAATAGATATGCTGGCACTCAAAGTCACATCTGACTACGAGCCGAAGATCAAAGACGGCAAGGTCGGCGTTGAAGATATACAGGACAGCGTAGAAAAAATACTTATAGACGCCGGTTACGCGGACGTTGCAAAGTGCTATATACTTTACAGAAAGAACCGCGAAAAGATCCGTAATATGAAATCCACGATCCTTGACTATAAGGATATAGTGGACAGCTACGTCAAAAACCTTGACTGGAGAGTCAAAGAAAACTCTACCGTCAAATATTCCGTCGGCGGTCTTATTTTATCTAACTCCGGCGCCATAACCGCAAACTACTGGCTCTCGGAAATATACGACCAGGAAATAGCGGACGCGCACAGAAACGCGGATATACATATTCACGACCTTAGCATGCTCACCGGCTACTGCGCCGGCTGGTCGCTCAAACAGCTCATAAAAGAGGGTCTGGGCGGCATACCCGGAAAGATCACCTCGTCTCCGGCTTCCCACCTCGCAACGCTCTGCAACCAGATGGTCAACTTCTTGGGCATAATGCAGAACGAATGGGCGGGCGCGCAGGCGTTCTCGTCGTTTGACACTTACCTGGCTCCGTTCGTAAAGGTGGACAACCTTTCTTACAGAGACGTCAAAAAGTGCATAGAATCGTTCGTTTTCGGCGTCAACACCCCGTCAAGATGGGGCACGCAGTCTCCGTTCTCGAACATCACGCTTGACTGGACCGTTCCGAACGATCTGGCGGAGCTTCCCGCTATCGTCGGCGGCAAGGAAATGGATTTCAAATACAAGGACTGCAAGGCCGAGATGGATATGGTCAACCGCGCCTTTATCGAAATAATGATAGAGGGCGACGCGAACGGCAGAGGCTTCCAGTACCCGATCCCCACGTATTCCATTACGCGCGATTTTGACTGGTCCGACACGGAAAACAACCGTTTGCTGTTTGAAATGACGTCCAAATACGGCACGCCGTATTTCAGTAACTATATCAACAGCGATATGGAACCGTCAGACATACGCAGCATGTGCTGCCGTCTGAGACTCGATCTGCGCGAACTGCGCAAAAAGACCGGCGGCTTCTTCGGCTCCGGTGAGAGCACCGGTTCCGTCGGCGTCGTAACGCTCAATATGCCGAGGATAGGCTATCTGTCTGCCACGAGAGAAGAATTCTTTGAGCGTCTTGACAAGCTCATGGACATCGCCGCCAGATCGCTTGATACAAAGCGCCGCATCATAACCAAACTGCTTGACGAGGGACTTTATCCTTATACCAAGCGTTATCTCGGCACGTTTGAAAACCACTTCTCAACAATAGGTCTCGTCGGTATGAACGAGGCGTGCCTCAACGCCAAATTCATTGGCCTTGACATGACGCATAAGGAAGCACAGGAATTCACGAAGGACGTACTCAACCACATGAGAGAGCGTCTGTCCGACTACCAGGAGAAATACGGAGATCTGTTCAACCTGGAAGCGACGCCCGCTGAATCCACCGCTTACAGACTTGCAAAGCACGACGTGGCGCGTTATCCCGACATAATAACCGCGTCAGCCGGTAAGGGTGATACGCCTTACTATACCAACAGCTCTCATCTGCCCGTCGGTTACACCGCGGACGTGTTCGAGGCGCTTGACGTTCAGGACGAACTGCAGACGCTTTACACCTCCGGCACGGTGTTCCACGCGTTCCTGGGCGAGCGTCTGCCCGACTGGAGAGCCGCGGCGAATTTAGTCAGAAAGATCGCGGAAAACTACAAGCTCCCGTACTACACTCTGTCCCCGACGTATTCAATATGCAAGAATCACGGTTATATCGTCGGTGAGGTTTACGAATGTCCGCACTGCCACGAGAAGACGGAAGTTTACAGCCGTATCACGGGTTACTACCGTCCCGTTCAGGACTGGAACGTAGGCAAGGCGGAGGAATTCAGAGAAAGAAAAGAGTACGATATAGCAAATTCTCATCTGACGCACGAGCGCCCCGTATTCGAGCAGAGCTGCGCCTGTGAAGAAAAGCCGGAGCAGAAAGCCGAAGGCGGCGACGAGATAATCCTCTTTGCCAGCAAGACCTGCCCGAACTGCAAAGCGGCGGCTATGCTGCTTGACAAAGCCGGCGTTAAGTATACGAAGATATACGCGGAAGACGAGCCGCAGCTCGCCGTACAGTACGGTATCAAACAGGCTCCTACGCTGTTGACCGTAAAAGGCGGAGAAGCGGAAAGATACGTGAATCTGTCTAATATCAGAAAGTATATAGGGGTTTAAAGAAATCTATGCAGGGGAGGGGTCTTACGTGAACCCCCAACGCTCTCAAGTTCGCGTCGGGGAACCCCTATCCCCTCCCGAATCAAGAATTCAGAATTCAAAAATTATGGTGTCGGCAGAGCCGACTGAATTTGGGGGTGCCCACCCCTCTATAACCCCCAAACCCCCTGTTCCCCTCCCGCAAATCAAAGATTTGAGGGGGCGCGGCAATTTGTCCGGATTCTCGGACCTTTCAACGAATCGGGGGCGCACTTAAAACGTGCGCCCTCTTTTTCATAAAGGAGAACAATGCAAAGATCAGAAGCGCTTAAAAACTATTACGAAACTCACGAGGAGAATTCCCGCCTGCGCTCCCGCCACGGAAGCGTTGAATTTCTGACTACGGTAAAATACGTAGAGAAATATCTTAAGCCGGGGATGAAGATACTTGAGATAGGCGCGGGCACCGGTATTTATTCACACTATTTTGCGCAGAACGGTTACAGCGTTGACGCGGTGGAGATAATGGAATATAATATCGAAGTGTTCAAAGCAAATACAACTCCGGGCGAGAAAGTGACCATAACGCAGGGCGACGCAATAGACTTAAAAGGCTTTGACGACGGAGCGTACGATATAACCTTACTGTTAGGCCCGATGTATCATCTTTATACAAAAGAGGATAAGCTCGCGGCGCTGAGAGAAGCGATAAGGGTGACAAGACCCGGCGGCGTAGTGTTCGCGGCTTACTACAACAACGATATGACCGCGTACGGCTTCCTGTTCGGGCGCGAGGGAATAAAGGACACAAGTTTACACGAACTGATAGATTTTGATACGTTTTCGCTGTCGTCAACGCCGAAAGAGGTATTTTCGCTTTACAGAAAAGAGGACGTGGACGATTTGATGAAGGATTTTAAAGTCACGCGTCTGCACTACGTCGGCGTCGATATGCTCACAAGGTTTATCAAGGCCGCAGTTGACGAAATGGACGGCAAAACGTTTGATATATATTTGAAATATCATTTTTCGATATGCGAACGCCCGGATATGGCGGGAGCTACGTTTCATATGCTTGATGTTTTCAGAAAGGATTAAAGAATATGTATGATATTATCGTGATAGGCGGCGGACCGGCGGGACTTACCGCGGCGATATACGCAAGACGTGCCGGAAAAAGCGTTTTGATATTTGAAAAAGACGGTTTCGGCGGTCAGATGACACATTCGCCGAAAATAGAAAATTATCCCGGGTATAATGAAATATCCGGTTTAGAGTTATCGGACAAGATGTTCGAGCACGCGCTCGCTCTCGGCGCGGAGATCGAAATAGACGAGGTAGTATCCGTCTCCGGCGGCGACGTGAAAAAAGTAAGTACCGCCTCAAACGAGTTTGAAGCAAGAGCCGTTATCATAGCCGCGGGCGTAAAGCACAGAACGCTCGGCGTACCAGGTGAAGAAGAGTTCATCGGCAACGGTATATCTTTCTGCGCGGTATGCGACGGTGCGTTTTACGCGGACAAGCACGTTGCAGTCATAGGCGGCGGCAATTCCGCCATGCAGGAGGCGATAATGCTCTCCGAACGCTGCTGTCACGTAACTATTTTGCAGGATATGCCGTATCTTACCGGAGAAAAAACGCTTGCCGACATAATAAACGAAAAAAACAATATAGACGTTATGTATAATTGCCGTGTGATCTCGTTCAACGGCGACGGCACCTTCAAAGGCGTTGCGGTTTCCGTGGACGGCGCGGACAGGTTTATCGACTGTGACGGATGCTTTATCGCCATCGGTCTTATACCGAACAACGACGCCGTATCCGGCATAGTTGATTTAAACAAATACGGTTATATAGTATCCGACGAGACGTGCACTACAAAGGAAAGCGGCATATACGCCGCGGGAGACTGCCGTACGAAGAATATAAGGCAGATAACAACGGCAACGGCTGACGGCGCAACGGCCGCGCTTGCCGCGTGCAGGTATATAGACGGCAGATAACGGAGCGTTTTTATGAAGAAGCTGATAAAGAAATACGCCGGATCTTATACGGACAGAGTTATAGCTCTGACCGTGTTTTCCGTCGCCGTAAATCTGCTTACAGCTTCCGTCAAGCTCATTATAGGTATTGATCTTTCGTCGTTTTGGTATATAGTAAACGCCGTGTATTATCTTACTCTCGTCGCGGCGCGCATAGCTTCCATTTATAATTATCAGAAAGTAAGAAACGCAGAGACCGCGGAAAAGAAAATAAAGATAGAATCCTCGTTTTACAGAAGGAGCGGTATCTTTATATTCCTGATAGCCGCGGTCTATTTTATGCTCTGCGTTTATATGTTCACACAACAGTACGCGGTCGTATCGGAAGGCTACGGCGGCGTTATAATGGTCGTAGGCATCGTGGTATATAAGCTCATATTCTCGGTCTACGGACTTTACGTTACAAGAAAACTGCACGACAGGATAACGGAGACGATAAAGACGATAAGCTTTACGGACGCAGGTATCTCGCTTATAATCGCCATACTGACTATACTCAACTTCGTTGACGAGAACATCGCGGTGAAAACGAGCGCCGCTCTCGGCATGCTGATAAGCGCGTCGTTTATGGTGACGGGCATGGTTATGACGGTAACGAGAACGAGAAAATACCACAAAAGCCAGCAAAAGGAGCCTTGATTTGAGAGATGATCTTATAAAAGCGAAGGAGCTTTTGAGCAGAGGTCACGCCTGCGCCGCCTGCAAAAACGATACGGTTTACACCGCCGACGGGCGCGGTATAGCCCCGCTTATGAGCATTATTGAAAAAGCCGGCAGCCTTGGCGGATTCACGGTCTGCGACAAGGTCATTGGCTCCGCCGCCGCGTATCTTATGATAGAGGCGGGCGTAAGCGAAGCGTACGCGAAGACCGCGAGCAAAAGAGCGGTAAAACTGTTTGCGTCGCACAACGTCGTGTTTTCTTATTCGGAGCTGACGGACTTTATAAAAAACAGAGCCGGAGACGGTCTGTGCCCGATGGAGAAGACCGCGCTGCAAATGACGGCAGCGGACGGCGCGTACGGAATATTCAAAGCAAAATTAAAAGAACTGAAAAATGAAAATAATAGCGGAAATTAAAACGGATATGCCGGAAAAATTCGGACTGCCGCGTCAAAGCGGACTGATACCGGGTCTTTCCGGCAGAATAGTTTTCAAAGACGAATACAAAAACAAAGACGCCCTGCGCGGGCTGGACGGCTTTTCTCATATCTGGGTGATATGGCGCTTTGACGGT
>JAEEGJ010021750.1_pt1 | contig 13743 bp, 4 predicted proteins | sample 8958761 | NCBI WGS metagenome assembly JAEEGJ01 (sample SAMN16246546, study PRJNA631951) | gut metagenome | biome: gut microbiome; feature: rumen; material: RS-attached | host: Bos | place: Iran: Karaj | collected 2018-10 | reverse complement strand
CTAAAGGCTGTGAATATAAGGTTTATTTTAAACTGTTCGATGCCTCTAACAGTCAGGTTTACCAAAAGACCATCTATGTCATAGAGGATAATTATAAAATAGACAATTAATTAGTTTGGGTAATATCTCTTAATTCATAAATTCGACTGTCAGCTCTTCCTCAAACAGGTTTTCACCCATTGTGGTCTGCGGTATATTGTCGTTTTCTCCATTGGTCTCGCTTATTTATACCACAGAGGTACGACTTTTTCTTGAAATATGTAAGTAATTTTTTGATTATAAACAATTTAATTTATAGAACACCCCTTTATTAATTAACAATCAACAACAATGAAAAAAATGATGATGATGCTGGTCATGGCAACTGTTGCCCTGACAGCAAGTGCACAGAACGAAGTTGGTCAACTGACCTTACAACCCAAAATCGGTTTGAACCTTGCAAACCTTACCAATGTGGAAGTAATATCCAATAGCTTCACTAAGGAAACCGAGAGTGGTAACTTGAAGGGAGATTTTGCTATTGGTGTTGAGGCCGAATATGGCGTAGCCAAGAAATTCTCTGTTGCTGCCGGTATTCTCTATTCACGTCAGGGTACTGATTTTGGTACATTAAAGCTTTATGGTGCTCCTGACGGCTCAGCAAGCGAAGGTTGGGACAAGAACCAGTACAACCTCGATTATCTGAATATCCCCATCGTAGCAAATTTCTACTTTGCTAAGGGGTGGGCTATCAAGGCCGGTATCCAGCCTGGTTTCCTGCTAAGTGCCAAGCATAAGGTTGACGGTATTGGTGCAACTAAGAGCGAAGACATTGACTACAAGGATGCCAGCAAGACTTTCGACCTGTCTATTCCCCTCGGTCTCTCTTACGAGTATGAGAAGGCCGTTTTCGACCTTCGTTACAATCTCGGTCTGACCAAGGTTAATAAGAACGGTGACGACAGCAACAAGAATAGCGTCATCCAGTTCACAGTCGGCTACAAGTTCGCACTCTAAAAAAAGCGCCCGGGGCGCTATACTGTAATCCCCCTTATGCCGTCGAGGGTTCGACTCCCTCGGCGGCTACAATCATTTAAAAAGATAGGAATATGAAAAGTACGAAAAACTATCTAAGTTGTGCGCTTTTACGTTTGTCCGTATTGGTTTGCCTGTTGGTAGGCTGGTGGGGCGACGCCAAGGCCTGTAAGTTGGAAGACACTTACCGTTATACGGTGGTTCTTGAGGGTTCAGACAAGGTACGCATCAAGATGCCTCTTTACGACAAGGAGGACAACGATTGCTGGGTCCAGTACGGATATCTTACTATCCAAATAGAGGGAGAGCCAACAAAAGAAACTATTGTCACTTATTGGTCGGAGGAAGACATCTCCCGTAGTGACTATTTCCCCCAATGCACTATCAAGAAGAGTGTTGACGGAGAAATGACGATGTACCGCGATCGAGGCTATTCCACTGCACGAGTTACTAACACCTCCACGGGTATTATCTGCCCCTGCGTGAGTGGTGGTGACTACGCCATTGTCAACCTGCTGTGGACTGTACCAGACAAGTATCGTGGCAAGAAGGTAACCTTCCATTGGTATATCCATCACAATGGCAACAATACCGAGTACGATAAAGAGATTACGGGTATTGCCGATGTGACCTTCCCCATTCCGAGTGCTCCCGCAGAAGTGAAGCCCATACTGATGGACCCCATCATTTCGTACGATGCCTCCCATGCCAATCAGATTATGGTTCCCTACATGATGGCTGCCAGTAATGTGGAGAAAATCAGGGCCATATATGTTGATGGGCAAGGAATCGCATTCCCCATCGAACTGGACAAGAATAAGACGTCGGGCTTTGTATATTTACCGGCAGAAGCATATATCGATCAATTCTTTATTCAAGCTACCTATAAAGATAGTGAAGGCGTTAAAAAGACCGTTCGCTCGGAAACGATAAGTCTTCCTGTGCTGCACAACCCCAAGCGACTGGCGACGACACTTCAGAATGACGGAAAGGTAACGCTGACGTGGAGCGTGGACAGAACGAACTGGAACGACGTACAGCCTACAGACAACTGGGAGATTCAGCGCAACGTCAGCGGCGACCCCAGCAACAACCAGTGGGTGACCATCGGTCAGGAAGCTTTCAACGAGAAATTCGCGGACTACACCTATACGGACGAGGCCCTGCTGTCACAATATGCTGAGCAGGTCGTTTACTACCGTGTGCGCCGTACCATTACCGCTTTGTGGAATTGGGCAGACAACAGTGGATATGCACAGACCGTTTTGGCTACCCAACTGATGCTTCCTGCTGTGACAAGCGGAACGGTTCAAAGGACTGGTGAGTGGAACGATGATAATCATGAGGTGGCTTTGAATTTTCAGATAGGACCTAGAGAATTACGTACTGCCCAGGATTGGGTAGACCTCGCCAATCTTGTGAATGAGAGTGTAGAGGGTACGGCATTCAATGTCATCATGATGAACGACATTGAGTTAAGTGAGAACCAATCTGTCATGATCGGCAAAAGTAACGCTTTTAATGGCGTCTTCGATGGCAATGGTCATACGCTGACTTTCAATCTCTCATCCACCGATGTTCCCTATGCTGCTCCCTTCCGGTATGTGGGCAACGCCAACATACGCAACCTGCATGTAAAAGGCTCTATCACCACATCAGTACGATATGCTTCCGGTCTGGTAGGTTATATGGCTTATAACACATCGCCAGTCATAGAAAACTGTATCTCTTCCATCAACCTTAAAAGTACGGTAAACGGCAGGGCCACTATGGGTGGTCTTTTGGGTGTTGATGAGACCAGAATGTCTGTCATTCTTAGAAACTGTCTGTTTGACGGAAGTTTCGAGGGTGAGAATTGTTATGGTAACGCCGGTCTGGTAGCATATACTCCAGGAACAGTCAGTCAAAGGCTATCAATTCAGAACTGCCTTTTTGCTCCGTCGAGACTGAATACGAAGACGGATGATTGCTCGACGTTTGCCGATGGTGTTTGCAATATTAGCAATAGCGCTTATACGGTCGCCTACGGAAGTGTTCCGTACGAGAGTTTAGCGATTGACGCGAAAGGCATGTCTGCCGCCGACTTGCAGACCTATCTGGGTGACGGATGGACGGTATCGGATGATAAAGTGATACCTGTTCAATCATCTTATGCCACGATATGGGACAAATCTGCCAAGGCGGTGCTTACCATTGAGAAGCTGGTTCGCAATGAGCTGCGCTATACTGAGCGTCGCGAACTCACGGAAGAGGAGCGAATCAAAGGAAATATGACCGTTAAACTGGCAACGCCATGCGTGGACTATCGTTTCTACATGGTGGTGGAAAAGGGCAATTCTAAGTTGCCGTTAACTACCACTGAGCGCATACAACTCAAGCCGACTGATGCGGGCGAGTATAGTTTTGACAACAACGTAAAACTGACCAACGCCAAAGCAGAGACAGAGCAGAACTATGTTAGTCTGTCGTGGGAGACTGAGCGCGGTCAAGCCGACTACTACCGCATCCTGCGTAGCGACCAGATGACGCCCGATATTGTGGATACGCTGAAAAACAATCTCTTGGAGCCCCTCTATATGGACCGCACGGTGCGCCCCCAGCACACTTATATCTACACCATAGAGGGCATCACCCAATGTGAAGGCGAGAACGTCAGCAGGGTGACGGTCAAAGGCAACTGTAAGCCTACGGGTATGGTGCGTGGTTACGTGCGCCTGCCCAACGGTACCGGTCTGCCTGGCTGTACTGTGACAGCCACTCCCAACAACATCCCTGGCGCTGAGGCAAAGTCGACCGTGACTGACGAGACGGGATTCTTTGAAATTGGTGACCTCATCTATACTAAGTATGGTATCTATACCCTCGATGTGAGCACCCCGAACAATGATGGTTCGTTTACTTCGCAGCGGATAGTCTTCGACGATGAGGTGAACCTGCAGACGAACATCAACTTTACGCAGGACAGCTACTACCAATTCTCAGGTTTCGTGCTTTATGAAGGCACCAGCATCCCAGTAACTGGCGTAGAGTTCCTGCGCGATGGCAGGGTGATGAAAAACGCCTTGGGTAAGACTATCACTACCGATAGCCAGGGTGCCTTCACGCTGAGTATTCCGCAGGGCAGTCATCAGATTCAGGTGGTGAAGAAAGGACACACTTTCAAAAACGACGGCTACTTCACCACACCTGACGGTCAGCCAGACTCTACATGGCACAACTGGACGAAGAATGTGAGCGACATCTATCTGTGGGACCAGACGAAGGTTAACCTGATGGGACGTATCGCTGGCGGTAAGGATCAGGGCAGTTTGAAACTGGGTGAGTCGCTGTCAAAGAACAATCTGGGCGACGACCTTACAATCGTGCTCCAACTTGAGGGCGACAACACATCGTGGCTGGTTCGCGACCAGAAGGATCCCACAGTGACGGAGCGTCACGAGGTGTTTACTCACGGAAAGACCGACACCACACGTGTCGATGCCTATCGCCACCGCATCGTTATTCATCCCGACAAGATGACGGGTGAATACCTGATGCCAGTCTGCCCCGCAAAGTACAAGGTGACGGAAATCTATGCCAAGGGCTATTCAACGCTGTTCCAGAACGGAATGGTCAGCGAAGTCATAGACCTGAACAGCTGCAATGATGGCGACTCGGTCACTTATTCGCGCATCTATCACTCAATGCCCACTCTTGACGTATGGCAGTTCAACGGTTCTGACGAGCGCTACTACGGCATCAAGAAATACACTTCGCGTGATAATGCCGGCAACAGCGAGATTGTAAAACTGTGGAGCAACAACAGTTACACCTTGGGACACCCCGTGTTTATGGCAGGTTCAACGGTGCCTATGATGCTGTCGGCTCGTGAGGAATACTACTACAACAACGACAAGAACGGAAATCTGGATATTGTACAACTGGATGGCGGCAAGGTGATTATCAACAATGGACTCATTGCCAACAACCATTCTGACTCGGTGGCACTGGACAAGGACGGACAGGGGTCTTATGTGTTCACACCCCAGAACACCACCTTCACGCAGGTGGACGACGTGGCACTGCGCACCATGAACATCACGCTGCTCTACGACGGCGTCTATTACGACATCCAGCCGATACGAGGCTATGTGATGGCATCAATGCCCAAGTTGCAGGGGCGTCGTGTTGTTGCCGGACGTAACACCCATCTTGTGGATGTCCTGCGCGACCCGCCAGGAAGCGGCAGTTCGGCATACATCGAGAAAGGCACGAAGTTCAATTACAGTTATACAGCCGACTACAAAGTGGAAGCTGGTATTGGTTTTGAAATAGGCGTCGGTGCCGGTAACAACTACTATACGGGTGTCGTGGGAGGTACCACAGAGGCTGGCGACATTGGTTCTGTGAAGAACTACGCCGCTCTGGGATATGACCTAAAGACTGGCTATTATCAAGACTGGAGCTATAATTACACGATTGAGACTAACGAGAAGATAACGACCAGCAGCAGTAGCAAGGAGATTGGTGCCAATGCCGATGTCTATATAGGCATCACAGACAACGTGATTTTAGAGGACGGCATTGCTGTGCGTGTAGTGAACAGTAAAGGCATGGAGCGACTGAAACCGGGCATGGGTGGTACGGTGACTGTCGACGGTCACGACTACAGGGTGACGGGTACTGCCAAGATTCTGGCTCGTGGCTATGATGCAGAGCAGGAAGACTCTGTCTATCTTGTTCGCGACGAGGTGCTGCAGCTGAAGAACAAGGTAACCTCCACCTTTGCCCATTCACAACACTACCTGACAGATGAGCTTATTCCCAGTCTTGTGCGCGTACGCAACAGTCTGTTGCTGGATTACACCACCTCTGCCAGTGAAGCACAGGCTATGGCTGACAATCTGCAGACTCCTGTCTATGTGAGCAAAGTGGCTACCACCGATACTCATTTTGGTGGAGAATATACCCAATATCTGCCCCAGAATACGACAATCCAGTGGAGCGACTCGATTAAGGCCCTGAACAACGAGATTCGTGTATGGGTCGGCATGATTGGTGCCAACGAGAAAGCCAAACTGGAAGCAGCGGAAAAAGTAAACGTCTATGACTTCGACGGTTCTACCAGTGTGAGCTACAGTGAATCGTTCAACACCTCAAGTGGACTGCACCGCTATATCATACTCCCTGCAAGTGCCGGCATTAGCGGCGGCGGAATCTCAGGAGGTACTAATAATGGCGGAAATACGTCCACGATGGACCTGGGTGATGGTGACCCTGAATTTGATTACACTATTGGCGGTATCGCACTGAAATATAAGATAAAGCCCATTGCCAATTTCAACTTCAACTATAAGAACGGTGTCGACAGCACCTTCACGAAGAAGATTGGATTTACGCTGGCTTGCAGTCGCAATTCAAACCTTACCGTAGGCGTCTATCGTGATAATGGAATCAGCGGCGACAGTCTGAAGGCACTTATTGAACTGGGCCAGGCGGGTCTCTATTATCAACATGTAGAAGAGAACCTGAAGTTGATTTACAACGGACGTCCGGGCAGCAGCAATACGACGAGCTATCTTGAAAACCTGAGTAGCACACCACGTGCACGCAACTTCGTCTATCGCACCTTGGCAGGTGCCACAGCTTCGCCTTGGGAAGATGAGCGTCGCACCATCTATTATACCCCAGGTACGATACTCGACCAGAAGACGCAGGAGATTGACCAGTTGCGCATCTGGGCCAAGGAGGCCTCAGTGGCCAATGTGCCCTATGGTGATCCTGCACGCTTCACCATTTATATGGCTAACGAGAGTGAAATGCCCGCACGTGCCACCAAGTCTTTGAAATACTTCCTGCAAGACTCTATGAACCCCGACGGAGCCAAGGTGCTCATCGATGGCGCTCCCCTGACGGGGTCTGGCACCAACCTGTATCTGGAACCAGGCACCATCGTGGAGAAACAGGTAGAGGTGTTTGCTGGAGCAGGTTACGACTACGAGAACCTGGGCATCTCCATCTACGACGATAACGACCCCAAGCGCCTCAAGACGGTGACACTCTCGGCACACTTCGTACCGTCTGCCGGTCCCGTGAATATCTCCAAGCCTGGCGATAAGTGGATTGTCAATACTGAGTCGGCATACGACGAGGAACGTCAGGCCTATTACCTGCCTGTGCATATCGATGGCTTCGACGTCAACTTCCGCAACTTCGACCACATCGAACTGCAATACAAGCTATCGACGCAAAGCGACAAGGACTGGGTGAACGTTTGTTCGTACTATCGCAACGACGCGGAGGGCGAGGCACTGATGACTCAGGCCTCTGGTGCGCGTGAACTGATGAAGAATGAAGGATTCATCGATGCTGCCTTCTATGGCGAGAAAGACCCCGTGGAGCAATACTACGACCTGCGTGCTGTGACCTACTGCAGAAATGGCAGCGGCTACCTGACGCGCTCGTCAAACGTTCTGTCGGGTATCAAGGACACTCGTCTGCCTGAGGTATTCGGAACACCAGAACCTACCAACGGTATCTTAGGCATCGGCGACGACATCCTCATCAAGTTCTCGGAACCCATTGCCAGCAACTATCTGAGCAAGGTCAACAATTTCGAAGTATTGGGTACACTGCTGAGCAACGATATCTCGACGGCAACATCGCTGAGTTTCGACGGCCATTCAACGGCAAGTACTCAGGGTGAACGCAACCTGAAGGGCAAGAGTTTCACCGTGGATATCATGCTGAACCCTGCCAGTGACGACCAGCGAGAGATGACCGTGTTCTCGCATGGTGGCGACGAGAAGGGTGTACGCTTCGGAGTGACTGCCGACCGCAAGCTCTCGGCTACCATCAATGGCGAGACGCTGGAGTCCGACACCATTGTGTCCTTCAACAATTCGCTGCACCAGGTGGCTTACGTGCTCGACCAAAGCGGCGAGACGACTACCGTGAAATTCTACGACGGCAACAGGGCTATCGGTGTGAAACAATTGGAAGAGCGCTATGAAGGAGCTTCTTCGGAAATCCTCTTAGGTGCTGATTTTGACCTCACCCGCGAATTATCGTATAAGGGTGAGATGCTGGAGTTCCGCCTGTGGAACCGAGCCATGTCTGGTGGTGATCTGGCTGACTACGCCAAGAAGAAACTGACAGGCTACGAGACGGGCTTGCTCGACTACTATCCATTGAACGAAGGCGACGGCGACTGGGCTTATGACAAGGCTGCAGGTAGCATGGATCTCACGTTGACAGGAACCAGTTGGAAACGACCTGCCGGCATCTCGATAGCGTTCAAGGGCGACAAGGGCCTGCGCCTGAAAAGCGATAAGTTCATGCGTACGAAGAACCACGACTACACGCTGACTTTCTGGTTCCGCACCAACGACGAGAACGCTACCCTATTCTCTAATGGCGAGGCCAAGCGCGATCAGGAGAACCAGATTAACATTGGTGTGAAGAACCGTAAACTCTACGTCCGTTCACAGGGCTTTGAGGTGCAAACCTCTGCTTATGTATCGGAAGGCACCTGGCACCACTTCGCCATGACTGTTTCACGTTCGCAGAACATCAGCAATGTCTATGTGGACAAGAAGCTGGTTGAGTCGTTCCCTGCTGACAGTCTGGCAGGTATCATGGGTAACCATATTGCACTGGGTGCTACCTATATTGACAAGAACACCCCGACGAACGTGATGAACGGACACATCGACGAGGTGGGTATGTTCGAGAGTGTACTGCCGCTGAACCTCATCAAAGAGTATTCGAACCACACACCGCTGGGCACCATGAGTGCCATGATGGCTTATCTGGACTTCGGACGCTCGGTGAAGCTGGACAACAATATGCAGTATCTGGAGCCTACAGGAATCAGTCTGAAACGATATAGCACCAATCAGGGTGAGATTACTGAGCGACGCGATACGCTGGTGGCTGATGCTGACGTTCAAGCAATGGCAGCTCGTGACTTCTATGCGCCGATGACGAGCAACGCACAGTTGGATAACTTGCGTTATAGCTATGTGGCAAAGGACAACGAGTTGTATATGAACATCAAGGAGCCTGACTACATGGTGGAGAAGACCAATATCTACGTCACTGTGAAGGAAGTGGCCGACCTGCAGGGTAACCCGATGGCATCGCCCGTCACGATGAACCTCTACGTCTCTCGCAACCCACTGCGCTGGGATGTAAAACGCATCGACGAAGATGTCAACTACGGTGAGGGAGTGAGCTTCGAGGCAACGGTCAAGAACCTGAGCGGCGTGAAACAGAATTTCAAGGTGGAAGACCTGCCGCTATGGATTAACGCTTCACAGACAGAGGGCGTGCTTGACGCACTGGATGAGCAGAAGATAACGTTCACCGTCAGCGACTTTATTAATATAGGTACGTATAACGAGCAGGTAGCACTGGTCGGCGACAACAAGATGTCGGAGCCGCTACCTATCACGCTGCGTGTGCGTGGCGACGAACCGAATTGGGCTGTCGGCGACAGTCTGATACAGATGAACGAGACCATGATGATGGTGGCCCGCGTCAAGATTGACGGTATGGTGGCAAGCTCTAAGGAGGATATTCTGGCTGCATTCGACGAGAATCATCGAGTACTGGGTGTGGCTCATATCGAGATCAATGACAATGCCAACGCCAACGAAGCACTGGCCTATCTAACCATCTATGGCTATCTGAAAGACGATGCCTCAAGACCTAAGTTGAGCTTCCGCTTCTTTGATGCCTCTTCTGGCAATGTCTACAGTGTGAAGCCTGCCGACGGTCAGGTCTATACCTTCAAGCAGGATGCCGTCATCGGCACGGATGTCAACCCTGTTATCCTGCAGAACAGCTACGACTTTGTACAGACCATCAAACTGAAGGAGGGCTGGAACTGGGTAAGCTTCAATCTGGTTCCGAAAGAAGGTACGACACTGGGACAGTTCATGAATAGCATGTCTAAGTGGGAAATCGGCGATAAGATTGTATTGATCGACGGAAAAAGGACACAAACCTTTACCTGTCGTTCGGACTCACTTGCAGACAGTCGTCAGAAGTGGGAAAAAGAGAATAAGCTTATTACCATTGACCCATCGAAGATGTACAGCATCTTTTCAAAGAGCGACAAGACCATCTATCTGGAAGGTGAATTCGCACGCCGTTATATCACCGTTCATAAGAATTGGAACCGCTTAGGTTACAATTCTACTATTAACCTGCCTATCGCACAAGCACTGGCCGACTACCTGGGACATGCTCAGGTGGGTGATGTAGTGAAGTCACAAGACGGATTTGCCATTGTCAGCCAATCGGCTACCGGACTGGTATGGAAGGGCTCGCTGCAGTATATGGAGGCTGGTAAGGGCTACATGCTGAAACGACAGGCTGATGACGAGGTGAAGTTCTTGTATCCTATTTACTTCAACGACTCACGCTATAGCAGTACCAGCGAGAGTCGTGCACCGAAGCACTCAGCCGTCAACACGGCTACGACGATGAATATCGTGGCTGCCGTGGAGGGCGTAGAGACTGAGACTGGCGACAAGTTGGTCGTTTACCGTGGTGCTGAGCGCATGGCTGAAGCTGTTGCCGACAATGAGCAGCACTACTACCTGAACATTGGTAGCGACGACAACACAGACCAGACGCTGACCTTCGTGCTGGAGCGAAATGGTGAGACGATGGCTATAACGGGCAGCCGCATCAGCTATGCTGCTAACAAGGTGCTTGGCACGCCTGAGAAGCCTACCGCCATCAACTTCATGTCACTCGCCGAGATGCCACACGACGGCAAGTGGTACACCTTGGGTGGTGTGCTGATTGGCAAGAAGCCGACACGTAGCGGACTGTACATCTACAACGGAAAAGTAAAGACCATTAAGTGAATAGTGCAAAAATGAAGAATATGAAAAAGAGTATATTGGCACTGGCAACCCTCGCCTTCATGGCGTGGGGCTGCTCCTCGGACAATGATGACACACGGCCTACGGGAATCCCTGAGGGCAGCGATGCCCGTCCTACATGGACAGGACCTGACTACGACCTCTACGAACAGACCATGATAGTAGACGTATCTTTGCAAGACGCATTGGTACAGTATGCCTCGGAGCAAGACCTGCTCTGTGCCACTATCAATGACGAGGTGCGTGGCGTAGCAACCCCACAGCAGGTGGAAGACCAGTGGTTGTTTCCTTTGATAGTAGGTAGCAACGAGACAGGTGCGATGGTGAGACTGTCGTACTATTGCGACAAGTTGCACCGCATCTTTACCATCAACTGGACCCGCTTTGACGCCTCTATTCCTCCCTCGGGAAAAGGGGGCTTGTATCAACCGGAATTCGTAAATTAAAGCATAGTGAGTATGAGAAAGAGTTTATGCCTATTGACTACCATGATGGCCGCAGGCCTGATGGTGACCACATCGTGTAAGTCTGATTCAGACGACTACGTCAAGAAGCCCTATACGGTGAGTGACGGTGAGCGCTTAGAATATGCGCAGAAGACGCTGAACACGATCATTGACAGAACGCAGGACTGGGTGCTGACCGCTAATTATAGCGTCAAAGTGAATGTGGATGCTGACCTCGAAGGCATCCAAGAGATAGCTGTTCTCGATGGCAACCCCTTCGTGAGGAGTACCAGCATCCTGGCAAAGACGACTGCCCATCAGAATGAGACAAAAGAGCTGGCATTCAAGGCACCCTTGGCTGACAGTCTGTGCTATGCCGCCTGTATCACCAGCGACCGGCAGTATATCGCACGGCCCTTCCTGCCCGGGAAGGATGCTGTCGTGTCGTTCCAGACACCAGCAGTGCGTAAGGCCTTATCCATGATGGCTACCCGTGGTCTGGCTGATAACGCCATAGAGGCGGATAATGAAGACTGTTGGGACCTCAAGAATGGCGTAACGAATCTGGAAGACCTGCTGGAAGAGGCTAATCGCTTTATTCCTGCCAAGCAGAACAACCGTGCGCAGGTGGAGGCTCTCGGCAGCTACTCGATTATCACTGACAGCGAGAACGACATCGTGCTGAACTGCATCTATTCACGTCCCGGAGTGAACGATGTGAAGATAGGCTGTCGCATTGATCCTTCACAGTCGGGCACTGGTATCCAGACCTACGTACTGAAGGACGGCATCTTCAACGGAAAAAATTTTCGTTATGAGACTCCTCTCCACCTATTGTGGGGTGCATCAATTCCTTGGAACTATGAGCCGGAGAAGTATGAGTTCAAGGTACCAGCAAATTCGAAGATAGACTTCTTCGTGGTACATGGCGAGGAAGACCTGAGCGACGACATGAACCATGCCACCTGCTTCTCAGTGAACGACAACAGCTATCTGGCTTTCGATACTGGCGACAAATGGGATTATCACGACCGCATATTCCTGATTACAGGTGGTGGCAAGCCTGCCCCCAAAGCAGATGTTGAACCCATAGCCCCTACCCCACAAATTTGGACCTACGTATGGGAGGACAAGGACTTTGGCGACTACGACATGAACGACTGCGTGATAGAGGTGGAAGAGCATGCTGACGATGCCAGCCAGATAAAGGTGACTTTGGTTGCGTTAGGTGGTGCCCGCCGCCTGTGGTTAGGCTTCGACTCAAAGAATGCTGAGTCGTATATGGACCACAAGCCCGTCATCAATAAAGAGCTGCATGAGGTGTTAGGCGTGCGCGTCGGCACACTGGTCAACACAGGACGCACTAAGGCCAATCCCGTTGTCGTCTATGATGGTCCTAAGCCCGAAGGCTTTGACTTCCAGACCTGTTCATTCGTGCTGGGTGCCATGTTCCAGGACGACCAGAAAGGCGTCTATGTGAGTGACTATTACCACATCCATATCGCTACAGCAGGCCAAGACCCTCACGGCATTGTCATACCAGGCAAGTGGCAGTGGCCTACGGAACAGACCTGTATCAAGGATGCCTATCCCGAGTTCAACACATGGGCGAGTGACCGCACGAAATGTCAGGACTGGTATAAACATCCTGTTCCACAAAAGGTGGTGACACGATGATGAAAACTGCCGTGCGAGTGAATCGCCAATAGTGAAACAGATACATAGACAATTCATTCCCGAAAAAGAAGCCCCTTAACTCATACTTACGAGAATTAACTATTATATGTTTGGTGACGAGTGACGGATGACACTTAAATTTATAAAACTTCACGCGTACCGCGAGAACTTAATAATACACACGTGCGTGTGCGCGGTACGCGTGGGATTTTGCAAAACCATCTGTCATCCGTCACTTCGTCACTCATTGTTCATACTCTTTCTGTTACTAATGCGCAAAGATACAAAATTTTTAAGCGAAATGCAAGTCTTTCCTACATTATTTCATTCAGAGCGTTACAGCAACGTCATCTTGCCCCCGTTCCGACGTCATCTACGGGTGCTTCCGACGTCATCTACGACTCGTTCCGATGATACTTTACTCCCCTAAAGTATCATCGGAACGACCGCAAAACGCCATCGGAACGGGTGCAAGGAACGTCAGGAACGACCTAAAAGTGACTACCCTTCGGTGTATATAAGGATTGGTACGTGAAACTACGAATCAATATTTAAGTTTTTTTTCCCATACTATGAAACAGGTGACAGGTTACTGTTCCTCTTCACGCATCCAGGCGCTGACACTCTTGTCCATGCGTCGCTTGAAGGCGGTGCTAAAGGTGCTGTAACGGTGGTAGCCGCTCTCTTGCGCCAGCTGCTGGGCGACAATGGGCATTTTGTTCTCCACA
>JAEEGJ010021745.1_pt1 | contig 13745 bp, 8 predicted proteins | sample 8958761 | NCBI WGS metagenome assembly JAEEGJ01 (sample SAMN16246546, study PRJNA631951) | gut metagenome | biome: gut microbiome; feature: rumen; material: RS-attached | host: Bos | place: Iran: Karaj | collected 2018-10 | reverse complement strand
GAATATGAGAATGTGGCCTATATCCCGATCGCTCATCCTTCGGATTCGACCATCGTCTTGGCCCGTGAGATCGAGAAGCTGCCGTGTGTCGAGAGCACTGCAACGGCCTATTCGCTCTTCTTGCAGTGGCAGAGCGGCAACAACATCATGCTGCCCGAAGATACGCGAGAGTTATTCAACTATGCGTGCATGTATTTTTCCCAGCCGAGCATTGTCGAAACGATGGGGCTGACGATTGTGCAGGGCAGGAATATGTCACCACTAGAAGATAAAAGGTTTTTGCCCGAAGTTATCGTCAATGAGAAGTTCTCCAAGATGCTCAAGGAGTTTACGGGATGGGACAACGTCGTAGGACAATCGGTCGTGAGCACAGAGATTGGCCGCGAGTATCCGCTCACCATCGTTGGCGTTGTGAAGGACTTTACGATTGGCACCCTTGTGAACCTTGACCAGCGTCCCACTATGTTCATCAATGGCACTCTCTTTGCCAATTACGTCCTGCTGAAGTTCAACGACCTGACGCCCGACAACATCACGGCAGTACAGCAGCTTTGCGACCGCCTCTATCCCGATGCCGAATTCCAGGTGAAGCGTTATGGCGACGAACTTGCCGACAGTTATCACGAGACGCAGCACACACGCGACCTCATCCTCATCGGATGCTTGGCTGCCTTGCTCATCACGCTCATCGGTCTGATTGGATACATTCGCGACGAAGTACAACGCCGCACCCGCGAACTTGCCATCCGCAAGGTGATGGGTGCTACAGTAGGAGAATTGCAGAGCCTCTTCCTGCGCAGCATTGCCATCATCGCCCTGCCTTCGATTGTCGTCGGTGTGGCCTTGGGCTGGTATTTCAGTATGCTGCTGATGGAGCAATTTGCCGATAAGATTGAACTCCGCGCGTGGATCTTCGCCCTTGATGCCCTTGTCATCATCGCTATCATCGCACTTGTCGTCTTCTTCCAAACACGTCAGGTTGCTTTGCGTAATCCTGTGGAGAATATCAAGACGGAGTGAAATAACTAACGATTTGACACATTAGTTGGACATATCATGAACATAATTGGTCATAAAAATGCATTTAATGAGTTTTTATGACCAATTTTGAAAAGTATTATATAACTTTGCACGAAAATCGCAATAAATTGAGATAATGACTGTGCAAGAATCTTTTTTTGTTATCCCATGCAAGGTTTGGCACGATTGTGCATTTATTGGGAAAAAAGGTGATACGTCTTATTCATTCACTTAAATATAAAAACAAATGAAACAATTATTCAAAATGGTAATTTGTTCAGTCTTGCTGATGGCAGGGTTGAGCAGTTGTGAAGATTTAGTCACTGAGATTAACCTGGCAGATAATCTGGAGGGCAGCTGGCAGAAGGAATATCCGAAGGGGGTGCAGGATGCGGGACAGGTAATATGGACATTCTCTGTGCCTGGTGACATAAGTGATATATATGGTTTTACGCTTGATATCTATGTTTCAGATGTTCAGTCAGGAGATTCGGAGGCGAAGTACATTTACGTGCAACACCAGAACGGTTATCCTGGTGTAGGTAGTTCGACACCGGAGATCTATCTCTTTGATCTCGACCACGACTTCATGGCAGAGGATGGAAAGGTTGCATATACCCCTACCGCGATATATTTCGTCAAAGAATGCAGCAAGAACAAACTCATTCTCCAACTCTCTGAGATTAATTCAGACGGACCTAATTTGCTGGAAAAAGAAGTGACGTTCAAAAGGGTAAAATAGCTTTCGATGGGATAAAAGATTGCTTGTCCCAAAATTGGAAAGAACTATCTTTTATCGGAGCATACAGATTTGATAGATAGAATTTGTATGCTCCGATTGTAGTATACATATTTGGCAGATGAAATCTGTATGCTCCGACCGTGGCATACAGTTTTGGTAGATGAAATCTGTATGCTCCGACCGCGGCATACAGTTTTGGCAGATGAAATCTGTATGCTCCGACCGCAGCATACATATTTGGTAGATGAAAACTGTATGCTCCAATCGCGGCATACATATTTGGTAGATGAAATCTGTATGCTCCGACCGTGGCATACATATTTGGTAGATGAAATCTGTATGCTCCAATCGCGGCATACATATTTGGTAGATGAAATCTGTATGCTCTAACCGTGGCATACAGTTTTGGTAGATAGAATCTGTATACTCCCGGCGAAGAATACAGTTTTGGTAAATGAAATCTGTATGCCTCGAATTGAGATAGGTTATTCTAATCGAATATTACGGAATATTTGCAGAATGAACAGGAAATGTATGAGACAAGGTTGCAAAAACAAGTGGAAGAATAAATCCGTATAAATGACAATATTGCCGATATAATGCGTTTTTGGAGGATTGTCCATATCTTTGCACCAACAAAAGACGGAAATAGTTCATTCCGTTCGTCAAATGGGCAAAAAACTTAAAAAACACTATTATGAAAACTTTAGTTCTTTCTGCAATGATGTGCCTCGCTGCTATGACCTCGACTGCACAAGTGATTACCGCCGACATCGTCAACATCTCCTACCAGTCAGTGGCTTCTTCCAATGATGGTCAGTATGCCTACAATGTGAACTGTGACGACAATGACTACATCACTACGATGTATGTATTTAAAAAGAACGTGCGCATGAATGGAGATGTCGATCTGAAGCCCTCCTGCCAATATCAGTACGAATATACTGACGATGGCGTTCTGCTCAGCCGTACCGCTTATGTGTGGCGCGACAACGAATGGAAGTGCACAGGACGTCTTTCCTATACACTCACCGACGATCTCTACAGTGTAGAATACAGCCGCTGGAACCCAAATACGGCATGTTTCGACGAAGCCAGCGAAATGATGACCTACTCCTTGCTGCCCGACTATACGGCATTTAACGTCAGCTGGTTCCTTCGCAGCCGCAGAAGTGATTCCTATAAGTTTTCGTGGCAAGTATATGTAACTGATCAACCTTCCTTCGAACCCAATCTGCTTGCTGAGATGTGATGCAAACTTGATGGTATAATGGATTGATTCGGGCGAAATCTCGTCATTTTTGACAGATTTCGCCCGAAGTGTTTTGTTTGAGATATTGAGAGTGTCAAATTTTTAGACACAATGCTGTATAAAATTTAGACATTCGTGTCCTGCGAGGGCCAAAACCTTTGGAGAATTGCTGATTTTGGCGTATCTTTGTGCTGAAAAAAGAAAAGAGCAATGAAAAGTTACCTGAAGTTCCTTTCAAGGAATAAACTATATGCCTGCATCGAGGCATTCGGGCTTGCATTCGCGTTGGGCTTTGTCATTCTGCTGGTGTCGTATGCCAAGACGGAGTTCAGTGTGGGCAAGAATCTCCAGAATGCCGACAAGGTTTACGCCTTAGGCAGCGGAAAGTTCTATGGATTGACACTCGACACACCTGTAGAGTTTTTCCCTTCATTCCCGGAGATTGACACTTGGACGCGAATAACCACTGGCAACGAACAGGACGTGGTGGTTGGCGATGAGTACTACAGAGCTACCTGCGCCTATATTGATTCCACCTTCTTCCAGATGTTCGACTATGAGCTCAGGGGATGCGACCAACGACGGGTGCTGACCAATGACCACGACGTAATAGTCTCGGAAGCATTTGCCCGCAAAGCCTTTTCAGGAGATGACGCCATCGGCAAACAACTGAAAGCAGGGGACGACATTTTTACCGTCTGTGGCGTGTTGGAGGATTTCGGGCGAAAAGATTTGTTCAGAGAGAATGAACTTTTCTTCAGCATCAAGCGAGCCTACAACTTTTACCCCTCGATGGACAACTTTGGCAACACACTGACGTTCCTGACTTTAAAACCAGGTGCGGATCCCCAAGCGTTGGCCGACAAGCTGTTGGACAAGTACGTGGAATATTGGCCCCAGTTCTATGCCCGTGATGGGAGCAAGGGAGCCGCGATGTGGGGTTCTACGCTCACGCGATTCGACAAGATATATTTCGACGAAACGCATGAGAGCTATAGCGTGGTAAAGAAGGGCAACAGGACCCTCGTCGAAGTGCTCCTGCTCGTGGCTCTCATCCTGCTCGTCTCGGCTTGTCTCAACTATGTGAATCTCACCATGGCTCTGACGGGCAAGCGTGCGAAGGAAATGACGATGCGCCGCGTATTGGGTGAGCAGACCCGTGGCGTTCTCTTCCGTTATTTCAGCGAGGCATTTCTCTTCACAGCTGCCTGTTTCCTGCTGGGTTATGTCGTGGCCTATCTGTTCAAGCCGCTGTTTGAGGAATGGCTTTCGACCAGCATCCCGCTCATTCCGGATTTCCAAATGGTTGTTTGGTCGGTCATTGCCCTGCTGCTTCTTTCGTTCGTCTCAAGCCTCCTGCCCGCCCTTCTGGTACTCCAGTTCAAACCTTTGGACGTGGTGAAGGGCGCTTTCCAGTTCCGCAGCAAGATGTTGTTCGGCAGGGTATTCATTGTCGCGCAAAACGTGATCAGCATGGTGCTGATTGCCGTGGCGATGACCATGAACTCGCAGATGCATCATATTCTGTCTTTGCCTTTGGGATATAAGCCAAATGACCTGATTGCCGTATCGGCTTTCGATTTAGGCTTCACCTTTGAAATTCAGGATATATTGCGCCAGCGTCTGCTCGCATTGCCTCAGGTCGAAGCTGTTGGCCTGGCGGCAAACCTGCCCTACCGCACCTCATTCAATGGGTTGCATGACGAGGAGGGAAACACGTCATGGATCAATTATACCTCGATGGACACCACTTCCTTCCGATTGCTGGGCTTCAAGGTTGTAGAACAGTTTGCTGTTCCCACGGACAGCATGTGCTGGGTGGATCGCGAAACGCAAAGCCGCTACAATATCTCTGCCGAACACCCTTCGATTGAAAGCAGGGATAAGGAGACGAATGGCATGAAGGAAAGGTTCAAGGTCTGCGGCATCGTCGAGAATTATCGCTGCGGAATGGGCAACTACATTCCACGGTTCGAGGATTCACACAATGTGATCCAGCTGATTGGTTCGGATGGCTATTTCTGGAGCCAGCTCGTCAAGGTCAAAGGCGATAGGGGTGAGGCCATGGCTGCAGTGAAGAAAACCTGTAAGGATGTGATGCGACAGCTCAAGGGATATTCCAAGGATTTGAGCTGCTCGTATTACGACGATTCAATGCGCGATGCTTTGACCCAGGAGCGCCACACGATGCAACTCGTCCTGTGCTTTATGTTCCTTTCGATTTTGATTTCAGCCCTGGGTCTTTTCGCCATGTCGTTCAACTACAGCGAGCAGCATAGCAAGTCGATTGCCATCGGTAAGATTATGGGTGCTTCGGTGCGCGAATCGATTTGGAAGCTTTCGAGACGTTTCATCCTATTGTCGCTTGTCGCCATCGTGCTGGCTGTCCCGCTTTGTGTGAAGGCAATGAACTATTACCTGCAGGATTTCTATAATCGCATCGACTTCCCGTGGCTGGTCATTCTCCTTTCCGCTTTCATCACCATCCTTGTGGTCATCTTGTCCATTTTGGGCCAAACCATCAGAATTGCCAACAGAAATCCCATCGAGGGCATTAAGACCGAGTAGGCTTGCGCGACTTTTCGTTTGCTTCCCAACACACACATTATATATTATTATTTGGATCGTGTTGAAGAAAGTCTGGTTCTTCAACACGATTTTTAATGGTTTTTAGAAGGATTATTTGCTCAAAGTTTGCCGATATCGGAAAATTTCGCTATATTTGCGGCGAAAAATGATATAAAGTTTGCCGATATGGAGTATTTGTCTGTAGCAGAATATGCCCAAAGAATGGGCGTTTCGGAGCGTACGGTTCGAAACTATTGCGCGAATGGGAAATTGGAAGGGGCTTTCCTGGTGGGGAAGACCTGGAATATCCCGTCTGATGCCACTTTGCCTGAAAAAGGAAAGCAACGTCGAGAATCGGCATTGCTTAGAATTTTGCGTCGAGAGATGGAAAGTCGAGTAAAGGGCGGTATTTATCATCGTACTCAGATTGATCTTACCTATAATTCGAACCATATCGAGGGCAGCAGATTGACCCATGATCAGACACGATATATCTTCGAGACAAACACCATTGGCATCACCGATGAGGCTGTCTATGTGGATGATATCGTAGAGACGGTCAATCACTTCAGGTGCATTGACCTCATTATTGCTCATGCACAGGACCGCCTTTCAGAAAAGTTGATCAAGGAATTGCACCGTATCTTGAAAACCGGAACCAGCGACAGTCGGCTGCAATGGTTTGCTGTTGGAGACTATAAACGTCTGCCCAATGAGGTGGGAGGTATGGAGACCACATTACCGGAACAGGTTGCTGGAGAGATGCGTGCGTTATTGACCGAATATAATCGAAAACAAAAGATTGCGCTTGATGACATCCTTGACTTTCATCAGCGTTTCGAGCGCATTCATCCTTTTCAGGATGGGAATGGACGTGTAGGGCGACTCATTATGTTCAAGGAATGTCTTGCCAATGACATTGTGCCCTTCATCATCACCGATGACTTGAAGATGTTCTATTATCGAGGGTTGAGTAACTGGCCTGCCGTTCCTGGTTACTTGCGTGATACTTGCCTCACTGCCCAAGACTTCTATAAGTCGCTGATGGAGTATTTCCGCATCCAGTGAGGGTATTTATTACGTATGAGACATTATACATCGTGTTGAAGAAATTCAGGTTCTTCAACACGATTTTTATATTGTTACGAGATGATAATGGTTCGAGTGAATGACTGTGTCAAACAATCATACACAAGTGTGTATAATATTTTGACAAACCGCTTTTGGACAGATGAAAAACCTTGCATAGAATAGGAAGGAGTTGTACCTTTGCAGCGAGAACAGGGAATGAAAGAGACAAGGTTGCAAAATACGAATCGACGAATAAATCCAAAAGAATGACAATATTGCCGATATAATGCGTCTTTGGAAGAATGACCGTATCTTTGCACCAACAAAAAAAGAAATGTACGGTATAGCATTGTGAAAAAATATTAAAATAATCTCAAGTGCTGTAGCAAAAAGTTCATTCCGTTCGTCAAATAGGCAAAAAAACAAACTATTAAAAAATACTATTATGAAAACTCTAGCTCTTTCTGCAATGATGTGCCTCGTGGCCATGACCACAACCGCACAAGTGATCAACTCTGAGATCGTGAACAACGCCTATCTGTCGGCTGCTTCCGCCAGTGACAGCAAGTTCGCCTACAATGTGGAGTGTGACGAGAACGACTACATCACCACAATGAATGTCTTCAACAAGACTGTGCGCCAGAATGGCGATATCGATCTGAAACCCTCTTGCCGATATGAATATGATTATGCTGCTGATGGTATGTTGCTCAGTCGAACCATGTACGCCTGGCAAAACGAAGGATGGCAGTGTGTCGGTCAACTTCACTACATACTTGCCGGTGATCTCTATACGGTGGAGTACAGCCGTTGGAACCAGAAGACTGCGAGTTTCGACGCTGCCAACGAAATGATGACCTATACGTTGCTGCCCGATAGTTCGACAAGCAATGTCTGCTTCTACCAGCGTTCTCTCAATGGAGATTCCTACAAGTTGTCGTGGCAAGTGTCTGTAACTGGTCAGCCTTCCTTCGATCCCTATCTGCTTGCTAAGATGTAATGTAAGAGTTATGATAATATGATACGATTCGGGCGAAAATTATCCGTAACAGGAGGTTTTCGCCCGTTTTGAATATGACAAGAGCCTCGTCGTGTCAAATTTTTAGACACAATGCTGTATAAATTTTTGACATCCGTACTTCGTGGTGATGATTGTTCTTGGTGGATTAGTTTTTTTGGTGTATCTTTGCTTCGTAAATAATTCAATTCTGAAATAGAATAATGAAAAGTTATCTGAAGTTTCTGAGCCGTCATCGGCTGTTTACCATCATCAATATCGTTGGCCTTTGCTTGTCGATGGCGTTCCTGTTGCTTTTGGGCGACTTGATTTACAGACAGACGTCGGTCGAGGATTACCAGACACGTGGCGACCGCACTTATGTTCTGGGCAACGAGCGCTTCATGATGTCGAACTTCCGCATCGGTCAGCGTTTGCAGGATCGATTCCCCGAGATTGAGGGCTGGTGTTCCATGGCGGGCTACAGCACAACATTCAACCTGCGCGGACAGGATGTCGATACAAAGATGCTCGTGGTTGGTCCCAACTTCTTCGAATTCTTCGACTACCAACTGCTCACGGGTGACAAGCATAAGGTGCTCGAAGCGCCTAACCAGATTGTGGTGAGCCGTGCTTTTGCTCAGCGATGCTGGCCCGATGAGGAGCCCGTGGGCAAGGAACTGCAACTTGCTTATACCTATGCCGAAGATCCAGAAAAACGTATGACCTTCACCGTCAGCGGTGTGATGGAGGACTTCGACCGTTCCATCATTCCTTCGGGTTATGAATGTGTGGTCAATGTAGAGAATCTGCGCCACATCCATTACTCGGCCTATATCGAAAGCATGAACAACGCCGCCAGTTGCGTGCTCTTCCTGATGGCACGCGAAGGCAGCGACTTGAAGAGCAAGACCGAGGAGATGCGCGACTATCTGAAGTCCTTCTTCTGGATTTATCAGATGGAGGCAGTGAAAGAGGTTACGCTTACACCGCTCTCGACTCTCTACTACGATGCCAGAGGCTGCTCGCTGATGGAGGATGACATCAATCATGGAAGTCGCGACATGGCTCGACTCTATGTGATTGTGGCGCTGCTCGTCCTGGTGTTTGCCCTCTTCAACTACATTAATTTGAGCGTCTCGCTCACCACCGACCGCTCGAAGGAGATGGCCACCCGTCGTCTGTTGGGCCTTTCCCGTCTGCAGGTGTTCTCGAAACTCATTGGTGAAAGCATTCTCTTCACGGCAATTGCTTTCGTCATCGCATATCTGATTGCTCTCGCCTTGCAGGACAAGGCCATCGAACTTGCAAACTGTCCCTTGGATCTGCTGAAGGATACTGGCGTGACTGCGATTGGTATTTTTATACTTGCAGTTTGTGGTACGGGCATCCTGGCCGGTTTCGTCCCTGCATCGGTGCTCAGTGGCTATCAGCCCATCGACATCGTGCGTGGCACGTTCCGCCGTCGTGCACGTCAGCGTTGGAGCCATGCGCTCATGGTGCTGCAGGCCGTCTTCGCTGTCGTCCTGCTCACCGTAACGCTCCTGCTTGGCAGCAGTCTTCGTCAACGCATGAGCCAGCCCCTGGGCTATGACATCGAGGGTATCCTGGAGTCCTGGGGTGGTATCTCCGGCCTCAATCAAAGCCAGCGTCAGACGTTGCGCGACCGTTTGCTGAGCCTTCCTGAAGTAGAGACAGTGGGGTATGGATATGGTACACCTATCGAATTTCTCGAGAACCAGACCGTCTCGTCGGACGAAGGTGCAGTAGTCAGCATTCGCCTGCTGATGGGTGACAGTTGTTTCTTCAACATCCTCAACATTCATCCCGAGACGACTTATAGCGAAAGTGGTATGGGTGTGAATCACCAATTGCTGAGGCAATTCGGTAAGCGTGATGACGACAAGATAATCACAACTGCCAACGGAACTGTAAACTTTGAAGTGGGAGCCCTTTATCCCGATTTGGTCTATCAGAACGTAATGTCGGAAGAGGAGAATCCGACTCCTTATATTATCTTCCGAACGGATGAATATGTCGATGACAGCCAGGGCTATGTCAATCAGAATTATGGCAGACCGCGTCAGGTGCTCGTCAAGTATCACGGCGACCGCAAGAAGGTCGAGGCCAGGATGAAGAGCCTGATCAGCGAAATGACGGGTCATGAAGGTCTGGAGATACATGCACTCAACGACCTGCATCGCAATTGGTTCGAGGAATACGAGCGCTTCCTGCGTGTACTGAGCGTCTTCACCATTGTAGCCCTGCTCATCGCCATCCTTGGATTGATGGCCATGAACAGTTACTTCGTCAGCCAACGTCGGCGTGAGATTGCCGTGCGTCGCGTATTCGGAGCCGAGGTGGGCGGCATCACCTTGCAACTGCTTCGCACAGTAGCCATCCAGTCGCTTGTGGCAGCTGTCTTTGCCATCCCATTGGCCTATTGGTTGGCTCCCAAGGTGGGCAGCATCTCAGGACTGAGTCTCCAGATGGAAACCCTTCCGCTCGTGATCTCCCTCCTCATCGTTCTGGCGGTCAATATCCTCACCGCAGCCCTCCAAGGTTGGCGCGCTGCTACCGAGAATCCGGTCAATAGTATCAAGACGGAATAAAGATTTAATATTGAGCTGTTATATCCAAAATGTGCCAATAATGGTCTAATATTAAACCATTATTGGCATATTATATTTGCGTATAGACTGAGGATTGATTAAAGCTTCAGCATCATATTGGGTACAATGGCTTCAACCATGCTAGGTGGAACATCACATTGCCGAGCATACACCGGCCATTGTCGTGCTACTTCGCAGATTTCGTCAATGATGGACGCTGCATCTTTGATGTTGTTATGGCTGGCAAAAGTCAAGAGATCTTCTCGGGTTATAGAGTCAAATTTGCCATTGATGGACATTTGATGAGTGCTCGTCCATCCTCCCTTGGGATTGTAGGCATATCCCATATCGTAGGCTGGAGATATATGCCACTTGCCGTCTTCTTCCATTAGGAAAGAGATATTCTTGGTGTGGTCGTCCTGATTTCGGACTATTACGTTGAATACCATTCTTCGGTACATTTCCTTAGCCTCGGCATAAGTTAGGCGAAGTGCTCTCATAACGTTGAATGCTTGTTCATAGGAATAGGCACGAAGCAGTCGATAGTCGAAATGAGCGATACCGCATAGCGTCTGCATGTGAATCTTCTTGTGGCCTCTTCGGTCAAATCGTTTAGTGAGAAAATGTGCCCTTCCGTTTTCCTCAATAAGTGAGCTCTCGGACATATCGATGCCGCATGCTCGCGCCAACTTATAAAAGGAATATTCCAATCGCCCGAAATTTTCTGTCGCCCTAAATCCCGCAGTAGCAGATACACCATCGAGCTTAATGAGATAGTAGTCAAATCCATCTGGAGCATCTACTTGTCCAGACCGTACCTCTCCTGTAGCACTATTGTAGGCAATGATAGCTTTGGCGCGTTGTCCACCTGCAGAGGTGCCAAGTCGTAAAATCTCGGCAATGGCCTTCTTCTTGTCATCGTTGAGGTTCGTATCGAAGGAGTCTTTCTCGGCTAAGGCTTCCTTGGCTACATCGACCAATGTGTCAATCGCAAATTTCGTTTGAGTATTGTAACCGATATCCATGGCAGGCTCAAACTCCAATGCTCCCATGCAGCGTTTGCCTAAAAAGCATAGGGTTTCGATGGGATTACTGCTTGTTCTACCGATTAAGGCAAGCCATCGGTCGAAGAGTGCACGTCCGTATGTGTCTGGCAAGGCATCGGCGAGCATACCTGGAAGACCTTTGAAGGTCTCATTTCCCAAGTCAGTAAACGCATAGACGCGCCCTTCGCGAACGGGCATCATTAGGGGTGAGGGTTCCAGTCCGCGTCTGACAAAACTTGCATCGTATTCGAATCTGACGACTCTGTATCGTTCATCCCATCTAAACGTGCCAACAGGATAGCCGTACATTGACACCATTGCTACATCTACCATGTTTCGTCTCCTTCTTTAGGTTTATCTTTCAATCTTCCGGCTGCGCGTTTGCGCTCATGATTCTTTGTCGATTGAACCAGTTTGTAGTATTCGTTCGGACTAAGTTGTTCCTCTTCAATCAGAGGCTGAAGCATGTCAAGTAGTCCCAATGTGCGCAATAACCTCAGCAGGGTGTCGAATGAGCCGATTTCCGATTTTTCTATTTTTTTGACTGATGATAGTGAAACACCAGCTGCTTCAGCAAGGCTTTGTTGGGTGATGTTTTGTTTGAGTCTGGTGGATTTCACCTTGTTGCTGATTCGCCCGATGATGGCTTCATCTGATAACATATAGATATTTTCCATAATGGCTTAATTTTGAATCTTTGTGGTGCAAATATACAAATAATAGTTTTATTTTAAGCTTTTGTTTTGCTTTTTCCGTGATTTTAGTTCATATTATTTATGGAAAGTATTTTTTTGGAATCAACAGGTGACAATTATTCCAATAAGATACATTTGTCAAGTCGATTGTGTCAAAAAATTAGACACAATAATGTATAAATTTTAGACAAACGTGTTTTGCGAATGAGAAAAGCCTTGGACGAATGAATTATTTGGCGTATCTTTGTGGCAGAAAAAAGAAATAAACAATGGACGTATTCAGAAACATAATGTATATGGCTCGTCGATTTAAGACGGCGACACTGTTGAATCTCGCAGGACTGGCGGTTGCATTTGCTGCTCTCTTTCTGTTCATGACGCAGGTGGAGTACAGCGCCAGCTACAATCGTGGCATCCCTCATGCAGAACGGATAATGCGCGTGGAGGCGATGATGAATGGGGCACCCTGGAATACCAACTGCTGCGTGCCTCTGCTCGAGGTGATGATGGAAATGCCCGAGGTTGAGTCGGGGACTATGTTCCATTATTGGGGCAGCAAGTCCGAATTCTATATGGGTTCAACTTCGGTAGCATGTGATATGTGTAGGACGCGCAAAGAGACCTCATTGGAACCATTCGGTGCCGTTTGCCTCGATGGCAAATTAAACTGGAAGGATGATACCGACCAGGGAGCCATCATCCCTGCCTCATTGGCCCAGCGTTTCCTGGGTACCACAATGGCAGCGGGGCACTACCTTTGGACAGGCAAGGACAGCTTACAGATAATCGGCGTCTATCAGGACTTCCCCGACAACTGCTGTGTGGGTAATATGATCTATACGTCGTTGGGCGAGGCGAGCCAGCACGACTTCAGCGAATGGAGCTACAAGGGCTATCTGCGACTCCATGAGACGGCCGATGTGGAAGCCTTCAGAAAGGAGTTCTGTGATAAAGTCAAGTCGATATTTCGCAAAAAGATTTTGGCAGAGAATGCCGAAGAGTTTAACAATGCCACTCCTGAGGAGCGTGCCGCGATGGATCAACAGTTGGACAGTATGCTTGGCCAGCACAACTTCCGCGTAACTCCGCTCACCGAAACCTACTTCTCGGGTACGGATGGCGGAGACCGAGGCAATCGTATCGTGCACCTCATCCTGATAGGAGCCTGCATCCTTGTCGTGCTGGTGGCTGCCATCAATTTCCTCAACTTCACCTTGGCTGAGAGTCCGATGCGAGTGAAGGGAGTCAATACACGCCGTGTGCTGGGCAGCTCACTGACGAGTCTGCGACTGGGCTTCATTGGAGAAACAGTGGTTATTGCCCTCCTGGCGTTCCTGCTTGGTATGGTCATCGTCTATCTGCTCACCCAATGGACAGCCATCACCACGCTGGTACAAGGTAGCATCGAGCCGCGGGCTCATCTGTCGCTCGTTGGATTGACAGCATTGGTCGCTCTGGCCACAGGTGTTGTGGCGGGAGCCTATCCAGCCTGGTTCGTCACTTCGTTCCAGCCCGCCATGGCATTGAAGGGAGCCTTTGGCCTGACCCCTCACGGACGACGATTGCGCACCCTGCTGGTGGGTCTGCAGATTACCATCAGTCTCGTGCTCGTCACCTATATCGGCATCCTTATGCTCCAAAGCCGCTTCATCTACCATTCGGACTATGGTTTTGACAAGGACGAACTCTGCTATGCTACACTTTCGCAAGAATTGCTCAAGAAGAAGGATGCCATCCGTACC